>ERZ795056.5261-NODE-5261-length-13045-cov-13.233333_pt1 | contig 13045 bp, 6 predicted proteins | sample MGYA00375140_ERZ795056 | MGnify/ENA primary metagenome ERZ795056 (study PRJEB30185, sample SAMN05720227) | activated sludge metagenome | isolation source: Anaerobic digester | place: USA | collected 2015-03-09 ...
CCCTTCCAATGTCTTTTTATTTTGCTCGTCCGGCGCCTGCGTGAGGGCGATTTTCGCCTGTTCCAGTGCTTTTTTCAAATCACCATTGGCAGAATAACCGCGCATCAAGCCCGCATGAATGGGCCACACGTCCCCGTTCTTCTGATGGTTGAGTTGAAATACTTCCAGTGCCTTGGCCGCTTGCTTGCTGGCTATCAACTGGCGTCCGTATTGGTGTAAATCTGCTACGTCGGCTTTTTCCATGGCTTTTTTCATGGTGGCGTCCGCATCTGCCTTGCGCCCGAGTTTTTCTTCAATCTGGGCTTTCAAGGAATACGTTGCGAAGTTTTTCACCCCGTAAAACTGGGTAATCGCATTGTCTGCCCAGGTAAGCGCTTCTTCCAGGTTGTAATTGTTTTGCAGGCAAAACTGCGCCGCGGCCGTCCAGTTTTCATAAACGAATCCCCGGCTATCCTGCAACTCGCCTCGGAGCGTTTCCACCACAGTACGCGGCACGTCAACTTCCACTTTAAATGGAATGCGCCAGCGTTCCCACTCCAGCGCCAGTACAACTGAATTAGGGCTTGGTTCGGAAAAAAGGTACGCCAGCCATTCCCTGCTTGCGGGCAGGTTTTTTTGTTGCCGCACGGTTACACGCAAGGCATCCTCTGCGGTTTTATAAAAATAACTGCCCCAGGCGCCACTGTTTTTGGAAAAAATCAAGGTGCAGGAGTCTGGGTATACGGCTATGAAGAATCCGTATTTGCCGACAGCGAGTTTTTTACCCTCGATGCTTACGTCGGTACTGAACGAGATCGTCGTGTTTTCATTGGCGCCTGCTCTCCAGGGAGATGATTTGGAGGTGCCGAATTGCGGATCCTGAAACCCGTAGTGAACGATCTGCGTTCCCCAAATTTTCCCTTCGCGTCCTTTTACCCCGGGCGCATCCCAGTGCACATTGATGTTCGTGACCCCAATCCGTTGCCCAATACTACAGGTGATATTGCCTCCTTCGGTAGGGAGGGTTACAGGCGCGCCTTGTGCGCTCAAAAAGTGGTTGCCGACCAGACAGATCAGCGTGAAAATGGCAAGTTGTTTCATAGTGGCAGTTAGAAATAAAGTGAAGCGCCAAGATGAAAACATGTGTCTGTAACCGCGCCTTTTTTGGGCAAACGCTTAAAAATGCGGGTTAAACAACATCCGGTCGGGCATCAAGTTTTCAACATGCTCTTAGCGTATTATCTGCACCTGCTGGATACCCACCTTTCCCTGCTTCGTTTTCAGTTGCACCCAGTACAATCCTGCGGTCAGTTGTGTCAGGTGAATTTGTTCCTGTGGCTGGCCGGAAAGTTGAAGGTCCGCCACCTGCTGGCCTTTCTGGTCGATAACGGTAAGGGAAGCGGGCGCATCGCCTTCCGCGTAGTATTTCAGGGTAAGTTCGCCCAGACTTGGGTTCGGGCTGATGATGAAATCGACCTTGGTCTGGTTACTGCGCTCGACGAGATTTTTAGCGCCTTCCGAATCGAATATAGAAGCCAGCGATGCGATATTGCTGAGGTCGATATTTCCGCTGAACTGGATCAACACGAATTCTTCCGGCGCTCCGACCAGTAAAATCAGATCCGTCACGATATTCTCGTCGTCTTTGATCCAGATACGAACGGAGGTCTGATCGTCGCGCACAGCCAGCAATTCCGAAAATTCATCGACCGGTATCATGTCGTACACTTCTTTGTACAGCGCCACGCCGTTTTTGATGTTATCGGCGGCAAGGATGCGGAGGCTACCGAGGTCTTTGATGATACGCTGCGCTTTTTTCCAGTCTTCGTCCTGTACGTCCGTTTTGAGGGTCACATTGAGCAGGTCTTTGCTGATAAACGCAAAAGTGAAGGCTGGATCGGTTTTGTGTCGGTCTACGAATGAGTTGAGTGCGTTGCCGGTTTGTGCGTGGAGCATGCAAGCGAGCAACAGAGCGGGCAGGAGGAGGATTGTTTTTTTCATAGCAATGGCTTAAATAGTGAAAGAACAAATGATATGAAAACGAGACGCGGAGGAGTTGGTAAATGTTACAGAGGGAAGAATCAGGATTTGAAGGATTAAAAAAGGATTAGAAGGATCTGATTTCCAGGATTTAATTTAATCAATCCTAAAAATCAGATCCTTCTAATCCTTTTTTAATCCTTCAAATCCTGGTTCTTACTTCTTCTAATCCTGATTCTTACTTCTTTCCGCCCCGCAACACCACCGCCGCCGCATTATTCCTTGCAAACACCAGACTCGGTTTTCCGCCAATCTGAATGCTCTGAATACGCCGCGTCTGTCCTTTCAACCTGACGTCACCCAAAGCGGAAACCGTTATTTTGCCGCCGCCGCCAATCGAAAGCACTTTTCCATAAAATGCGTCGTACCGGCCCATTTCAATATTGCATTCGAAAAAATTGCCGCCCAGCACCACTTCTTTTTTGCCGTCGCCGTCGAGGTCCTGCAAAGCCGCAGCATTCAGGGTACTGAATTGAAGTTCGTCGGGCAATACGTGTGCGGTGTAGGTAAACGGCTGCCCCGTATTTTCAAAATACATACTTTCAAACGTATCGGCTTGACGCAGCACGGCTTTCGATAGTTTTTCCTTGCCGAATAGTTCCGACACGGAAGCCTTGGCAAAATCCTTGGCCATCAGGTATTTTTTCTTCAGCATAGGAATGGCCTTCATCATTTCCTCATGATTGGCAAAAGGGATTTCGCGGCCTTTGAGGTAGTAAGTCAGAATCTGTTCTACCTGCCCGTTGCCATCGAAATCGCTCACGTACATGCGGATGGGTTCCTCTGTAGAAGGATGAAAGCGGCAATTGGCGCCCGTATTGCCGGCCAGAATATCCACGTCGCCGTCGCCGTCAAAATCGTAGGGGAGCACGAAATTCCACCAGCCTTTGCCGGTCGGCAGCACTTTTTTCTCGAATTTACCTTTGTTGTTTACAAATACGGTGAGATCGTCCCATTCCAAAGCCAGCAGCAAGTCCTGGTCGCCGTCGCCGTCGAGGTCGCTCCAGGCGCCTTTTTTCACCAGCCCGACATCCTGTAGACCGGAAGCAGCGGTGAGGGTGACGTCTTCAAAACGGCCGTTGCCCATATTTTGTAGCAGATAGGAATTCGGCGTTATGCCGTAGTTCCAGGGCAGGGCGCGACCACCGAAAAAGAAATCCGTCAGACCGTCAGCATTGAAGTCACAGGGCAACACGCACGAAGCCGTCATGAACAGGGTAGGGAAGGGGTCGGTTCTGGTAAAGTTGCCTTTTCCGTCGTTGAGGTAAGCGCGCTGTTTCATGGCCTCGTCCTTGCCGCGGTATTCGTTTCCGCCCGCAGCGATCACCAGATCGAGGTCGCCATCGTTCTCCATATCTACAAAAACCGCGTCGACGTCTTCAAAAACGCTGTCCTGCACAATAGCGGCAGGTGTTTTTAATTCGAAACGTCCGCCCGCTTTTTGCAGGTACAGGGCGCTGCGTTCTCGTTTGGAAGAACCGAAAAAGACGTCTTCCAGTCCGTCGCCGTTTACGTCACCGACTGCCAGGGCCGGGCCCTCCGTCGATACCATGTTCGGGGTCAGGGTTTCGCGGTTGAACTCGATAAACGGGTTTTCCACGTGTTTGAAATTCAGGCCTGATGCGGCGGTTTCGTCTGTAAAGTTGTAGGCGGGTGTTTTGGCGGGATAGAGTTTTTTGAAATCCGCTTTGGGCAGCCCGGGCTTCCATTCAAGCGTTTGAGTGCTGTTGTACTGCAATGTAGTGAGGTGCTGAAATCCCTGATCGGGCCAGATACAGAGCACCGAATCGACGGAAGCGGCATCGCCGATACCAACATACAACGGGATATGCGCGCTGGACTGATACCCGCGAACGGGGTAAAACTCTTCCGTTTCCAGGCTGCCGTCTTTTTTGAAAACGAGGATTTTCGTGCCGATTCCATGCACGTTTTCCGGCTGCCCCTTGAACTGAAACGACAGGAAAGCGCCCGCAGCGGGATTGTTTTCCCGTAACATGTTTTTGTAAATGAAAGGCTCGTCTTCGAGGTTATTTGTTACTACGTCTAGGTCGCCGTCGTTGTCCAGGTCCGCATAAACGGCGCCGTTGGAAAAGGAGGTAACACCCGAGCCGATCTGTTCCGTCTGATCGTCGAAGCGCAGATGGCCGGTATTGCGGAAAAGTTTGTTGGGCAGTTTAACACGCGGCATACGGTCTACCACCGCGAGTTCTTTTTCTTCCACCGTCCGGGTGGTATTTTCTTTCAACTGCAGGCCGCGGTCTTCCTGAAATTTCACAAAATCGATGTCGTTCATGCGGCGTGGAATGCCGTTGCTCACGAACAAATCCTTGAAACCATCGCTGTCGTAATCCATCCACAGCGGCGACCACGACCAGTCTGTAGCCGCTACGCCGGCAAACAGACCGATTTCGCTGAAAGTGCCGTCGCCATTGTTCAGTTGCAGGTTGTTTCGGGTAAACTGGTAATGATAGCCGTGCCCGATTTTGTACTGATAGAGTCCGTAGTTGTCTTCTCCCAACGAACTTTTCAGGATAAACGGGTCCTCCGGCAACATATCCAGCGAAATGATATCGCTCCAGCCGTCATTGTTCACGTCGGCCATATCGACGCCCATGGAAAACTGGCTCGTGTGCGTCATTTCGTCCGTTATCACTTCCCTAAACGTTCCGTTTTTCTGATTGACGTACAGGTAGTCGTTTTCGTGGAAGTCGTTGCCGATATACACGTCCGGGTAGCCGTCGTTGTTTACGTCGCCGGTAACGATACCCAGGCCATAACCGATGACAGTGCTGAGAATACCCGACTGCGCCGTTACGTCCGTAAATTTCCCTTTGTCGTTGCGCATCAATTTGTCGCCCGACAGGGGGTGCATTTGTCCTTCGAAGGCCTTTTTAGGCCCGAAAGTGCCGTTCTGGTGCAGTGAATGATTTAATTGAAACATATCCAGGTCGCCATCGAGGTCGTAATCGAAAAAAGCGGCCTGTGTAGCAAAGCCTTTCAGGTCGAGCCCGTAAGCGGCCGCCTCGTCTGCATAACGCGGAATGCCGTTTTCGATGCCTTTGCAGATAAAAAGTTGGTTGCGGCCTTTAATACTCTGATATTCCCCGATCTGGCCGGTGTACAAATCGAGCATGCCGTCGTTGTTGAGGTCGATGATGCTCACACCGGAGGTCCAGCCGTCCATGCCCACTACGCCGGCTTGTTCGGTAATATCCTTGAATTTCAGGCCGCCCTGATTCAAAAACATCTTGTTCGGGCCCATATTACTGGTGAAATACAGATCCGTCAGGCCATCGTTGTTGAAATCGCCGGCGCCCACGCCGCCGCCATTGAAGAAGTACATGTAATTAAATACATTGAACTCGCTGCTTTGACGCAGGACGTTTTCGAAATCGAGTCCCGTTGATTCCTTGCGAAGCAACTCGAAGAGAACAGGCTTCTTTTCCTCGTGTCCGCAAGCCGCCAGCAGCAGGCAAAAAAACAACAGTCGAAAGGGCGTTTTAACATCGTTTGTCATGCCGGCAAAGATAGCGTTTCTGTTTTCCGATAACGAGTAGAATTGCTTTTCGTAAACTTGCGGCGATTTATCCATATTCTTGTTTGAAAGCAAAAACGTATGAAATTCCCGCTCGCCTTCGCCCTTTTTCTGGTGTTTTCCTGTTCGTTGAATGCCCAGTTGACCATCGACAAAATCATGGCCGACCCAAAAATTTCTGTCGGCGCGCTGCCTTCTTCGCCATTCTGGTCGGATGACAGCAAAACGATTTACTTCAACTGGAATCCTGAACTGAAAAGAGCCGATTCGCTGTACGCTTACGACCTGTCAGCAGGAAAACCGGTTATGGTAAAGCCGGAGATCAGGAAATCGTTGCCTGCGGGAAATGGCATCTACGATAAAAGCAGGGATAAAAAACTATATGTCAAAAACGGCGATTTGTTTTTGCTGAATATCCCAACCATGAAGGCCACTATGCTGACAAATACGGTAAATGGCGAAGATGATCCGTTTTTCAGCGCCGATGAATCGCAAGTGTTTTTTACCACAGGCGACAACCTATACAGTATTCAACTGGCTGGTGGACTGCTTACACAATGGACAAATTTCACGGATGAACCCGAAAACGAACCTGCCAGAAAAAGCCGTCAGGAAACATGGCTGAAAGAGCAGCAGAGTGACCTTTTTCAGGTAATTCAGGAAAGAGCCGACAAAAAAAAGGAAGAACAACGAAATGAAAAAAACGCCAGACCGCGGCGGCCGAAAACCATTTATCTGGAAAACAAACGCGTCGATGACCTTAAAATGAGTCCTGACGGCCGTTTTATTACGTACCGGCTGAGCAACAGCCCTAAGGGCAACCGGCGCACCATTGTGCCCAGTTACGTGACGGAATCGGGCTTTACCGAAGACATTCCCGGCCGCACCAAAGTGGGCAGCGCTCAAACCAGCCAAACCTTCTGGGTATTGGACGTGCTACGGGACACCGCCGTGCAAGTGAACCTCTCGGGGCTGGACGGGCTTGGCGATCAACCGGAATACCTGAAAGAATATGCAACTGCTTCAGATACAGTCAAAACTGGAAAGAAGGAGCCCCGAAAGGTCTATTTCGACGATTTTATCTGGTCGGAAAATGGAGCCTATGCCGTGCTCGTCGTGCGGAGTCTCGACAACAAGGACCGCTGGATCGCACAACTTGATCCAGCCGCCGCTTCGTTGAAAACCCTGGACCGGCAACGCGACGAAGCCTGGATTGGTGGCCCTGTGAACGCCCTGGGGTTTCTGGATGATCACGTCCTGTACTACCAATCTGAAGCGGATGGATATGCGCACCTGTTCACCTTGAATCTGAATACCGGCGTGAAAAAACAACTCACCAAAGGGCGTTTCGAGGTACAAAAAGTACAGATTTCAAGTGATAAACGCTTCTTTTACCTCACTACCAATGAAGTTCACCCCGGCGAACAGCAGTTGTACCGCATGTCCGTAAATGGGGGCGAACAGGTGCGGCTCACCCCGAAAAGTGGTGCATACCAGGCAGTAGTATCACCCGACAACTCCCGTATTGCGTACCTGTTCTCCACGGCAACGCAACCCTGGGAATTGTTCGTACAGGAAAACAAGCCCGACGCCGCGCCCGTTCAAATCACCTTTTCGCAAAGCGAACAATTCAAATCCTACGCCTGGCGTCAGCCTGAAATCGTACAAATAAAAGCCCGCGACGGCGCCGAAGTGTATGCCCGCTTGTTTCGGGGTAAAGGCAAAAACGGGCATAAACCGGCCGTCATCTTTGTACACGGTGCCGGTTATTTGCAAAACGCGCACCGCTGGTGGAGTCTTTATTTCAGGGAAAACATGTTTCACAACTTCCTGGTCGACCAGGGGTACACCGTACTCGATATGGATTACCGGGGCTCGGCAGGGTACGGCCGCGACTGGCGTACCGGCATTTACCGGCACATGGGCGGCAAAGACCTGTCAGATCATGTCGACGGCGCTGCGTGGCTGGTGCACAACGCAGGCGTCGATCCCAAAAAAATCGGCCTTTACGGCGGTTCTTACGGCGGTTTCATTACGCTGATGGCCATGTTTACCACTCCGGACGTATTTCAGTCGGGCGCCGCTTTGCGGCCGGTAACTGACTGGGCGGCGTACAACCACGGCTATACGTCCAATATTCTGAACGAGCCGCAAACTGATTCGATCGCCTACCAGCGCAGTTCGCCCATCAATTTTGCCGAAGGCCTCAAAGGAAACCTCCTCATTTGCCACGGCATGGTGGACGTGAACGTACACTTTCAGGATGTGGTGCGGCTCAGTCAGCGCCTGATCGAACTTCGGAAAGAGAACTGGGAAGTGGCGGCCTATCCGGTAGAAGACCACGGTTTTGTGGAGCCTACGTCCTGGGCCGACGAATATAAGCGTATATTCAAACTGTTCGAACAGACTTTGAAGTGATGGGTAGTTATCGGTTATCAGTTATCAGGGTGCTGGGCGGAATATTTGTACCTAAGCCTGGCTATCCATCGGGTGGATCAAGGGCAATGTGTCATGTTGAGCGCAGGAAACATCTATCACGAGAAAGGATGTTTCGCTGCGCTCAACATGACACATTGCCTTTAGGCTTTTGTAGAACTGCCAAGATTGGGTGCAAATGGTCCGCCCACTATCCTGATAACCTACAATAATAACTGATAAGACAAGGCGTGGGAATCCTGTAAAACCCGCTGTGAGTCTCACGGGAAACAAAAATCCCGAACTCTTCTCAGCGAGAAAAATTCGGGACAAAAACAAGGTAATTTCTTGTAAATCAGGACTATTCTTCGTCTTCTTCGAATTTGCGGCGATCATAGCCGGCATCTTCCATCGACTCATTGTCGATTTCCCAGTCATCGCCGGCAGCCGGCGGTGTGGCCGGGCGTTTGCCGGGCAGGCGCACTTTGTCGCCGATAGGTTTTCCGCTCGGGCGTTCGACGTCTTCTCCGCCTGCGCCGGCAAAAAAGTCGCCATTGGGATCGGTGGTACCTTCCTTACCGGAATTGGCCTGGTTCTTACCGTCGATGCTTTTGGTAGCATGAGGCACGAGCCGAAGCCGGCTTTTGTCGATCAGGATGCCTGTAACACTGCAAATGCCATAGGTCTTGTTCTGGATACGAAGCAATGCATTTTTCAGATCCTGTACGTAACGCTGTTGGCGTACAAGCATACGTTGCAGCATTTCCAGGTCGGTATGGGTAGTGGAGTCGTCGTACCAGTCGCCGCCTTGCTGATTAAAACCGTTCTCATTGAGATCGGCAATCTGCTGTTGCGTCGTGTTCAGTTCTTCCTGCGCCTGGGTCAGTTTGCTATCAATCAGAACCTTGAACTCCTGAAGATCTTCGTCACTGTACCTCAATTTGGGCTCGTTCATAATTATCAGGTTAAAAATTACGGTGTGTTTGAGAATTTCTTTTGGGTTTTCGCGGGGCAAAATTAGGTCAAAAAAAACTTTGAAAATGATGAGTTTTCAAAAATTTAATATTTTGATAAGTAGATTACACTCGCAGTTATTTTTGAAAACGGTTTTTTCAGGCTGAAATTTAACTGTTTGGCTTTGAAACGCAGGCCGTATTCCGGCATACATAAATTACGAAGGAACCCGGCCGGGTGTATTCATTCGCTGAAAATTGATTTACTTTTGCTCGCCTTTTCAAATACAACCTTCTACCTATCGCCAACTTTTACGAAGCAAGTATGGTCGCTACCACCACTCCGACTGACCGCAAAAAAACCAAAGAATTGACGCACGAGGCCTACCGGCAGGAAGTATTAAATGATTTTCGCATCTGTTGCATCAGCAGAGAGGCCAGCGTTGTGGCCCGCCGAGAAGTGCTGATGGGCAAAGCGAACTTTGGCATCATCGGCGATGGAAAAGAAGTAGCGCAGGTGGCCATGGCAAAAGCCTGGAAAAAAGGTGATTTCCGTGCAGGATACTACCGGGACCAGACGCTGCTTTTCGCGCTCGGAGAAATGTCGCTCGAACATTTCTTCGGACAATTGTACGGCGATCCGTACAATGACCCTTTCTCGGGAGGAAGACAGATGAACAGCCATCCTGCCACAATGTTCGTGGATGCGTCAGGCAATTTTGTCGACCAGAAAAACCGCTACAACATCACTTCCGATATCGCACCGACCGCCGGCCAGGTGGCGCGCGGCATCGGACTGGCGTTTGCCTCCAAAAAATTTCGTGAAAATCCCGCTATTTGCGGCGATTTGTCCGACAACGGCAACGAGGTAACGTTCGTCACCATCGGCGATGCCTCCACGTCCGAAGGGCCGTTCTGGGAAACCATGAATGCCGCCGGCGTAATGCAGGTGCCCTTGGCTGTCAGCGTTTGGGACGACGGATACGGCATCAGCGTTCCCAAAAAATACCAGACGATCAAGGAAAATATCTCGGAAGCCATGTCCGGAATGGCCGCCGCTGCCGACGGCAGTACCAACGGGATAAAAATATACAAAGGCAAAGCCTGGGATTATGCCGCCCTTTGCCAACTCTACACGGAAGCCATTGCCGAAATGCGCACTACGCACCGCCCGGCGCTCATTCATATCGAAGAAGTAACCCAGCAACTGGGGCATTCCACTTCTGGCGACCACCGGCGCTACAAAAGCCCGGAACGGCTCGCTTTTGAAGAAGAATATGACTGCAACCGCCGCATGGCCGACTGGATGGTTAAATCCGGGATCGCTACGAAGGAGGAAATCGAAAAAATAAAAGCCGAGGCTAAAAAAGAAGTTGTGGATGCAGCCCACACGGCCTACGTAGCCTATCACACCCGGGTCGGCGGCCTGCGCAGCCAACTCCTTCCTTTGCTTCGGAATTTGCACACAAATTACCCGGAACTGCCGGCATTGACAGCGCTGGAAAATGAACTGGAGCAAAAGCGCGAACCCCTGCGTTTCGAACTGCTGCTGATCGCCCGTCGTGCACAGTCGGCCCTATATGGCAAATCCGACGCCGATGTTCAGGCCCTGAACGCCTTTATCGATAGTGAAACGAAAGAAGGTGACCGCGTTTATTCCAAATACCTGATGAGCGAGTCGCCGCGTTCGCCCTTGCATGTACCTGTGGAGCCGGCGATCTATTCTTCCGAATCACCCCAAAAGGATGCTTATGAAGTCCTGAACGCGTGCTTCGACTACCATTTTACCCACCATCCGGAAGTATTTGCTTTCGGCGAAGATGTGGGGCATATCGGCGACGTGAATCAGGGACTCCGCGGTATGCAGCAAAAACACGGCGAAGAGCGGGTATTCGACACCGGCATCCGCGAATGGACCATTATGGGCCAGGCGATCGGTATGGCTATGCGCGGTCTGCGCCCCATTGCGGAGATACAATACCTGGATTACCTGTTATACGGCCTGGCGCCGGTATCCGACGACCTGTGCACCCTGCGCTGGCGCTCCAACGGCCTGCAGGCTGCTCCTGCGATCATTCGTTCGCGCGGTCACCGGCTGGTGGGCGTATGGCACAGCGGTTCGCCCATGGGTATGATGCTGGGGTCGCTTCGGGGTATGCACATTTGTGTTCCGCGCAACATGGTACAGGCTTCGGGCATGTACAATACCTTGCTGAAAGGCGACGACCCAGCCATTGTCGTGGAAGTGCTGAACGGCTATCGCCTGAAAGAACGCCTTCCCGACAACATCGGTACTTTCACCGTGCCGCTGGGCGTACCTGAAATTTTACGGGCCGGCACGGATTTGACGCTGATCACTTACGGCGCCTGCGTGCGCATTGCCGAAGAAGCGGCTAGTCTATTGGAACACCACCACATTGCCGTAGAAATTATTGACGTTCAGACACTGCTGCCTTTCGACCTGCCTAAAACCTGTTTGAGCAGTTTGAAAAAAACGAACCGCGTGCTGGTGCTGGACGAAGATTTTGAAGGCGGCGCTTCCGCATACATATTGCAGCAGTTACTGGAAAAACAGGGCGGTTATCGTTACCTGGATGCATCTCCGGCTACACTTACTGCCAAACCGCACCGTCCGGCTTATGGTCAGGACGGCGATTACCACTCCAAGCCCCAGGTAGAAGACGTCGTTCAAAAAGTGCTTGAGATCATGCAGGAAGGGTGAATAAGGTGTTTCGTGTTTCGTTTTTAGTGTTTCGTAATGGGCTAACTGTCAACTACATCCTAAACACTATACACGAAAAACCAAACACCCTTATTTAGCCCTTTGCCACCAGATTTGCCTAACCAGATTGACCGTAATTATTCATGTTGAAAGTTGGAATTATCCGCGAAGGAAAGGTGCCGCCCGATGCACGGGTGCCGCTAAGCCCCGAACAATGCGCCGAAGCACAGTTACGCCTGCCTGTTCATATCGTCGTTCAGAAATCCCCGATCCGTTGTTACAAAGATGAAGAATATGTTGCCCGAGGTATTGATTTACAGGACGATGTAAGCGATTGTGATATCCTGATGGGCGTAAAAGAAGTTCCGATCGATAAACTGATACCGTACAAAACGTATCTTTTTTTCTCCCATACGATCAAAAAACAACCCTACAACCGCCCGCTCCTGCTGGCTGTGCTGGAAAAAGACATTCGTCTGATCGACTACGAAGTACTGACGAATGAACGCGGCGAACGCCTGGTGGCTTTCGGTTTTTACGCCGGCATCGTCGGCGCACACAATGCTATCTGGACCTGGGGCGAACGAACCGGACAATTTTCCCTGCCGCGTTTGTGCGAAAGCCACGACTATGCGGAAGTATTAAAAATTTACCGTCAAACGCAATTGCCGCCCCTGCGCATTGTGCTGACAGGCTCGGGCAGGGTAGCGTCGGGGGCAGCCAAAAACCTGATCGATATGGGCATCCGGCAAGTGGATGCACAAACGTTTCTTTCCCAGGAATTTGAAGAGCCTGTATTCACGCAAATCCATGCGGAGAATTATGCCCGCCCCACGGATTCCACGAAAGACTTCGATAAAAAAGACTTTTACAAAAACGGCGACCAGTACGTCAGCACATTTCAGCCGTATTTTCAAAAAGCGGATATTTTTATCAATGGCATTTTTTACGATAAAAAAGCGCCCGCGTTTTTTACCCTGGAAGAAATGCAGCACCCCGATTTCCGGATTCGCGTCATCGGCGATATCACCTGCGATATTATGCCGGGCGCCTCTGTACCCGCCACCATCCGGCCTACGCACATCGACGACCCCGTATTCGGCTTCGATCCGAAAACAGGCCTGGAAACGGCGCCTTATCAGTCCGGTTCCATCGATGTAATGGCCATCGACAACCTGCCTTCAGAACTGCCGCGCGACGCTTCCGTATTTTTCGGAGAGCAGTTGATGATATTTATTTTACCAGAATTAATCCGGGCCAGCCAAAGCGATGTGCTGCGGCGCGCCACCATTACCGATCAAGGTGCACTGACGCCTGCCTTCGAATACCTGAGCGATTATGTGACCGGAGCGTAAGGTGTTCGTTTACAGGTGGTTCATCATCCTGATGTCGTCGGATTTT
>ERZ795056.5263-NODE-5263-length-13040-cov-4.978899_pt1 | contig 13040 bp, 9 predicted proteins | sample MGYA00375140_ERZ795056 | MGnify/ENA primary metagenome ERZ795056 (study PRJEB30185, sample SAMN05720227) | activated sludge metagenome | isolation source: Anaerobic digester | place: USA | collected 2015-03-09 ...
TCCTTTTAAGGGACGGCTATTATGCACAACTCCATAAAATGCAGTATATCGAGTTGGTTTGATTCTATTCCAGTTCTATGGATTAGCCCTTTCACACCAAACCCTGCAAAAGGATTATATTTGCTTTGATGCATGGTTTGAAAATCCTTCTGCTGATCTTTTTTTGCGCACTCAACACCGTTGTATTGTATGCCCAGCCGGGTCATAATACAGGTAAGAGCATGTACACCCGTACGCGATACAATTCAAATGCTGCGCGCGTAAAAGGGGCAAAGGCAAAAACCATTTGTCCTGTTTTTCAAAATAGCCGATACCCTTACTTTGGATTGGGTGTGAAGTTGGGCGATCCCTTTGCTGCAACATTTAAATACTATCCCAACAAACACCTGGGTCTTGTTGTCGACTTTGGTAAAGCATCAAGCGGATTATATAACCGATATTTCCGTGAACAATTTGAAGGATACCAAGAACCAGATACGCTTTCACCTGGTGCCTCTGTAAATTATCTTACCCATAAAATAAAATCAGACTTCGTTGGAGAAACTAAAATTCTCTATCACATTGATGCAGGGAAGATTTCAGAAGGCCTTCAGTTTTACGTGGGTGTTGGTTTTGAGTTGAAGCGAACAGCCTTGGATTATGATTACCTGTATGAAACCGACCCTCTTTTGGGTGATGCTGAAAATAGACCCGGTAGAATTTCTGAATCCCGATTTACAATGGGACCACAAGCCGTCATTGGTATAGAATACTCCTATTTTCAATTACCGATATCAGCCTTTATGGAGTTGGAATACTTTGTTGATGTCTTTAAAGATCCGGGATGGAGCCGGATGCAAGGTGGCGTTGGACTGCGCTACATTTTCTAAAACATTTTCTTCTATCAATATCCGTTAGCCAAACCAGACAACTTCTTAGTTTGAATGGCTTTCACTTTTTGCAGATAAGAATTTTTAACAGAAGCCTCCAATTTACTGGCTTGTAGCGTTAGCAAAATAATGGCAGAGAATTCTTCGATGCGTGCAGATTGATATCGTAAGGTAGCCTGATCCAGGTATGAAATAGACAATTGAATTTCCTGATCATTATAAGCTTCTATTGCAAGATTGTAGTACATCAACCCAAGCATTTGATCGAGGTCAACCGCATGGTATAAATTGAAATTGTAAGCATACATCGTTTTGTTTTTTTCTACCGTCATCAATTCGTTTTGCTTATAGGCTGATATTCTTTTTTCAATCTCGCTACTGTTGCTGATGAAACCATTTAACGGATCGGTGGTCTCGAGCAAAACAGTTCCTTGTTCTGTTTTCGCTAATAGAAAAATATGATAGTTGGTTTCTACTATGGTGTACTCAATATCAAAACGTTGAAGCAACAACGCATAAAGTCCGGTCGCGGTTAAACAATTGTAGGTTCCTTTATCAACCAATTCAGTAAACGTGCAATACTGCTTGTAGTGCTTTAAAAACTTACGATGCGTTTGATTGAATGTGTATTGCAGAAACTCGCTCTCCTTTTTAAACGACTGTTTTTTAGATTCTAACTTTTCTACAAAGCTGTTGATGGATGCTGTAGAAACTGTTTTGGAATTATCTGTAGATAAATAAAGAGAAAGATATTGCTCAAAGGTTTGGCTTGCCGCAACATTACCATTCGTCTCTTGTGCTTCCGCGAGAAGAGAGAAGGAAATGAAGGAGACGATCAATACACCAAGCCTCATATTATGGCAATGTTAATAACCCAGATATCAAATTTAACATTTGGGTAACATTGAACCAACGACTTAACAATTTGGTAACATTAGGCCAAGCTCCCGGCTTTTACATACCTTTATTTCATGAATATAGCAGTACAGGAAAAATCGGCCTTTAATTCAATTGAAGGCACTTTTGAAGCCCAAAAGAGCAATCTCAAGAACCTTCGAAAGGAGTCTGTTCAGAAACGAAAAGAGCGACTTAAAACCCTCCGGAACTGGATTCACACCAATCGTTCTGCCATACACGAAGCGATGTACAATGACTTTCGCAAGGCAGCCGTAGAAGTGGATGGTGTAGAACTTTTTCATGTGCTCAATGAAATTAAATATGCTACTGATAATCTGGAACAATGGGCGAGACCAACAAAAGTAGATGCACCTTTAACAATGTTTGGTACTCGTTCATGGATTCAATATGAAGCGCGTGGGGTTTGCTTAATTATTTCTCCTTGGAACTACCCTTTCAGTCTTTGCATCGGTCCAGTTGTTTCGGCACTGTGTGCTGGCAATAGTGTTATTATAAAACCATCTGAAATGACACCTCATGTTTCATCTCTTATTAAAAAAATGGTGGATGAAATTTTCGAACCTCAAGTTGCCACTGTTTTTGAAGGAGGTCTCGAAGTATCTCAACGTTTGCTCAAACTTCCGTTCGATCACATTTTCTTTACAGGAAGTCCGGATATCGGTAAAGTAGTAATGAAAGCCGCTGCTGAAAATTTAACATCTGTTACCTTAGAGCTGGGAGGTAAATCTCCCAGCATTATTACCGACAGCGCGCGCATCAATGAAGCGGCAGAACGAACCGCTGTAGCCAAATTTGTCAACAACGGACAAACTTGTATTGCACCTGATTATATTTTAGTGGATGAAAAGGTAGCCGCGAAATTTACCTCTGCTATAATTGAACAAACGAAAAAGCTTTTCGCGAATGCAAAAGGTTCGTTTGAAGAATCGAACAGTTATTGTCGTATTGTAAATGAAAAACATTTTGTTCGTGTTAACGAATTGATAAAGGATGCACTGAACACAGGAGCAAAAATAGAATTCGGTGGCAAGGTAAATCCAGAAACGAATTTTATACATCCAATGATTCTCTCGAGCGTTCAGATGAACAGTCGCGTAATGCAGGAAGAAATCTTTGGGCCGGTTCTTCCGATAGTGACATACAAAAATCTGGATGACGCCATCACCATTATTCATTCAAAACCAAAAGCTCTTGCACTGTACATTTACTCTACCAGCAAAAAAGTGCAGGAGAAAATATTGCACGAAACCACAGCAGGAGCAGTTTGCATAAATGATTCTGGCATCCACTTTCTGCATCATGGTCTTCCTTTTGGTGGTGTTAATAACAGCGGCATTGGGAAATCGCATGGCCATTTTGGATTCTTAGCTTTCTCAAACGAAAAGCCTGTTTTAAAGCAAAAACGGGGACTTACATCGGTTAAAGCCTTTTATCCTCCGTATACCAATCTTTCTAAAAAATTGATGGATTGGTTCCTTAAATTATTTTAAAGATTACCTGTATTACCACTCGTTAAAGGCACAATAATTCACCGCTCCATTTCGTAGTTTTGGGATTGAAATCTAATTTCTAAAAACCGAACTCAAATGAAAAAAGCACTGAAGTGGATATTGATTGTAGTGGGTGGCTTATTTGCTCTTATAATTGCTGCGGCCTTTATTATTCCAATAGTTTTTAAAGACGATATTAAAAAAGCAATTGATGATCAATTGGCAACTTCTGTAAATGCTGATGTTGTATTTGATATCGAAAAATTTAATCTCACTGTTTTCAAGAACTTTCCAAACATCACTGTAGAAATGGGTGATCTTGGAGTGGTTAACCGCGAACCCTTTGCAGGAGACCTGCTCTTTGCTGTAGAGAATTTAGAGGTTGAGGTAAATCTGAAAGACATTCTTTTTGGCGATCAACTCCGACTGAAAGGAATCACCATGGTCCATCCTGTAATCAATGTTAAAGTACTGGCCGATGGCAAAGCCAATTATGACATTGCCATGCCATCAACCGATACTGTGACGAGCGCAGAAGAGCCATCTAATTTTTCGTTTGGCATTGACCATTGGGAAATTATTAATGGTGTTGTTACCTATGATGATAAGTCACTTCCGTTTTTACTTTCATTAAAAGGATTGAATCACACTGGCAACGGAGATTTTACACAAGATGTTTTTGATTTAAAAACGCGCACTACAGTTGATTCATTAACAACCGTATATGATGGCACAGCCTACCTGTCGAATAAACAGGTAGAAATGGATATGATTATTTCCATCAGCGAAGAATACTCGAAGTATACCTTCAAAGAAAATAATGTGAAGCTGAACGACTTTGCGATGGGCTTTGATGGCTTCTTTAAAATGAATGAAAAGGATTATGGCATGGACATTTCATTTAAGAGTCCTGATAATTCATTCAAGAGTTTATTATCACTCGTTCCCGGAATTTATACAGAGAGTTTCTCTAACATCGAAACGAAAGGTGATTTAGCCTTTAACGGTTTTGTTAAAGGAACGTACAGCGACACACAAATGCCCGCATTCAATGTAGCGCTAGTAGTAAAGGATGCGATGTTTAAATATCCTGACTTACCTACCGCCATTAACAACATCAATGTTGATTTATTGACCGACAACAAAGACGGTGTGATCGACAACACGATTATCGATCTAAAGAAAATGCACCTTGACTTTGGAAACAATCCGGTTGATGCACGCGCATTGATTACAAAAATGTATCCTACACAAATAGATGCTAATGTTTCCGCTAAACTTAATCTTGCTGAGCTCGGCAAAATGTTCCCGATGGACGGACTTGATATGAAAGGTAATTATGCAATCAATCTTTCCGCAAAAGGTGTGTACGATAGCTTAAAGAAATCTATTCCGGCAATCGATGCTAACGTGTCGTTGGATAATGGATATGTAAAGTCATCTGAGTTTCCATTGCCTCTGCAAGATTTAACGTTCCATTCAACCATTAAGAACTCAAGTGGAAAAATGGCGGAGACCTTTATTGCAGTAAAGGATCTTGCAATGACTATGGACAATGAAAAGTTTACGGCTGACTTATTGTTGGAAAATCTGGATGACTACACCTGGGATTTGAAAGCAAAAGGCGGAATTGATATTGAAAAAATGACTAAGATTTTTCCTCTTGATGGCATGACATTAACCGGAAAAGTAAATGCTGATCTTCAAACGAAAGGAAAATATTCTGACTTAGAAGCTGAGCGCTACGACAAACTACCAACCAGTGGAACCGTTTCATTAAAAGACTTTACCTATAAGGCCAGTGACTTACCTTATGCTGTAGGTATTTCTCAGGCATCCATGGTTTTCAATCCAAAGAAAATTGATTTGCAAAAAATGGACGGTACTCTGGGTAAAAGTGATTTCCATGTAAATGGTTCGGTGTACAATTACCTTGGTTATGCGCTGGGTAAAAATGAAAGCATAAAAGGTAACGTCAACTTTAATTCAACGATGTTTGATCTCAATGAGCTCATGGCCGATACAGGTGAAGAAGAGACAACAACAGAAACCGAAACGTATGGTGTAATTGCTGTTCCTAAGGATATTGATTTCGTTTTGAAGTCCTCTATTAAAACCGTGAAAATGATGGACATGACAATGACCAATGCCTCTGGCGATGTGATTGTAAAAGATGGAATTGCAAATCTAAATGGATTAAAATTCAATATGCTGGGTGGTGCGTTTTCTGTCTCAGGAACATATAACACCGCAGATCTTGAGCATCCTAAATATGATCTTGGACTGAAGATTGAAAATGCATCGATAAAAGAAACAGCAAATGTTTCGTCTATTGTTCAGTCTTATGCACCGGTAGCTGGATTGATGAGTGGAAACTACTCCACGGATTTTAAACTGAGCGGTGAACTGCTTCAGAACATGATGCCGAATCTGGCCACAGTAAATGCGGGCGGACTTATCAAAATAGCGCAAGCTGCATTGAAAGATTCAAAGTTGATTTCAGGTATTACCTCTATTACTAAACTTGATAATACAAATGAGGTTAGCTTGAAAGACGTACTTCTTAATGCCACTATTAAAGATGGAAAACTGACTACCAAACCATTCGATGTAAAGTTTGGCGACTATGTAACAAACATTTCAGGCAGCACAAGTCTCGATGGAACGCTTGATTATAAACTAAAAATGGATGTGCCAGCCGGAAAATTAGGTGCTCAATACAACAGTTTTGTTTCCCAATACACCGGAGGAAAAAATGATCCGAACGCTAAAATTCCAGTTACGATTGGACTTGGAGGAAAGTATGATAGTCCTTCTCCGAAATTATTAATGGACGATCAGAAAAAGCAGGCACAGGAAGCAGTGACCAACGCTGCAAAAGAAGAAGGAACTAAAGCAGTTCAGAAAGCAGTAAAAGGAACAGATGCAGAAAAAATCGTAGAGGGCTTACTCGGTGGCAATAAAAAAGACACCGTAAAAACTGATAGTACCCAAACAGCAACACCAACAGAGGACCTGACGAAAAAGGCAGAGGAGGAAGCAAAGAAAAAAATTCAGAACCTGCTGAAGAAAAAGAAGAATTAGAAATGAGGAGGCTGCCCGCAAATGGGTAGCCTCTAAATTATTTCAATTGGGTTTTGATACCTAAAAGCCTGACTGTTTAGAGAGCAATCCATTTATACATTTTGTCTTCCTTTCAATTCTCATTACTTTAGTGGAAAGATGTTAACCAAAACCGAAGTAAATCCAGCTTTGTGAACCTTCGTGTCTTTGTGCCTTCGTGGCAGATTATTTTAGACCAACCCCGATGTATATGAACATTGAATTAAAAGACATTCTCTTCCTTGATATTGAAACGGTAGCCAATGTATACGACTATAACGCATTAGATGAAAGATTAAAAACACAATGGTCGCGCAAAGCAAATTTTTTTAAACGCGATGCCCAACAAAGCGATGAAGAAATTTATAATGAACGAGCAGGAATCTATGCTGAGTTTGGTAAGGTAGTGTGCATTGTGGTGGGTGGTTTTTTTGAAATGGAACAAGGTAAGCTAGGCTTGCGGACGAAAGCTTTTTATGGTGATGATGAGAAGAAATTGCTTTTGGAGTTCAACAGCATGGTTGATAAAACAAACAACAATGCGTTGAAATTCTGTGCACACAATGGAAAGGAATTTGATTTCCCATACCTCTGCAGAAGAATGTTGGTAAATGAAGTGAACATTCCTCCAGTGTTAAACTTAATGGGCAAGAAGCCGTGGGAGGTGGCTCATCTCGATACCATGGAGATGTGGAAGTTTGGTGATTACAAACATTACACTTCACTTGATTTACTTACTGCCCTTTTCAACATACCTTCCAGCAAAAGCGATATGGATGGTAGCCAGGTTAATGCTGTTTATTATCGGGATAAGAACCTCCCGAAGATTAAAGATTATTGCGTACGCGATGTAGAAGTATTGGCCCAGTTGTATTTAAAGTTGAAACAAATAGAAGTTGGCCGACCAATCATTATTCAACATGCTGAGTAAACCACATTAAAAGATTTATTTATCTAATTTGTAAAGGCTTTGGAGCAACAACTAAACTTTAAAGGACTTTTTACTTTATGAATCCCTGGCTAACCATCTGGACAAAGACATCAAAGACAATAGATTACCTTAAGGATTCTAGCTGGGGTGATTCATTTGGCATAATACCTTTTACACTTTTCGGAATTAATTCCATTGGAGTGAAATTAATGTTGTCGTTTAGTGGAAGTCCTGTCTTTGGTATGGTCATCACAATTGTTCTTGGATTTGCAATTGGTATTATTGGTGGTTTCGTGTGGACTAACATCCTTTTTCTATTTGGAAAAATTTGGAAGGGTCAATCGACAAGACCAAACATAAAAACAGTTCTTGCATTAGCTTTAATTCCAGAGATCTTCCGATTTATAAACTTGATCGGAAGTTCAATAGTGAATCATGAGGATCCGACTAAAGTTACAATCAATGATGGGTTAGAGTTAATTTGTATAATACTTGGCTTCCGTATTATTATCATAGGACTTTCAAGAGTTCAGCACTTTTCTTTCGGTTTTGCTGTTCTTAATGTCTTCACGCCATAGCTAATAATTGGGGCTTTCTACATGTTCATTAAGGGGATATGAATGATGTTATCTGCAAATAATCAGAGTTTTTGTCCGGCCTTGTATTAATGAAAAATGCTATCTTTCAACAAAGAATCAATCACCAATATCAAGTTAGCCTTACTATTTTTTAACGAAAGAATTTTTGCATTCTTAACTGCCATTACACGAATGGCTCTTACAGTTTGGTGAAAGATCTTCAAATACATTTTTTAAAGGGATAATGAATTCCCAAAGAATTAAAATTACTATGAGTAAAAAGAAAAAATCACACAATAAAGAAAAGAAAGGACCTGATCAAAGATCCTTAATGACTGCAGCCATTCGAAAACTATTAGATCAGAATGCCGGCAAAGAATTTTCATTTAAACAGATCATCAAAAAACTTACCCTCAAGAAAAAAGACGACATTAAGTTAGCGGGACAAATCTTCGATCAACTTGAAGAGGATGGATTGTTCAAACCATCAGACGATGGAACCTATGCTGCAAAGGAGGTCTTGACTGAGGAGCTGACAGGTATTGTCGATCACGTCAGTTCGCGCTTTGCTTACGTAAGACTCGGCAAAGACATTCCTGATATTTACATCGCGCCACGCAACCTGGGCTCAGCGGTTGATGGCGACACTGTAAAGCTCAATGTATTGTCAAGCCGTCACGGAGAGCATCAGGAAGGTAGAGTAACCGAAATTGTAAAACGAAACCGAATCCGCTTTGCCGGTAAAATAGAAGTCTCAAAAACATTTGCATTTGTTGTAGCGGATTCTAGAAAGATCCATCAGGACTTTTTCGTTTATCTGGAGAATACAAAGGAAGCTCGCACAGGCGATAAGGTAGTGGTAGAAGTAATTTCGTGGGGCGACTTTGATAAGAAGCCTGAAGCGAAAGTGGTAGAGGTATTAGGTAAGGCAGGGGAAAATGAAGCCGAGATACATTCTATCATGGCGGAATTTGATTTGCCATTTCGATTCACTGAAAAGATAGAAGAAGAATCACAGAAGATTCCCGAGGCCATTACAAAGGATGAGATAAAGAAGCGTTGGGATTTTCGCGAGATAACAACATTCACCATTGATCCGGAAGACGCAAAAGATTTTGATGATGCTATCTCCTATCGCAAGCTTGAAAATGGTCTCCATGAAATTGGTGTTCACATTGCCGATGTGACGCATTATGTAACACCCAACTCTGCTCTTGATGTTGAAGCTTTCGATCGAGCCACATCGGTATATCTTGTTGATCGCACTATTCCAATGTTACCCGAAAGACTTTCAAACGGATTGTGCTCGCTTCGTCCTCACGAAGACAAGTTAACGTTCGCAGCAGTTTTCGAAATGGATGAGAATGGAATCATTAAGAAAGAATGGTTTGGTCGTACCGTCATTCACTCGGATGTTCGGTTTAGCTATGAAGATGCCCAGCTAATTTTAGATGAAGGAAAAGGAGTATTGGCAGATGAACTTCGTTTGCTAAACGACATGGCTAAGAAGATTCGAAAAGACCGATTTAAAAAAGGTGCAGTAAATTTTGAAACAACCGAAGTCAAGTTTAAGCTAGATGCAAAAGGAAAACCGTTGGCAGTAATTCCAAAGATTCGAAAAGATGCACATAAACTAATCGAAGAGTTTATGTTGTTAGCCAATAAACAAGTGGCTACTTATGTTTATAACATTAAAAAAGCAAAAGAGAAAAACACCTTCGTGTATCGTATTCACGATTTGCCCGATCCGGAGAAAGTCCAAAAGTTTTCTGTGTTCGCCCGGCAGTTTGGCCATAAGATGAACATTGATGATGCATCTATTTCAGGTTCACTGAATAAACTGATGTCAGATATTGAGGGGAAGCCCGAGCAAAATATTCTGGAGCAACTTGCCATTCGCACCATGGCAAAAGCAAAATACTCTACAGATGCAAAAGGTCACTTTGGTTTAGCGTTTCAACATTACACGCATTTCACTTCTCCAATCCGAAGGTATCCTGATATGATGGTACACAGAATACTTCAGCATTATCTGGATGAAGGAAAGCATCTCAATAAAAATGAGTACGAAGAAAAATGTCTTCATTCTTCTGAACGTGAAAAACGCGCAGCCGATGCTGAACGTGCTTCTATAAAATATAAGCAAGTAGAGTTCATGGCCACTGCCGAGAAGAAAGTGTACGAAGGACTTGTATCCGGTGTAACGGAATGGGGAATTTATATTGAGATAGTAGAAACAAAATGCGAAGGTATGATCCGCATGGCCGACATGACGGACGACTTCTATGAATTCGATGAAAAGAATTATCGCATCGTTGGCCGCAAAACCAAGAAGATATTCACTCTCGGAGATCGATTTGATGTACGTGTTAAGAAAACCGATATTGATAAACGATTGATAGATTTGGTATTTGCCGATCAACCAGAATCCTCATCATCAGACTTTGTAGACTATAAACCGCAAAAAAGCTTCCTTGAAATGAGTAGACAAAATGAGCGGAAGAAAGGGTCAAAGGGCGGGCAAAGATCTAAAGGAAATCAAAAAGGTAAACGAAAGAGACACTAAGAGAAATTTTCAGGAGATAAGTTTACAATCAAACTTATCTCTAATTTTTACTTCAATTCCAGACCTTCCTATAACTTTGGCATCTCAATTCTGCAAAGCCATAAATTCAGTAAAACCAACAATAGGAATGATTAGTAAGTACCAAGGTTACATCGATCAGGAAATCAAGAAACATAAGTACGGAAAGAATCCAGTATCGCTTTACGAACCCATTCGATACTTGATGAATATAGGCGGTAAGCGCTTACGACCTATGCTTACCTTACTTTCATACTCCTTGTTTAAAGAAGATGTAAAAACAGTTGTACCCTATGCGGTAGCGGTTGAAGCTTTCCACAACTTTACCTTAATGCACGATGACATCATGGACAACGCACCTCTTCGGAGAGGTAATGTTACCGTGCATGAAAAGTGGAATGTAAACACAGCAATCCTTTCAGGAGATGTAATGCAGGTTAAGGTGTACGATATGTTGCTGGGTTTGCCTGCAGAAAAATTTAAGACGGTTGTTACCTCATTTAATAAATGTGCGACCGAAGTATGCGAAGGTCAGCAATGGGATATGGAGTTTGAAACGAAAGATGTTGTTACTGAAGCGCAATACCTTAACATGATCAGGCAAAAGACAGCAGTGCTTTTAGGATTTAGTCTGGAGATGGGCGCTATTCTGGCAGATGCTTCTGCGGAGGATAGAAAAGCCTTACGCGAATTCGGGACGAACATAGGTATTGGTTTTCAGTTGAAAGATGATTTGCTTGATGCTTACGCTGATCCAAAGAAATTTGGAAAGCAGGTAGGTGGCGATATTATCTCCAATAAAAAAACATTCTTACTTATTAAAGCGCTTGATAAATCAACAGCTAAACAGAAGAAAGAACTAAACTTCTGGCTTTCAGAAAGGAAATTCAAGAAGCAAGAGAAGGTAGATGCAGTGAGAGGAATTTATAATGCACTTGACATACCTAAACTAACCGAGAGAAAAATCAATCAATACTTTTCAAAGGGATTTAGTCAGTTGGAGAAATTATCCTCGCCCAATGGAAAAGAAATATTGAAGGGCTTTGCAGAAAACCTGATTGAGCGTCAATCGTGATACCGATCAGAATAGGAACATCTCATAAATTATTTGGGAACTACCACGGCTTTTCTTTTTTCATCTTCATTTTTTATTGGAAGAGTGTAAAGGATAAACAAACTATTCTGAACCACGAGCTCATCCATTTCTGGCAACAAGTCGAGCTGCTATTTGTTTTACATTGGTTGCTTTACATTACCTTTTATCTTATTGGAAGACTGAACGGGAAAACGCACGATGGCGCGTACATGAATATTCCATTCGAAAAAGAAGCCTATGCCTTTGAAAAGAATTACCAGTATGCTTCCCAAAGAAAACCTTTTGCCTGGCTACAATTTCTCCATTGAGAAATAGTTTCTCTTTAGGTTATTAGGCATGTGCAAATGCCACAACTAAAAAATTACGTCAACGGTTTTTAGGCTTCGATTCCACCCTGTATCTTTCTTCCTTACTCGTCTACTATGAAGCCACTTTTGCGATCGCAGCTTTCTATCATGATGTTCTTACAGTTTTTTGTCTGGGGATCATGGTATGGACAAATGAGTAAGTACTTAACCAATCAGCTTCATGCTTCGGGTGATCAGGTTGGAAGTGTTTACGCTGCATTTTCAATTGCTATGATTGCCGCACCATTTTTTGTTGGCATGTTGGCCGATCGTTTTTTTGCAGCGCAGAAAGTGCTTGGCGTTTTAAATTTGCTGGGCGCTGCGACATTGTTTGTTCTCATTTCTGTTACAGATGCTGATACGTTTTTTTGGGTGATGATAGTGTATTGTTTTACGTTCACACCAACCATCGCATTAACGAGTTCCATCGCAATGCAACAGATGAGTAATCCTGAAAAAGAATTTCCGGCCATTCGTGTTTTTGGAACAGTGGCATGGATTGTTGTAGGAAATATTATTGGATTTATGGGCGTTGGTGATCAGGTCACTATTTTTCAAATTTCCATGCTGGCTTCAGGCCTGCTGGGTGTCTTTGCCTTTTTTCTTCCCAACACACCACCAACATCAAAAGGACCTGCAAGTTTTGCTCAGATTATTGGGAAAGACGCGTTCGTGCTTTTTAAAGATCGTTCGTTTAGTATTTTCTTTATCTCTTCCATTTTGATTTGTATTCCTTTGTCATTTTATTATGCATGGGCGAATCCATCATTAACAGATGGATACAAGCTTGCATTTCCATCGGCAGATCCGAATGGCTTCAATATCGAAAACAAAATGTCTTTAGGTCAAGCTTCTGAAGTCATCTTCATGTTATTGTTGCCATTTGCCTTTCAGAAATTTGGAGTAAAGAAAATTCTGATCATTGGTTTATTAGCATGGATAGTACGCTTTGTATTTTTTGGCTATGGTACACCCGATACTTCTGCATGGATGCTATATGCAGCCATTCTTCTTCATGGGGTTTGTTATGATTTCTTTTTTGTAACAGGAATGATTTATACAGATAACAAGGCAGGCGAGAAAATTAAATCGCAGGCGCAAGGGCTGATCTCTTTGGCTACCTAT
>ERZ795056.5267-NODE-5267-length-13036-cov-5.129728_pt1 | contig 13036 bp, 16 predicted proteins | sample MGYA00375140_ERZ795056 | MGnify/ENA primary metagenome ERZ795056 (study PRJEB30185, sample SAMN05720227) | activated sludge metagenome | isolation source: Anaerobic digester | place: USA | collected 2015-03-09 ...
CATGTTACTCCTTATATTTTTGTCTCATAATGGGATGTTTAACCATCATAAAACAATCAAAAAATTTGTTCACTTTTTTTTTGTGCAATTTTTTGCATAAAAAGTGTAATCGGCATCACAAATTTTTAATTAACCACTGTTTTTCCTCATTTTCAAAACCCGGAATTCTTCATTAGATGCGTTTTAAGACACTTTTTTTAAAAAGACGATACTTATATCGCCTAAAAAAATGGTAACGGTTTTCCAAAAAAAAGCCGTTACTACCCCCCTTCCGTCCAAAAAATATCCACTTTTATCCACACTCCATCCACACTTATCCAAAATTTTCTTTAAAAAAGGTGTCTACTATCCAATACAGTAGGGTAAAAATGTTTTTATTTCAACCCAAAAACAGCCTTTTTTTGATAAATTGCACAAAAAAAACGAACAAAAAACGGCAAATATTGTTTTTTTGGCTTAAAAACGAAATATTTTGTAAAAAAGTTTTGGATAAAACTCGAAATTTTTGGACAAAAACTGTACAAAATTCATCACTTTTATATACTATTTCTATCAAAAATCTTGTTCTCACATTCATAAGTAATACTTCCCTCTTTATCTTCTGCTGGAAGTCCAGGTATTTCCGCTTTTCCCTGTGCAAAATCTTTCAAAATAAATACTGCTGCATCGTATTTATCTTTTATGCGTTCCGGTATATCTTTATACTGAATTCTATCATGTAAGTAAAACACGGCAATATCATAACTAATTTGTTTAATTATATCCGGCACAAAATTCAACGGGACAGGAACAACTGCGGAAAGGTAACTGTCAATTAAACTATCCGCCGTACTTATTGCGCTATTCAAATTTGCATCGTTACTTTTAGTTAGTTTACTCAGCTCTGTTTGGTCAATACGGTTTAAGAAATACTCTTTACTGCTGTACATATTAAATATTCCCTTCTGCTTCAATTTCGATTCTGTAAATACTGCACCCATACCCGAAGCCGTATAGCTCGGCTTTAATAAAATCTATATTATGATCCTTAAACGATGTGTTTATAGAAAGCTTATTCAAAAAAGTAATCAACCTGGTTAGAAACTGTTGATGTTCTTCTTCATCATTTTTTATTGCTGTATAAACATGTACAGTAACTTTTCCCGTCAAAGCCTTTTCAGCCGCGAGGCGTTCCGGTAACAACATATTCGCAATCGGCATTGCATTCGGAAACGCCGGGTTCCACTCTCCCGTTTCTTCAAATTCTCCGTTGTATGGTTTACACTCTGTAATCTGTAAACTATCGTCTTCTTTAAGTGCCGTAATCAGTAAGCTTATAAATTCATTAATCATTTTTTGTATCCAAATATTCTCAAATATCCCGTTCAAAAATTAAAATATATTTATCGTAACTAATAACAAGTAACAGCTATATACGCATATAACATGTAATCAATTGCTTGCAAATTGGTAGACAATTAGTTTTGCTTCAGAAAAAAAAAAGATAAAAAAGTAGAAACGATTCTGTGAAAATGAAAAAGTTTTTTAAAATATTCAAAGCCGGTAAATATCCGCAGGGTAACGTAACCAAAGAGGACATTGCCGAAATAGCTAATAGCTATAATAGGGACTACCACGAAGCGCCGCTTACTATTTTGCATGACGATAAAAGCCCCGCTTATGCTGTTGTAGATGAACTTATTGCTGATAACGAAAACCTTCTGGCTTCATTTACCGATATAAGCGAAGATGCTTACGAAATGAACAAAAAATACAAACGCCCTTCTATTGAAATCGCCAACTATGAGGGGAAAAAATATTGCCGTGCAATTACACTTACAAACTTCCCGCAAGTAAAGGGACTTGACAAAATAAAATTTGAAGAAAACTCCTCTCTGTTTTTTACAGAAGGCTTAACATTAAACCTGTCGAAAGGAACAATTATGTTTAACGAAAATCTAATCAAGCTTGCTGAAACATTATCTATTACAGTTTCCGATTACAACTCCGAAGGAGACTTAATTCAAGCAGCACAAGAAAAAATTGATACTCTTAAATCCGAATTGGATGAAGTTACAAAAAAAGTAACCTCTCTTTCACTTAATGTTTCCAAGTTTGACGAAGCAGGTATTACAATTGAAATTTACAATGAACTTAAAACCAAACTTGATTCGGCTTTGAAAGATAAAGAAGAAGCCGAGAAACTGGTACAGCAGTACAATGAAAAAAGAATTGACGACTTAATAACATTTGCCGTAAAAGAAAAGAAATTTCTTCCTTCGCAAACAGAAAGCTTAAAGAAATTTGCACAGCTTGATTTTGATAACGCTAAAAAATTTATTGACGCTCTGCCCGAAAAACCGCTTAACAATCCTTTGCCAAAACTTAAACCCGATGGTAAAGAATACACCTACGAAGAAGTAATTAAAGACCCCTCTTTAATGAAAAACTTTTCCGAAGATGAACTGGCGGTATTAAAGAACAATTCTAAAATCTTTAATTAGGAGCACAATATGCCGTACAACAAAACCGTAGTTGCAGATAGTGTAATTACAAGACTAATTGAAAACCAGGGTATCTATACCTCAATGAATAGAAGCTTCGACGGGCTTGTACGCCCCGGAGCTACAAGCGTTGATATTCCGGCGCTTGCTATACCCGAAGTTAAAACTACCGGAACAGCAACTGTAAATGCAGGTCGCAAAAAAGCAAAAGCAGATACAAACATGATAAATGTTTCGCTTTCTCCTTATGTGGTTCCACTTGCTGAAGAAATTTTGGCACAGTATGAAAGCAACGGACAGTTGATTAAAAACTATCTCGATTCCGCTTCAATGGCACTGCAAGAAAAATTCGATTCAATTGTTGTTGAAGAAGCTCAAACAACAACAGATAAAAGCGCTTTTGCAGGCGCATCAATGGCTTGGGCGGATGTAATTGACATTACTAAACGCTTCGACTTAAACAAAGTACCTAAAAGCCAGCGTGTTATTGCTGTTTCTGCCGGGCTTGCATCGGAGTTCTTCAACATCGATGTAATTAAAAACGCCGTTGGTTATAATAGCGCTTTCCTTACATCCGGCACACTGCTTCAGCTTATGGGGATGAAGTTCTTCATCTCCGGGTTGGTTAGCACTGTTACAGTAGGCGGAGCAGCTAAGGAAAATATGGTAGGTATATACGGACCTGGTCTCGCTTTTATTTTAAGCCGTATGGGTGATATTAAGGAAGCTTGGGATACAGCTAATTTACAACAAGTTGTTGACATGATTGCACATGCAGGATGCAAATTGTTCGATAACAAGTTTGCAGTTGTTAAGTATAAACCTTAACACACACTAATTGAATAATGGCAGCTCCGAGGGCTGCCGTTTATTTAACAACAATTTACTATGAGGTTTTACAATGAAAAAATTATTTTTTGCTATTCTCTTACTTTCTTTTGCTTCGTTTGGACAAAGCGAAATAACAAACTCTGGAAGTTACTACATGGACGCCGGTTTCGGCGCTGTAAATGTGGAAGGAGTTATTGCAGGTACAGATACTCTGTTCGGTAATTGGATTATTCTTCCTTCTAATGCCGATTCGGTTTATTCTTTCTTTACAATCTATTCAAGCGATTCAGTAAGGGTTAAATCTGTTTTGCAAATAAAAGAACTTGATGCGCCACTTACTCTATACACTTATGGAACCGATTCTGTAACTACTTTAAGGTCTTACTCGCATACTATTAATGAACTGCCTCGTGAATTTAGGGTTGCTATTATTGGCGTAAGCGATAATTCCAAAACAGGAACACCGTTCAAATCAAAGTTTAGATTTAGGCTTGTAAGATGAAAACCGGTCAAAGAAAATTTCTCGGATTCTTAATTACAATAGTGCTGTATACAGTTGCGCTTATAATAGTAGTAACAAAGATGAACAACTTAATCGTTGATTTATCTGTATTTGCAGTTCAAGCTGCAATGGGTTACGGCATAGTAGCGGGGTTGTTCTTTGGTACTAATGTTCTTGAACACTTTGCTAACCGGAACGGTTCTGCGAACAAAAACAAAAATCGAGACGATTCTGCGAATGAATAAGCTTTTAACAGAACTTGATTATAAAGATGCTGCGAATCTGCTAGGAGTGAATGTGGCGGCAATTAAAGCTGTCGCCGAAGTGGAAGCGGCAGGCTCCGGGTTCCTCCCGGATGGACGTCCGAAAATTCTTTTTGAAGCTCATATTTTCTCTAAGTTCACTAATAGGGTTTACAATGCGTCTCACCCGGATATTTCTTCTACATCCTGGAACCGCTCTTTGTATAAAGGCGGAACAAAAGAATATGAACGCTTAGAGAAGGCTAAAAAGCTAAACCTTGAAGCAGCTTACAAAGCTACAAGCTGGGGTAAGTTTCAAATTATGGGGTTTAACTATTTACAGTGCGGATATAATAATGTATTCGAGTTCGTTGAAGATATGTTCAACTCAGAAAGAGAGCATCTTATAGCATTTTGTAAATTTATTAATCGCAAAATAATGCACCAAGCCTTAAAAGGACTTAACTGGGCTAAGTTCGCGTTTCATTATAACGGTGCCGGTTACAAAAAAAATCAATACGATATTAAGCTTGCAAAAGCTTACAAGAAATTTCTAATTGAATCTTCAAACAATTTAAACAAATGATACTTAGAATGAACCACATAGAGGAATTAATTAAAGTGAACATAGCAAGTATATCTGTTTTACTTTTCACTTCACTTGCCGAAGTCGAGTTAATTTTAAAAATAGCCGTTTTGGGTGCTACTCTTTGTTATACAATTGTAAAAATTATAAAGGCGGTAAAAAAATGAAATACATATTTATTGCTATAACTGCTTTTGCGTTGGGGTACTTAGTCGGCAACATCTTTAGTTGCGGAAACAAAGATATTGCGTCTAAAAAAACAGAACTAACACAGGGCATATCCGATACAAGCTATACAAAAGGCGATTCGGTTTTAATTATAACAGAAAAAAAATACTCGGGCAGAGTAAGTTCTATACTGAACCCTTCAGATGGCTCTCTACAAAGAGAGCCTGAAGAGGGAACTATAAGACAACCCTTTAGCTTTGATGAAGAAGATTATAAACTTGATATAGTAGTAGAAGTAGATGGGTCGGAACGAACTAAAATAGATTTAGAATATTTTTTAACAATAAAATCAAAAGAAATATACCGGGTGGATACACTTAAAATATACCGGGTTGATACTCTTAAAACAATTATATTAGAGCCTCGCGCATTTTATGACAGCTTTGAAGTTGGCTTTACAACCGCCTCGGTTATTCTAACAGCTATATTATTAATTTTCAAATAAGGAAGGAACTCACAATGGCTCTCAATCTTGTTAAAGATGGTAAATATGTATTCAACAGACGCGTTAGCGAAGTAAACCTTTACGAAGGAGGTAATCTTGCTGGCAGCGCCGGGTATCTTGGTAAGTCGGCTGTAGCAATAAAAGCTACTCCACGCACAACAGACTTAATAGACGGAAGCAAATACCAGCTTGGCTTTGATGTTACTTACGAAATAACATCAGAGCAGCTCTATTCCGTTTTTGAGTTCGAGAAGTTGATGAACAAAACCGGCTTTATTCACATCCCGGATATACCGCTATGGATTGGTACAACAACAGGCGGTTTAATTAACTTTAATATCGAGGTTGATATTAACCCCGGCGAAACCAAAGGGCAGGTTAAAATTTCCGGCAGTAAATTCGTACAACAACTAACAGAGTGCCTCGCTCAAAGTTGGAACGGCGCTGTTGCTGCCCCGTATGCTGTAGCAGAGAAATATACTGAAGGCACACCGCTTGGATTAACAGTATTCGACTACGAGTATATCCTTGACTTAAAGAACCCGCTTGTACAATTCATTACACCGGCTTCACCGGAAGATGAAGATGACGATATAACCGAGTTCAAGCTTGCTCTACTCGGCGCAAAAGAAGGCAGTATGGAACAGCGATCAGACCCGCCCTCGGATGTTGTAGTTAAAAAATTTGATGGTCTTGTTTGGCAGCCCGTTGTTGCAGACGATTACGATCTCGTGTATGAAGGTGGTTATTACTACATACACTATCAATCCGTAACTGCATCGCATCTGGGCGATAAATTCAGCGTTGCTTTTATGGTCTAAAGTAATTTAGCAGGGCGTTCCGATTCAGTGAACCGTTCTGTGAAGCAGAATGGTTCCCACGCCCCGCTCTTATTCATAATTAAATTGGAGCAAACTTGAAAACATATTTACTCAACAAAAAGCATTACGCACTTAAAGAACGATACACACTTAAAGACTGGGGTGAAATAATCAAAATAATAGGAGAGTTAAATCTTGAGAATCCTATTAATGCCCTTGTTGTTTTAATGGCGGAAAATAAACTACAGTCGCTGTTGAATATAATACTAAACGCCCCTGTCGAAGGGGAGATTTACGAAGAGGACTTTGAAGCTGTAGCGGCAGCAGTTAATGATTTTTTTTCTCGAAAAAAAAGTTTGATGAGAAGTATGGAACAGCCTTCTGCAAGCTAAACGAAGAGTACAACGTTGCCTCAGAAACGCTGCTATCGCTTTCTAAATTAGATGTTGAATATTTTGAACCCGACTCGGCTGTAACATTCGACTGGGTGTTATGGAAATTAACCGGGCATGACATTAGTAAAACCACGCTAATTGAGAATTTTGAAGTCGGCTTTTGTTATAATTGGCTTTACATGCTCCGGGTGAAAGAGCTTAATGAAATTAAACTCAGAATTGAAGAGTGGCAAAGGACGAAGTAATTCCGCTTCGCAGAACGCCCGAAGGGGGCTGTGCCGTTCCCGCTTTGTGAACCATTTACAGCCAGGGAAACCACTTGTCAATTTTCTTACTGCGGAAAAGAAAGTCAACAAGAGAAAAAACGGCTACCACGCCAAACAATATAAAAATTACAGACAACATACTGTGCAAATGTATACAAAATAAGAAGATTAAATCAATGGCAAACGAAATAAAACTGGTTCTCACTATAGATGGCAAGCAAGCCATTGCAGAAGTAAAAAATACTGATGCAGTAGTTAAATCGCTGTACCAGTCTTTTAAATATGGGAAACAGGAAATTAATGGCTTAACAACGGCTATTAGTCAAGGATTTACTAACGCACGGGATATAATACAGGGCTTCAAGGAAACATACTCGGCAATTACTTCAATAGTAAATGCTTCTTTAGTTTCGTATCTAAACCAGGAGCGGGCAAATATACAGCTTGCTACTGCACTTAAACAAACAGGTAATTACACCGACGCTGCTTATCAATCACTTCAACAGTATGCTTCCCAGTTACAACAGACTACTACATTCGGTGATGATCAGTATTTAAGCGTAATGGCTCAGCTACATGCAATGGGCTTAAATACAAAACAAACTAAAGAGGCAACAATACAAACTGCTAATCTTGCAGCATTAATGGGCACGGATTTGAATTCTGCTGCGAGGGTAATGGCAGATACGTTTAACGGCAATGCAGGAATGATAGGGCGGTATATAAAAGGGCTTGATGAAAGTGTAATTAAAAGCGGTGATCTTAACGCTATTATTAACTTGCTAAATGCCTCTATCGGCGGGCAGGCGGAAGCGTTGGGAGAAACTTCCTACGGAGCAGTCATTAAGTTTAATAATGCAATAGATGACCTTAAAGAAAATGTTGGGCAGGCGACGGCTTCTGTATTCATGCCTTTTGTAAACCACAATAAAGATGTTGCTGTAAACTTAAACAACACTGCACCACAAATTGTAGGAATAATAGGGGCTTTAACCACTTTAGGTGCCGCTACCGCAGTACTAAACACTACCGGTTTGCTCACTTTAATTGTGAATATTAGAGGCGTAGGGAATACTCTTAAGTATGCTTCGGGGTACATGAAACTTGCAGCAGCAGAAGGAATTGCGTTAAGGAGCAGCTTAACTGCTGCTGGTATAGCCGCTAAAGGTTTTATGGCTTCAATCGGTCCGGCGGGCTGGCTGTTACTGGGGGTTACCGCACTCGTCGAAGTTGTTAATCTACTCGGCAACTCGTCTGATGAGGCAGCCGAAAAACAAAACAAACTCAAGGACGCCTTTAAGGCAATGGAGCTTGGCTCGCTACGCGAAGAACTGAAATCGGCGAATGAAGTTATTAATCAAACCGGTTCGCAGCTTGAATCTCTTAATTCCCAAAGGAAGAAATTATTTAATACCGACTCTGCTAACCTTGACGCTATAAAAAATAAAAATAATGAAATAGCCGGGGTACAGAATAACTATAATAAGCTGCTCCAGTACCGCTCTGAATTGCTATCTGTGATAAAAGAAAAAGAAGAAGAAATTAAAGATTCTGTTGAAGCACAGTACAAAGCACTTAGAGATAAACTTGATATTGAGCTTGCCGGTACAGATACACAAAAAGCAATTGAAGCTGCGAATAAAGAATTTGAAAATCAAAAAGCTATATTAAAAGAGAAACATAAACTCGATGAATCCGATTTAAAGAACAACAAAGATTATCAGGATGCAGAAAAAGCTCATCAGCTTAAAATAAGTGATATTAAAAATAAAGCTGCAAAGCAGCAGAACAGCGATGCCTTTAACAACGCTAAATCCTCCCTCTCTGAAACGCAGAGGCACTTACAAAGTATGCTTAAGCTCGAAAACGATAATGATTTGTTTCAGCTTGAACTCAAAATAAAACACTTTGCAGAAATGATTAATCTTTATAAACGATTTAATCAAGACGCAACTAATCTTGTGAACCAAAGAATTGAAGCCGAAAAAGAGCTTGAACTTAAACGAAAGCCCCAGAAAATTGAAAATGATGAACAGCTTGAGGGCGAGGATGAAATTCTTAAAAATGTTATTGATGTAGAAGAGTATAAAAAATCGATTCGTATCCAGAGCCGGCTTGATGAAATTGAGAACTGGAAAAACACTGAACTGGAACGCCTTGCTATGTACGAATATTCAATAGAGGCACAAACAGCCCTTGACGAAGAATATACACGCAGAAAAAATGAACTTAATGAGCAGATAACAGAAGAACAAATTAACGCAGCAGCCAACGCCTTCTCTGCTATAGGGGGTATGGTTGGCAGGCATACTGTACTCGGTCAAATGGCAGCAATTACGCAGACGCTTTATAACACATACGAAGCTGCAGCAAAAGCGCTTACAGCCGGTCCTATAATTGGCCCTATCTTAGCAGGTATTATTACAACACTTGGACTTGCTCAAGTTGCAAACATAAAAAATACTCCGCCTCCGGCTGGTTATGCGCTTGGTGGTCGGCTTAAAAAAGGAGAACCCGGTTATATTGAAGGTTATCACGACGAAATAATTGCCCCGGAAAAAACTTTTGTGGACGTATTTAAAAATGAACTACGTCCGCAGATATATGCGGGCTTTAACAACGGCAGACTTGAATCAATACTGCTTACTTACGTTAATAAAGTTGACAACTGGGCGAGGGGTATACGTCTAAAAACAAAACTAACCGGCAAAGATATTTTAATCGCTTCTGATAGGGCGTTAATAGACAGACGGAAGAACGCACTATGACAATCACAATTTATTACAAAACAATAACCGATAACTTTACCGCATTGTTGTATGTTGACGATGGCACTACAGAGCAATATACAATGCCCGCAGTCGAACTTTCACCTTTCGAGTTCGGCGCTGCCGGGGATGTGGATTCTGTTCTTTATTACAAAAGCATAAAAATATCTTTCGGCGTTTTCAACTCCGGCTTTAAGCTGCCGAATGGCTTCCATGTTCTTGTATCTAAACTTATGACTAATAACAGCCACTGTGTTATCTACAAAAATTCTGAACTTTATTTTCGTTCAAGCACAATCGATAAAAACGATTTTGATTTTGACTATGAAGAAATGACGGTTGAAGTTTCATTGCGAAACGCTATAATGGATTTAAAAGACATTAACCCGCGTGAATTAAACCCGGAATTAATTGCACACGAGGGGAGTACAGGACCCGTTGTTTGTGCAACTTTTTATGATTGTTTATTTAAAACCGTTAAACTTGCCTTCGCTGAATTAGAAGAGCTGATAATCAAAAGTGATATTAAAGCAGAAACAGACTGGTTAATAGAAGGGGAAAGTTGGCATGCCGGTTCGGAATACTTTGGCGATGAAGCTACAAGGCTTTGGGGGAGTAAATGTCCGTTCACGGATGCGCTTTCGCTTGTTAAAGCAATACAAAACAACCTCGGCTGTATAGGGCTGTTGATAGGTAAGAAGTATTATGTTATACCGCGTTATGAATCAACAGATGTAGACGTAGTTGAACTTCTCACAAAAAACGACATTGCAAACAACAAATCTACTAATGTTATCAGCTTGCAGCCTGTTGGTGGTATCCCCGCCGTTGAGGGACTTGTTGTTAAAATTTATGAAGATTATAACGCCTTCAACACACAGATTACTAACATATTCCAGGCAACCGTTGGTAATACAACGAACTCCGACACAACTGAAACAATCGAATTTTATTCCGCCGGTGGCGATCTACCCGGAACATTCCCTAAAAGAGCATGGGGTCTTTATGTTCTTATCCCGGAAGATGTAGCGGGGTTTGGACATGCACAGTGGCAGCTTGTTAGCAACAAATTCTATTCACCCAAGCTTACGCCGCGAAAATCTTTATGGCAGCTCGTTGTTGATCTTGTCTGGTCGCAAATGCTTAGTAGAGTAATATATGAGGTTGAACTCAACGGCGTTAATTACTCTTACGAAAACCATTATAAACTTGACCAGTCGGGCGTCTCGTTTAGAGCAAGAAAAATCACCTATGACTACCAGGAAAGCATTACTACTCTCGAACTTGTTAATTGCTCTTTCCCCGCTCAAGAATTTGAATCGGTAGAACAACTCCAGCCCGAAAGCGGAACAACAATTGGGAACACGGTACTTGGCGAGATACTTAATTATAGTACTTTTACAGAGAATAACCTGCAAACAGAATTTGAATTTAAGCCAGGCACAACACGCCTTTACAGAAACGGCTTTAGGCTGAAGATTGTGGACGATTATACCGAAAACGAAAATAATAGAAGCATTCATCTTTTCATCCCGGCAATAGAAAATGAAAACTTTGTAATTGATTACGAAAAACTTTAAGGAACAAAAAAATGAAAATTAAACTTGCAGAACTGAAAAACGCAGAACCGGCTTTACGAAAGCTATTAACATGCGAATCACTTAACGTAAGAACGGCTTACCGGCTTGGACGCGTTGTAAACAAGATTGATGGTGAGCTGAAACAATTAGAAAATACAAGGGTACGACTTGTTAATAAATATGGCAAGAAGGATAAATCCGGAACTATAACTGTTCAAAAGAACAACATTGATAAATTTACGCAAGATATGGAGAAGCTGCTTTCTATGGATATTAACATAGATATTGAACCGATCCCGCTTGCAGAATTGCCCGATAACACCGGCTTAAGTCCTGTTGATTTAAGCACACTTGAGCAATTTATAAAAACCACTTAAGAGGTAAATAAAATGGCAGTTACAAAAGCGCGTACTTCGCTACAGATCCTTTTCGACTCTAACATTGATCTGCAAAACAACTATAGAGTAACAGGGGCTCTTGATCCAACTGCAGCGCAAGACGTTGCAACAAAAAATTACGTTGATAGCATCGCCCAGGGGCTGGATATAAAACAATCCGTTAGAGCAGCATCTACCGCCAATATTAATCTTAGTGCACCCGGTGCATCACATGACGGCGTTACATTTAACAATGGCGATAGAGTGTTATGCAAGGATCAAACCACCGCTGCACAAAAGGGGATTTATATATGGAATGGTGCATCGGTTCCAATGACAAGGGCTGCGGACTTTGATTCGTGGGAGAAAATAATATCTGCTTTCGTCTTCGTTGAAGAAGGGACGCTTAATGCAGATACTGGTTGGGTTTGTACTAACAATGCAGGCGGTACGCTCGGTACTACCGCTATAACATTCACACAGTTTTCCGGCGCAGGTACATACCAGGCAGGCAACGGACTTACATTAACCGGTAACGCCTTCTCGGCTAACCTGGATGCCTCAGGCGCTCTTGAATTTAACAGCGGCGCAATGAGGGTTAAACTTGATGGTAGTACACTTACAAGAGGTTCTAACGGTCTTAAAGTTACAGATAACACTTATGCCCCAATTGCACACGTAGGCAGCGGAGGTTCATCACACCCTGCCGCAACAACAAGCGTAAACGGCTTTATGAGTAGTGGCGATAAAACAAAACTTGATGGCATTGCAACAGGCGCACAGGTAAATCAAAACGCATGGACTCACATCAACGCGAACGGAACAACACTAAGTGCAACAACAGCAACAGATACATTTATCCTCACACCCTCCGGGGCAATTTCAATTTCCGGTTCGTCTAAAACAGTTACAATTGGCATTGGGGTAGATAACAGTACAATCGAAGTTAGCTCAAGTAATTTACGTGTAAAAGCATCAGGCATTACGGCATCTCACCTTGCAACCGATGCAGTTCAAACAACTAAAATTGAAAACAATGCTGTTACTGCCGCTAAAATTGCTGCAGCAGCAGTCGGTAATGGTTTAACCGGTGGAGGCGGGTCAGCAATAACAGTAGGTGCTGGAGACGGTATTATAGTTAATACTTCCTCTGTGCAGGTAGACCCTTCAGGTGTATTGGTGTTCTCTCAATATGTAAAAGAGGTGTTTACAAATCACGGAGGGGAACCACCTTATTCATTCACATTAACCTATACCCCCTCTAAAACACAATTAATGTTTGTGTTCCTAAACGGTTATTTAATGAACGAGGGTACAGGCAATGACTATACTATTTCAGGAACGGCAATTACTTTTCTTTTTGCCCTTAAATCCTCAGACGTTGTTGTGGTACATTATTACAAAGGTTGATATATGCCAAGAACACAAGCACGTTCTGAACAAATAATAGATGATGGCATTTGCCGTGAAGACATTAACACCACAATAGCCGGTAGAGCACTAATAAGAAAG
>ERZ795056.5272-NODE-5272-length-13030-cov-26.138343_pt1 | contig 13030 bp, 10 predicted proteins | sample MGYA00375140_ERZ795056 | MGnify/ENA primary metagenome ERZ795056 (study PRJEB30185, sample SAMN05720227) | activated sludge metagenome | isolation source: Anaerobic digester | place: USA | collected 2015-03-09 ...
CCTCGCACGCCGGTGGCGCCCCGATGAAGGACAAGGCCGCCAGCGCCCCCGCCGCTGCCGCCAGCGCCGCCAAGAAGGACGCCAAGCCGGCCGCGAAGAAGGAAGAAGCCAAGAAGTAATTCTTCAGGCTTCCGCCCTGCAGGGCAGGTGCTTCGGCACCTGCCCTTCTTTTTTTTGGGCTGCGCCGGCGCCCTCTAGACTGACGGCTTCTGCCACCGCTTCGGACCCGCATGCCTGAACAACTGAATGTCGGACTCATCGGCCTGGGCGTCATGGGCCAGCGCATGCTGGCGCGCCTGGCCCAGCATCCGCGCCTGCGCGCCACCCGGGTGTGGGACGCCGACCCCGCCGCGCTGGCGCGCACGCTGGCGGCCTACCCCGGCCTGCAGCCGGCCGACAACGCCGAGGTGCTGATCACCGCCCCCGGCCTGCACACGCTGTACATCGCCACGCCGCCGGCGCCGCACATGGCGCTGTCGAACCGGGCCTTCGACGCCGGGCTGGCGGTGTTCTGCGAGAAGCCGCTGACGGTGGACTTCGACGCCGCGCGCCGCACCATCGCCCGCATCGACACCGAAGGCCAGCGTGCCGCGGTGAACTTCTCGCTGGCGTCGTCGCCAGGCCTGGCCGCGCTGCAGGCGGCAGCCGAGGGTGGCATCGGCACGCCGCAGGCGGTGCAGATCGAGCTGGCCTTTGCCGCCTGGCCTCGGCCCTGGCAGGCCGCTGCCGGCGCCTGGCTGGCCGAACGCGCCGAGGGCGGTTTCACACGCGAGGTGCTGTCGCACTTCATCTTTGTGCTGCAGCGGGTGCTGGGCACGGCGCAGGTCTTGCAATCGGCGCCCGACTACCCCGCCGATGGCCGCCACGCCGAGCGGGGCTTGTCGGCACGGTTGCAGGCCGGTGGCGTGCCGGTGCAGGTGCAGGCCGCGGTGACGGGCGCGGTGGCCGGTGCGGTGGACGATTTCAACCGCTTCCTGCTGCAGGGCAGCACCGGCGCGGTGGAACTGCGCGACTGGTTCGGCCTGCAGCGCCGCCAGGCCGACGGCCCCTGGCAGACCGAAGGCGACCCCGCCGTGCTGCGCCTGCGTGGCCAGGCCGACCAGCTGGACCAGTGGGTGGCGCTGATCGAGGGCCGCGCGCACAGCCTGCCCGGCTTTGCCGAGGCGCTGGCGGTGCAAGAGACGATCGAGACGCTGCTGGCCGGCGTGGCGCCCGCCGCCTGAGCCGTCACCCGGTGGCGCCCATGGGGCGCCCATGGTGCGCCCATCTCGCGCCGATGTGGCGCCCGGGCCGCGCACTCAATCCAGCCCCAGCGCCTTGCGCGCCAACGCGGCGAATGCGGCCTGCTCGGCATCCGTCAGCGGCGCCAGGATCTGCGCCTGCAGCGCCTCCACCGTGGGCCGCACGGCGGCCAGCTGCGCCTGGCCGGCGGGCGTGGCATGCAGCAGGCGGGCGCGCCGGTCATCCGGGCTGACCAGCCGCTGCACCAGGCCCTTGGCCTCCAGCCGGTCGACCACGCCACCGATGGTGGCGCGGTCGAAGCTGATGGTGGCTGCCAGGCTGGCCTGGTCGATGCCGGGCTGCTGCACGATGGCATCCAGCGCGGCGAACTGCACCGACGTCATGTCGACGCCGATGGCCTGCATGCCGGCCTGGAAGGTCTGGGTCGACTGCTGGTGCAGCCGCCGGATCAGGTGCCCGGCCATCGCGATCCTGTCCATCGCTGCGTGTCTCCGTGGGTGGCCGGGCCGACCGCCCGGTGCCCGGCATCGGGCTTGACCAGTGTAATGCTGTATGCATATGATATGCATACATACTTTCTGCCAGATCCTTCCACCCCCACTGGAGCACACCATGCAATACCACCGCGACGGCTTCCACCCCGGCGACCCCGACGTGTTGCCTGCCGCCCCTGGCCACCGCCAGCCGGGCGACCCGCTGCCCACCGAGGTGGACGTGCTGATCGCCGGCTCGGGGCCGGCCGGCCTGTGCCTGGCGGCGCAGCTGGCGCGCTTTCCGCAGATCCGCACCATGCTGGTCGAGCCCAAGCTGGCGCCGATGGAAAAGGGCCAGGCCGACGGCATCAGCGTGCGGTCGATGGAGATGTTCCAGGCCTTCGGCTTTGCCGAACAGGTGATGCGCGAGGCGGTGTGGATCAACGAAACCACCTTCTGGGCCCCCGGCACGGCCGCGACCGGCAGCGGCGGTGCGGCCGCACTCACCCGCGTGGCGCGGGTGCAGGACGTGCCCGACGGCATCTCGGAAATGCCGCATGTGCTGATCAACCAGGCGCGGGTGCATGACATGTTCCTCGACCGCATGCGCAATGCCCCCACCCGCCTGGTGCCCGACCTGGGCCTGAAGGTGGCCGGGCTGACAGTTGACCCCGCCACCGACGACCACCCCGTCACCGTGACCCTGGCCCACACCGCGCCAGACCGCGAAGGCCAGACCCACACCGTGCGCGCGAACTACGTGATCGGCTGCGACGGCGCCCGATCGGCGGTGCGCACAGCCATTGGCGGCGCGCTGCACGGCGACGCGGCACACCAGGCCTGGGGCGTGATCGACCTGCTGGCGGTGACCGACTTCCCCGACTGGCGCATGAAGTGCTTCGTGCGCTCGCAGGACCAGGGCACGCTGATGGTGCTGCCGCGCGAAGGCGGCCACCTGGTGCGCCTGTATGTGGAGATGGACCAGCTGGCCGACCACGAGCGCGTGGCCGACCGCCGCCTGGCGGCGGCGGACATCATCGCCAAGGCGCAGCGCATCCTGGCGCCGTTCCAGTTGGACGTGAAGGAGGTGGTCTGGTGGTCGATCTACGAGATCGGCCACCGGCTGACCGACACCTTCGACGACGTGCCGGCCGGCCAGTCAGCCCGGCGCACGCCGCGCGTGATGCTGGCCGGCGACGCCTGCCACACCCACAGCCCCAAGGCCGGCCAGGGCATGAACGTGTCGATGGGCGACACCTTCAACCTGGGCTGGAAGCTGATCGCGGTGCTGACCGGGCGGGCCGACGCCCGCCTGCTGCACACCTACACCGGCGAACGGCGTGCCGCGGCCAAGGGCCTGGTGGACTTCGACCACACCTGGTCGCGCGTGGTGGGTGCGCGCACCACCGAGGCGCCCACCGACGGCCTGCCGCCGGTGGCCCGTGCCTTCGTCGACAACCTGCCCTTCACCTGCGGGCTGACCATCCGCTACGAGCCCGGCGTGCTGACCGGCGCGGACACCCACCAGGCGCTGGCCAGCGGCTTGCCCATCGGCATGCGGCTGCATTCGGCCCCGGTGGTGCGGCTGGCCGACGCCCGGCCGATGCACCTGGGCCACTGCATCGAGGCCGACGGGCGCTTCCGGCTGTTCCTGTTCGCCCCGGCGGGCGACGACGGCCGGCCCGGCAGCACCCTGGCCGGCCTGTGCGACTGGCTGGCCGGCAATGCCGCATCGCCGCTGCGCCGCCACACCGCGCCGGGCGAAGACATCGACGCGGTGATCGATACCCGGGCGGTGTTCCAGCAGGGCTTCCGCGCGCTGGACTTCGCCGCCATGCCCGCGCTGCTGCGCCCGCCGGTGGGCGCCCATGGCCTGTGCGACTACGAAAAGGTGTTCTGCGCCGACCAGCGGCCCGAGGCCGACATCTTTGCCCTGCGCGGCATCGATCGCGCCGCCGGCTGCATGGTGGTGGTGCGGCCCGACCAGCATGTGGCGATGGTGCTGCCGTTGGCCGACCGCCAGGCCCTGGCCGACTACTTTGCCGGCGTGCTGCGGCTGCGGGGCTGAACGCCTGGCCGGCCTCAGTGACGATGTGCGTGATGCGCGTCGGGCACGTGGGGGTGCGCATGGCGCATCGGCGCGTGGCGGTGCCAGTGGCTGTGCTCGCCCACCGGCATCACGCCGTGCGCATGGTCATGGTGTCCGTCGTCGTGGCGATGCGCGTGCTCGTGCTCCAGCGCCTCGTGGTCGTGCGCGTGGGCATGTGACTCCGCCAGGTGCAGCACCACGCCGGCCAGCATCAGCGCGCTGCCCAGCAGCAGCAGGACGCTGGCCGAGCGGTCGCCCAGCGCCACGGCGAACGCGGCGCCGATGAAGGGCGCGAAGGCGAAGACAGAACCCGTGCGCGCGGCGCCGAACGCGCGCTGCGCCAACAGGTAGAAGCGCAGGCTCAGGCCGTAGCCAGTGGCGCCGACGGCCAGCAGCGCCAGCGCGGCTGCGGCAGACGGGACCGGCTCGCCGAAGACCCGGGCCAGCGCGCCCGTGGCGGTGGCGCCCAGCAACGCCTTGGCCATCACCACCTGACCGGGGTCGCGTTCCGCCAGCGCCCGGGACAAGGTGTTGTCCACGCCCCAGGCCGCGGTGGCCAGCAGCACGGCCAGCAGGCCCCACAGCTGCGCGCCGCCCGAATCGGACCTCAGGCCCTGGTCGAGCACCAGCACCATGCCGCCGGCCAGCAGCAGCGCCATGGCCGTCCAGACACGTCCGTCCATGGTCTCGTGGTACAGGCGCCAGGCCAGCACCGCCGTGAACAGGGCTTCCAGGGTGAGCATCAGCGACGCACTCGTGCCGCTGGTGTTCTGCAGGCCCCAGGCCAGCGCCACGGGGCCGATGGCGGCGCCGAACACGGCCATCGCCAGGAGGCGTGGCAGATCGCTGCGCTGCAGCCTTGCTTCGCGGTCGATGCGCTGGCGCGAGAGCAGCCCGACGGCTGCGGCCCCGGCATAGAGCAGTGCGGCTGTGCTGAACGCCCCGAGCCCGACACCGAACTGCTGCACCAGCGGCGTGCTGACGCCGAACAGCGCCGCCGCCAGCAGGGCGAGCAGCCCGCCCCGCAGGGCAGGCAGTGCTTGGGATGACAAGGCCATTTACTTGACAGTGAACCGGACCGTGATCGCCTTCCTGGCCGGGGTCGTGAGTGCAGCCACGACCTTGGCACCGGGCGCCAGTTTCACGCCCTTGGCCTCGAGCTTGTCGCCGGCCACGGCCAAGTCAGCTTCCGATTTCTCGGCACCATTCAGAACGGTCAGCTTGCCGCTCATGCCGGCGGGCGCCATCGGCTTGCCGTGGTCCTCGATGTAGATCGCTGCGCCGGTGGGCGTGCCAACCAGTTCAAAGCCCAGGTCGCTGGCGGTGGACACCACGCCGCCGTGCCTGGCCTGGGCGCCACCATGGGCGAACGCGGCGTTGAAAGACAGCACCGACAGGCCCAGCACGACCACGGTCAACAGTTGCTTCATCATCTCTTCCATCTCCTGCGAGGGTGCGGCGCACTGGATCAGGCGGCGCCGCCAGGCCTGATTCCAACTCAATAGGCTTCCTGAGTTTCTGGCGCCCCCTTCGGCGCGTCAGGCTCGGACTGGACGAGGCGCTGCGTGGCCTGTCGACCGAACAGCCAGAACAGCACCGGCGTCAGCAGCGTGTCGAGCAATGTCGAGCTGACCAGCCCGCCGAAGATCACCACCGCCACTGGGTGCAGGATCTCCTTGCCCGGGGCATCGGCCGCCAGCAGCAGCGGCGTCAGCGCAAAGGCCGCCACCAGCGCCGTCATCAGCACCGGCGTCAGCCGCTCCAGCGAACCGCGCACGATCATGGTCTGGCCGAAGCGCTCGCCCTCGAACTTGCACAGGTTGATGTAGTGGCTGATCTTCAGGATGCCGTTGCGCGTGGCAATGCCGGCCAGCGTGATGAAGCCGACCATGGATGCCACCGACAGGCTCACGTCCGCGATCCACATCGCCACCACCGAGCCGATCAGCGCCAGCGGAATGTTGGCCATGACGATACCGGCCAGCACCACCGACTGGTAGCGGCTGTACAGCACCAGGAACATCATCACCAGCGACACCACCGACAGGCCGGCGATCAGGCGCGTGGCCTGCTCCTGCGCCTGGAACTGCCCTTCCAGGCTGATGAAGTTGCCCGGTGGCAAGGGTGTCTTCTGGATGATCTGCCGGATGTCCGCGATCACCCGCCCCATGTCGCCGCCATCGGTGTTGGCGTAGACGATGATGCGGCGCCGGCCGTTCTCGCGGCCGATCTGGTTGGGGCCGTCGGTCTCTTCCACGGTCGCGATGCTGGACACCGGAATACGCCCGGCCGGCGTGTCGATCAGCGTGCGCGCCAGGTCCTGCGGGCTGCGCTGCTGGTCGGGCAGGCGCAGCACCAGTTCATAGCGGCGCGGTCCGTCGACGATGTCGGCACCGTGCGCGCCGTCGGTCAGTGCCTGCAGCACGCGGATGGCTTCGCCGGGGGACAAGCCCATCTGCGCTGCCTTGCGGTGGTCCAGCCGCACGGTGATCTGCGGGATCAGCACCTGCTTCTCGACGGTCAGGTCGACCAGCCCCGGCACGGTGGACAACTTGCCGCGCATGTCTTCGGCCAGGCCGCGCAGCGTGTCGGTGTCGTCGCCGAAGATCTTCACCGCAATCTGCGCGCGAACGCCGGAGAGCAGATGGTCCAGGCGGTGGCTGATCGGCTGGCCGATGGTGGCCTGTGCCGGCAGCGACGAGAGACGCTCGCGGATGTCGGCCATGATGGTCTCGCGGTCGCGTTCCGATCGCTTCAGGTCGACGTCGATCTCCGCCGAGTGCACGCCTTCAGCGTGTTCGTCGAGTTCGGCGCGGCCGGTGCGGCGGCCCACCTGCGTGACCTCGGGCACCTGGCGGATCAGGGTCTCGGCCACCGAACCCACGCGATTGGCCTCGGCCAGCGATGTGCCCGGCTGCATGATCAGGCCCAGCACCAGCGAGCCTTCGTTGAAAGCCGGCAGGAAGGCACGCGGAAAGAAGGGCACGGTCGCGGCGGCACCGGCCACCGCCAGCACCGCCAGCGTGATCAGCAGCTTGGCGCGGCCGAACGACCAGGTCAGCAGCTTCGTATCCTGGCGCTTGAGCCAGGCCACCAGCGGGCTGTCGCCATGGTCCAGGCGCTGCATCGTCGGCAGCATGTAGCAGCACATGACCGGCGTGACCGTCATCGAGACGAGCATCGACGCAAGGATCGACACGATGTAGGCGATGCCCAGCGGCGTGAACAGCCGCCCCTCGATGCCCGGCAGCGCGAACAGCGGCACGAACACCAGCACGACGATCACCGTCGCATAGACGATGCCCGAGCGCACCTCGACGCTGGCACGCCGCACCACCTCCAGCACCGACAGCGGGTTCTCGGCCAGCCGGTTCTGCTTCAGGCGCCGCAGGATGTTCTCGACATCGACCACCGCATCGTCCACCAGCTCGCCGATGGCGATGGCCAGGCCGCCCAGCGTCATCACGTTGATCGACTGGCCCAACCAGTGGAAGACCAGCGCTGTCACCGCCAGCGACAGCGGGATCGCGACCAGCGAGATCACCGTCGTGCGCACCGACAGCAGAAAGGCGAACAGCACGATCGCGACCATGATCGCGCCGTCGCGCAAGGCTTCGGCCACATTGCCGATGGAGGCCTGGATGAAGTCCGCCTGGCGGAACAGCACGCGCGGCTCGGCCAGTCCTCGGGGCAGGCCCTGCTTCAGCTCCGTGAGCGCCGACTCGATCTGCGCGGTGAGCTTGACAGTGTCGGCATCGGGCTGCTTCTGGATGCTGATCACGACGGCCGGAAGGCCGTTGTAGCCCGCGTCGCCGCGCTTCAGGCCCGCCGCGAAGGACACCGTCGCCACCTGCTCCAGCAGGATGGCGCGCCCTTCCTTCCAGGCCACGGCGATGCCCGCCAGGTCTTCGACGCGGTTGCTGCGGCCCAGGTGACGGATCAGGACCTCGCGGCTGTTCAGGTCGATGAAGCCGCCGCCGGCATTGGCGGCATAGCCCTTGAGGGCCTGCTCGACCTGCGTCAGCGACACGCCGAACTGCGCCATGCGCGCCGTGTCCGGCGCGACACGCAGCGTGCGCACCTCGCCCCCGATGGGGATCACCTGCGACACGCCCGGGATCGACAGCAGCCGCGGGCGCAGCACGAAGTCGGCGTACTCGCGGGCCTGCATCGGCGTGGCCACGGGCGCCTTGCCATCACCCGGCAAAAGCGGCAATGCAACCAGCATCACCTCGCCCATGATCGACGACACCGGCCCCATCACCGGCGTGATGTCGCCAGGCATCTGCGCCCGCACGATCGCCAGCCGCTCGGCCACCAGCTGGCGGTTGCGGTAGATGTCGGTGCCCCAGTCGAATTCGGCATAGACCAGCGACAGGCCCACGCCCGAGGTGCTGCGCACCCGGGTCACCCCAGGCATGCCGTTGAGGGCGGTCTCGAGCGGGAAGGTGACGAGTTGCTCGACCTCTTCCGGCGCCATGCCGCCGGCCTCCGTCAGCACGGTGATCAGCGGCTTGTTGAGGTCGGGGAACACGTCGACCGGCGTGCGCCAGGCCGTCAGTGCGCCGTAGACCATCAACAGCGCCGCCACCGCCAGCACGAACAGGCGGTTGTGCAGGCTGGTGCGAACGATCCAGTTGAACATTCGAACGCCCCGGTCAGCGGATCTGCGCGATCAGCGGCGCGCCCTGGACCACGACGCGGTTGTCCGCGCTCAGGCCCTGCGTCACCACCACGGTGCTGGCATCCAGCGGCCGGAACTGCACCGGCTGCGGGATGAAACGCTCCGCGCCCGACTTGATCCAGACGATGGGCTCGTTGGACGGATTGCGCACCACGGCCTGGGCGGGCAGCACGATGCCCTGGATGCGCTCTTTCGATTGCACCACCACGGTGACCGGCTGGCCGATGGCCAGCGGCAGCGCCGTGCCCGGCCTGGATGCGCTGACGGCGAAGGTGATCGGCAGCACCCCGTCGCGCATCGCGCGCGACGCGCCGAGCAGGCGCAGCGACACGTCGGGCAGGCCCTGCAGCGAAGCACCTGCCACGCGAGCCCCCAGGCTGGCGTCGGCAGTGGCGGCCTCGACCAGCATGCGTGCGGGGTCCACCACTTCGAAGAGCACGTCGCGCGGCTCGACGACCTGCCCAACGACGAGGTCGGCGCGGGCGATCACGCCGCTGACCGGCGCGGCCAGCGCCTCGCGCGAGGACAGGCTGGCGCCGATGCTGCGTTCCCGCTCGGCCAGGCTCTTCGCCTCGGTGCGGGCCGCATCGATGTCCTTGCGCGGCACGGTGCCTTCCAGGCCTTCGAGGCGCTGCACGCGCTGCTCAGCCAGCTGGCGCTGCGCCCGCAGCTCGGCCAGCTGGGCCTGCTGCGTGCCCAGGGCGTAGGGCTCGGCGTGGTGGCGCACATAGGCCAGCACGTCGCCGCCCTTCACCGCCTGCCCTGCGACCGGCAGGCCCTTCGGCCCGGGCTCGATGCGCCCGCCGTGCACCGCCTGCACGCGGCCACTGGCGTTCGGGTCCATGACCACGCGTCCGGGCAGGTCCACCGTGGCGGCGGCTTCGGACTGTGGGGCCAGCACGGTGCGGATGGCCATGCGCCGTTGCGCGATCTTGGGCAGGTTGACGCTGCCATCGGGCAGCCGTGCCAGGCCAGAGGCATTGACCGCAGCGCCGGGCGCATCGAGGTGTTCCCCGTTGGGTCCGTGGGCGCCAGGTGCGGCCCAGGCGGTCGTGCAGGCGATCAGGCCAGCGGCCAGCGCCAAGGTGCTGTTCAGCTTGCGCGCGGCGATGTGTGCGACGTGGCGCGGCATCACAGCCCTCCCTGCAGCTTGCCGGCGGGCTGGCGGTGTCGACGCCGCCAGGCGATGCCGCCGATCAGGCCCAGGGCCGCGACACCGGCGCCGATCCAGGCGGCTCGTTCGCCGGCGTGGTCGTGCCCATGGTCGTCGCCGTCGTGCGCGTGGCCGTGGTCGCTCTTGGCTGCGGCAGTGGCGCCTTGGGGTGCGGCCCCGGCCAGTGTGCCGTCGAGCAGATCACTCTCCTGGCCGGCGACCAGGGTGAAGACGAGGCCATGTTCGCCCGGGCTGCGCAGCAGCGCCAGCAGCTTCGGGTCATCGAAGGCGTAATCGCCTTGATCGGCACGGAAGCCGGCCTTGGCCTTGATGCCGCCACTCTCCACTTCAAGTGCGGCATCCAGCACGGGTTCGTTGGTGTCGAAGCGGTCCACCAGCACCGACAGTTCGCCGGCATGCAGCGTGGCGACCAGCTCGAAGAGCTCCGACTTGGCTTCCACCCGGGGCAGCGTCGACGGGGCGCTCATCGTGGCTGGGCCGTCCAGGTGTTCGCCGTTGGGGCCATGGGCACCGGGTGCCGCGAGCACATGGACGGTGCCAGCGGCAAGCAGTGCGGTCAGTGCGATGGCCCACACTGGCCTCTGGGCACGGAGAGTGGCATGGATGTTCATGGGAGGAGTCCGAGGGCTTGATGGAGTCGGGCGCGGGCCAGGCCCAGCGCAGCGGTCTGGCGGGCGACAGCGCTGTCGGCCTGGGCCGCGGCGGCCAGCGCACGCAGCAGGTCGGGCAGCGGGGTCTCGCCGGCACGGAAGGATGTGTCGATCAGCGCCGCCCGCTCGCGCAGCAGCCGCGCGCGGGCGGTCTCGGCGTCGTGCTGCGTCTGGGCCGACTGCAGCGACGCGCGCGCCGCAGCGATGTCGCTGTCCAGGCGCTCGCGCAAGCGCTGGGCGTGGGTCTGGGCGATGTCCAGTTCGGACAGCGCCGCGGCCTCGCGCGGCTGGTTGCGGTCGTCGGTGCCGAAGGGCAGCCGCAGGCCCACGACCAGGCTGCCCTGCGCAGCCTCACCCCGGCCGGGCATGTCCTGCCGCAGGCCCAGCGTCAGCTCGGGCGCATCACGGCGTGCGTGGCGCACCAGGTCCAGGCGTCTCTGCGCGAGTTCGGTGGACTGGCTGGCCCACTGCCATTCAGGATGCCCGGCCACGTCGAGCGCTGCAGCAACAGGGATCGCAGCGCCGGGCAGGTCCGGCCATGCCGTCAGGCCGGTCAGCAGGGTCCAGCGGGCCCGGGCGGAGAGCAGCCGCTGGCGCGCATCGGCCACGGCCGCGGTGGCCGCGAGATGCTCTGCCTGGGCCGCCAGGCTGTCGGCGCGGGCCAGATCGCCAGCACGCACCCGGCGCTGCACGTCGTCAGCCAGTTGCCGCAGCGACAAGGCCTGGGCGTCGGCCTGGGCCACGTCGGCCTGCAGGCCGGCCAGCTGCCAGGCCGCCTCGCGGAGCTCGCCGGCCAGACGCAGGCGCGCCACCTGCTCGGCAGCCTGCGCCTGTGCTGCGGCGGCGTCCGCAGTGCCGGCACGGGCCGCCCGCTGGCCCGGCAGCCAGAGCGGCACGGCGAGGGCGATCTCGGTTTCGCGCCGGCCGGCGTTGCCGTGGAGGCGGTCGTCGCGGTGGCTCAGCTCCAGCGTCGGAGGTGCGGCCCAGAGCCTGGCGGCGCTGGTGCGTTCCACGTCGGCACGGCGGCGCTGGCCGTCGGCCTCTCGCGCAGCGACGGCGCGCTGCCACGCGGCGTCGAAGGCGGTGCGCAGGGACACAACAGCGCTTGACGCTGCGTCGGCGCTGGCGGTGGCGGTGGGGCCCACCGGTGGTGAAGTGGCCGGCTGGGCCCAGGCAGGCACGCCGGCCAGGCTGCCTGCGAGCGCGCAGGCAACCAGCCTTGCTGGAACGTTCACGTGGATCCTGACGAATGGACTGCCGCAGGCAGGTCACCTGCGTAGCCAGGTTGTGCAGCAGACGCTGGGTACGCCTGCGGCAGACCGGTGCTCGCGTGCGAGGCCGCTGCGGCGGGAGGCCGGGCGCCCACAGATGGGCGCCCGCCGCGAAGGCGGGTCAGGGGTGGACGCGAGGTGGCCGGAGCAGGCCGTCGAGGACCGGATCGGGCACGCACACACCTTGCAGCCCATCAGGCGGCGCAGACCCGCTGCGCGGGACATGGTGCGCAACGGCTGGCAGCAGCGCGGTCGTGACCGTCAGGTGGTCGCCGAGCAAGTGGAACGCCGAAGCCGGCGAATCGTCCAGGTGGAACGACCCATCATCATGGTGGTGATGCCCTTCCTGCTGCCAATGCAGGGCCGCATGCGCCAGATCCGACAGGACATTGACCGTCGAGCCCGGCCGCGCCAACGCCACTGACTGCCAGAGCATGGCAAGCACAAGCGCAAGCAGGACGGCAGATCGACGCATGACGCGCGAGTGTAGCGAAGCCCCAGCCAGCGACGCGCCACGATAATCCGGCACCACCAGCCTGGCGGCTGCCTTGGGCCGCCGCGCCACGCCGCCAACCCTTGATGCCGACCGACAACCCATCGCCCATCGCCAAGAGCGCCGACCTGTCGGGCCACACACCCATGATGGCCCAGTACCTCGCCATCAAGGCCGGCTTCCCCGACACCCTGGTGTTCTACCGGATGGGGGATTTCTACGAGCTGTTCTTCGACGACGCCCGCAAGGCCCACCGCCTGCTCGACATCACCCTGACCACCCGCGGCCAGAGCGCCGGCGAGCCGGTGGTGATGGCCGGCGTGCCGGTGCATTCGGTCGAGAACTACCTGGCCCGGCTGATCAAGCTGGGCGAGGCGGTGGCGATTGCCGAGCAGGTGGGCGACGTGGCCACCGCCAAGGGCCCGGTGGAGCGCAAGGTGGTGCGGGTGGTGACACCCGGCACCATCACCGACAGCGCGCTGCTGGACGACCGCGTCGACACCTTGCTGTGCGCGGCCACCAAGATCCGCAACACCTGGGGCCTGGCCTGGCTGGGCCTGGCCAGTGGCCAGCTGGGCGTGACCGAGTGCACCGACGCCGACCTGGCCGGCTGGCTGGCCCGGCTGGACCCGGCCGAGTTGCTCGTCCCGCAGGGCGATCTGGCCGACAGCCTGCCCGCGGCCATCACCCAGCACCGCGCCGCCCGCACCGCGCGGCCGGCCTGGCAGTTCGACACCGCGCTGGGCGAGCGCAAGCTGTGCGCGCTGCTGAAGGTGGCCTCGCTGCAGGGCTTCAACGCGCAGGACCTGCCGGTGGCCCAGGCCGCTGCCGCCGCGCTGCTGAGTTTTGCCGAGCACACGCAAGGCCAGGCGCTGGCCCATGTGGCGACGCTGGAAGCGGCCCGCGCCAGCAGCCTGATCGACCTGCCGCCGGCCACCCACCGCAACCTGGAAC
>ERZ795056.5276-NODE-5276-length-13027-cov-26.212689_pt1 | contig 13027 bp, 8 predicted proteins | sample MGYA00375140_ERZ795056 | MGnify/ENA primary metagenome ERZ795056 (study PRJEB30185, sample SAMN05720227) | activated sludge metagenome | isolation source: Anaerobic digester | place: USA | collected 2015-03-09 ...
AGCACCGTGATGCTGGGCAAGCCCGGGATGGCGATAAACCTGGGCGGCATCGGCAAAGGTTACGCGGTGGATGCGGCGGTGAAGATCCTGAAGGCCTCGGGGATCTCGTCGGGGATGGTCCAGGCAGGCGGCGATCTGATGCTGTTTGGCAGCAAGAGCGGGCAGCCGTTTATGGCCGGGGTGCGCGATCCGCGCAGCGCTGCGCCCGACGATTACTTTGCCGTGTGCCCGGTGGTCGACCATGCGTTTTCGACGGCTGGCGACTACGAGCGCTCGTTTGTCAAAGACGGCAAGCGGTACCACCACATCCTCGATCCGCGCACCGGGTATCCCTCTTCGGGGGCGCGGTCGGTGACGGTGTATGCCAAAGACGCGACTACGGCAGATGGCCTGGATGATGCGATCTTGATCCTGGGCCCGGTGCGCGGACTGCAGCTGATCGAGAGCATTCCCGACGCTGGCGCGATCATCGTCGATGCCAATAACAAGGTCATCATCTCGAAGCGACTGCAGAAATTGGTGCGCATCGTCCACCCGCCCACGCCGGGAATCTAAGCCCCGCGAGCAGGCAGAAAAGCGGGAGCGGTCCCGCGTATACTGAGGCCCATGCGCTTGCGAAATAGGTACGCTTCAGTTTCTTTGATGAGGGTGGCGACGCTTGCGGTGGCTTGCTTGGCTCCGGCGTGGGCCTGGGCGGTGGAAGTGAGCACCATCCCGTGCGGTCCAGTCGAAGACAACACCATTCATATCGACGGTCTGCTGAGCGACTGGGAAGGGGTTAGCCCCATTATCCTAAGGGTCGAGGCGGGCGCTTCAGCGACGGCGCGCAGCTTGACGGTGAAGATCAGCTGTAACTACGACGCCAAGTCGCTGTATCTGCTGGCCGATGTCGATGACGACATCTTTATTCGCTCTAAAGAAGCGGGGCCGATGGAGGACCATCTGGAGCTGGCGTTCGGCATCCAGAACAAGGTCGGCGACGTCGAGCGCATCGACAAGCTGTCGATCTGGCCGGGCTCGTACAGCCAAAAGCTGGATCGCGTGGTGCGCTGGGAGGCCAAAAAGCCCCCGAAAGTGGTGGCCGGGGAAGGTCCGGCGGGACGCACCAAGCCCCTGAAAGGCGAGCCGGTGTTTGAGGTCTACGATGCGCTGCAGCAGCGTGGCTATGCCGTTGAGCTGCGCATGCCCAAAAAGATCATTCCGGGCTTTCGCGAAGGCTCGGCACTGAAGCTGGCCGTGCGGGTGGTCGATGGGGATGGGCCCGGTCGCGACAAGCTCAGCACGGCGGAGACCTCGCCGCTGGATCGGGGCGAGCAGCTGTCCGAGATTGCCTTTGAAGACAGCAGCACCGCGTATTCCGACTTGCTGACCGACTTGAAAGTGCGCTCAAGCGACATCTTTTTTGAGAAGAACGCCGACCTTGGGGAAGGACCGGGGCGGGTAGTGGTCGTCGGCAAGTACCTCGCGTTTACGGCCAAAGCGTATGCCTATCAAGAGATTGCGCCGTCGCGCGCCGATATCAAAGACGTGCAGCTGCTGGCGCTGGATGGTGACAAGCAAGCGATTGCGATTCGCACCGTCGAGCGCGGGGGTCCCAGCGTGCGTGAGGTGCTGCGCGTCTATCGCCTGGCGAGCGGACGTTTCCAGCCGCTGTTTGCCTCGGAAGTGGCCAAAGAGCAGGGCAGCAAGAAGCTGTCGGTGCAGGTGTCGCTGGTCAAAAAAGGCAAGAGCACCGAGATCGAGCTAGCGCCGCAGCCCGCAGTCGGCTTTAGCGAAGCCAGCTACACCGAGCTACCCGCCGAGGACGTGACGCCGATCCTGCTGCCGTGGCAGGACAAAAAGACGCGCTGGGTGTGGAAGGGCAGCAAGTTCGTGCAGCAGTAGGCGGCCTTCTTCGCACTCTCAATCTGGGTCTTTGGGGAGGCGGACGACCAAGCGCTGCAGGTACAGCACCGTCGCTCCTAGCAGTAGGACCCACAAGCCTAGGGTCGCAGCTTGCCAGCTGATGTACAGGCGTGACAGCTGCTGCAGGCTCTGTAGCTCTAGCTCTTGCGGGCGACCTGAGACTTTGGCCAGCGCTTCTGCCGCCGGAGGCCCCAGGCGTGAAACCAGCGAGCGGCTGTGCTGAAACGTCACCAGCATGCTCAGCAGCGCAAACGGCATGTTGACCATGCAGGCCCAGCTCCACATCGACACCGCCCACACCTGACCGCGCAGCACCCCCATCGACCCCGAGAGCAAGAGCCAGCTTAGCAGCAAACTCAAAAGACAGAGCGGCACGTTCACCGCCTGTCGCTCGTACAGTTCATCGCCCAGCAGCCCGGAGAGGCGCTCGATCTCGGGGGCGGGAAGGCGCAGGAACGGCTCGACGGTGGGGCGAATCACCGCCGCTAGGCCGCTCACGCCTTCTTTTTGCAGCTGCTGGTGCAGGGACACCTGACGCTCTCGGACCCGGACGATGTATTCATCGCGATCCAGGCGCATGGCACCGTTTAGATCGGCCAGGGCAGACAGCGCGCTAAAGACGCCACAGAGCAGCGACAGCACTGCCAGCACCTTCATTAGCAGCGGGGCGCGCAGCGGTGGTGGCGGCACCTTTGGCAAGGCGTCTTGTGAACTCATGGACAGAAACCCTAGCGCGAGCCGCTAGGCAGTGCCAAAAAGAACCATGCGCAGCCGCGCTGGACGCGTCCCTGGGACGTAGGGTTGTGGTGTCTTGGAAATCGGGCGAGCAGACTTATAGGAAGCGGTAGGCGAAGCCGAGGGCGAAGTTGAGGCGTGGGGACGTCAGCGGCGAGGTTATGTTGGTCTCGACGCCGATAAGCTGTAGCCGTAGCTCGGCAGCGGGGACGATGCGGTAAGCCAGCGACAGGGCTGGCATAATTCGCGCGCCATACAGCGTGCATGAAGGCAGCGCCGACGGAGATGCGCACACCTGCGTAGTCGACAGCGGGGCGCTAGAGCGCAGATCGAGCACGCTAAAGCCGGCATCCAGACTGCCCACTAGCTCTAGTGGCAGGCGCGGCAGCGGCGTTAGTGCGCCGCGGATACCGAGGACAAAGCCCGCGTTGGTCCAGCTGTTTCCAGCTTCGATCGGGATGCGAACGGCGACGTCTAGGCCGCCGTAGGTTCCTTCCAAGACCCGGTATTCGCCCCCCAGATTGATGGAGGCTTGGTGCGGCGGAAAGTTGCTGCCGGTGATGTCGATGCTGCCGCCCACCGAGGCGACCAAGGCCGCGCGCCGGGTCTTTTGCTTGGGCCGCTGATCCTCGCCGGGCACGGCAATAAGGCCGCGACCTGGCCCGTACTTGTCCTCGGACAGCGTGACCTCAAACGTATAAAGCTGTCCGGCGGTGAAGGCTTGCTCGGTTGCCCAGCTCTTGTTGCCGTCGCGGACTTCGATGCGGTGGTAGCCGCTGTCCATCGGGATCGGCTGGCTCATCGGCGTCTGGCCGTACTCGTGACCGTCGACGGAGACGAACGCCTTGTCTTTGGTATTGATCTTCAGCGTCGCCAGCGACTTGCGCAGCTCACCCAGTCGTAGCTCGATCTGGGCTTGGTCCGAGGCTGCGGTGCTCTTTAAATAGGCCTCGTAGGTCTCGATGGCCCGGACGGCGTACTCCCCGCGATCGTAGGCGCGCGCGGCGTTAAACAGCAGGTCCGGGCGCTTGGACAGGTCGAACGCTTCTTCAAACGCCTTGGCCGCCTGCCAGAAGCGACCGTTTACATAGTCTCGCTCGCCGCTCTCGTAGCGCTTGCGTGCCAGATCCATCACCTCGTCTGCAGAGGCAAGTCCTGGGCTGGCCAGTACCCACAGGAGCCCGGCTAGCGGCCCGTGCTTTAGCACTTCGCGTATCGTCACGACATCAATATATCGTGGCCATTACAAAATTTGTACCAATAGAAGCAGGGCAAGAAGCCATCCGAGCCGCCTAGTGGTTCCAACTTGGTTGGTTCGGGGGGGGCGTCGGCTGTTGTCGTCGTGAGGTCGGGCCGCTGTCGTCTTTTGCGCGGCGCTAAATGGGAAAGATTTTTCGTTGACCGCAAAGTCTGCTGCTCGTACGTTCCGGACATAGACTAGACTGTCAGTCTACTTGACCCGGAAGCATCACCCACTGCCTTTTAGCCTCGAGCAGACCCAGAAGGAGCCGCCCGCATGACCACCGCCTACGTGTCGCAGGGGAGTACGGAGAGAACAGACCCCGTGATGATCGGCATGGATGTGGGATCGACCACGGTGAAGGCCGTGGTTGTTGATCCGCAGACCAAGCAAATTCTGTGGAGCGACTACCAGCGTCACCAGACCAAGCAAGCTGAGTTTGTGCTCGAGTTTGTAAACGCCATTCTGGAGGCGTTTCCGAAGGTGCCGCAGTCGGGGATGCGGATGTTTATTACCGGATCGGGGGCCTCGCCGCTGGTGCCGCATCTGGGCGCAAAGTTTGTGCAAGAGGTCAACGCCGTCACCCTCGCGGTAGAGACGCTGCATCCCGACGTCGGCTCGGTGTGTGAGCTAGGTGGCCAAGACGCCAAGATCATCATCTTCAAAAAGAACGAGAAGACCGGTGACAAGCAGGCCAGCACGTCGATGAATGACAAGTGCGCCAGCGGCACCGGGGCCACCATCGACAAGTGCATGCTCAAGGTCGGTCTGCCCAGCTCGGAAGTGGTCAAGATCAACTTTGACGACAGCAAGCTGCACCACGTTGCCGCCAAGTGCGGTGTGTTCGCCGAGACCGATATCGTAAACCTGGTGAAAAGCGGCATCCCGGCGATCGAGATCATGAACTCGCTGGCCGATGCGATCGTGATGCAGAACCTGTCGGTGCTGACGCGTGGCAATACTCTGAAGCCGAAGGTGCTGCTACTGGGGGGACCGAATACCTACCTGCCGTTTTTGCGCGACTGCTGGCGCAAGCGCATCCCCGAGACCTGGCAGAGCCGAGGCTTTGACTACCCCAAAGATGTGCCGATCGAAGAGCTGATCATGGTGCCGGAGAACGCGCAGTACTACGCGGCTTACGGCGCGGTGATCTACGGCACTTACGAGCCAGCCTCGGTGGGGCAGTTTAGTGGGGTCGCCAAGCTGATCGACTTTATCACCACCGGTCGCAAGTCGCGCCTGGGTGAGACTGCGGGATCACCGCTGTTGCGCGCACCCTCGATCGATCAGAAGCAGGCCGAGCTTGAGGCGTTTCGCGAGGAATACCGCATCCCGAAGTTTACCAAGCGCGTGCTTGAGCCGGGGCAGGTGATTCGTGGCGTCATCGGGATGGATGGCGGCTCGACCTCGTCGAAGGCGGTGCTGATTGACTACGACACCGCCGAGATTGTGACCAAGGAGTATCAGCTCTCGAAGGGCAATCCGATTCAGGACACCAAAGAGATCCTGGCGCGGATTCGGGACTATGTGACGGCGCAGGGCGCGACGCTGCAGGTGATGGGCTTTGGCGCGACCGGCTACGCCGCCGACGTGCTGCAAGAGTCGGTCAAGTCCGACGTCAACATCGTCGAGACCGTCGCGCACATGATGTCAGCCGTACACTTCTTTGGCGACGTCGATGTCATCTGCGACATCGGCGGGCAGGACATCAAGGTCCTGTTTATGGAAAACGGCGACATCAAGAACTTCCGTCTGTCGAATCAGTGCTCAGCGGGCAACGGCATGCTGCTGCAGGCGATGGCGGACCAGTTTGGCGTTCCCGTTACGCAGTATGCGGACGTGGCTTTTGCAGCCGATCTGTCGCCCAAGTTTAGCTACGGCTGCGCGGTGTTCCTCGATAGCGATCGCGTGAACTTTCAGAAGGAAGGCTACTCAAAAGAGGAGCTTCTGGCCGGTCTGGCGCAGGTGCTGCCAAAGAATGTGTGGCAGTACGTGGTGCAGATTCCGCGTATGGCCAGCCTTGGGAAAAAGTTCGTGCTGCAGGGTGGAACGCAGCACAACCTGGCGGCGGTCAAGGCGCAGGTCGACTACATCAAAGACCGCGTGCCCGGCGCGCAGGTCTACGTGCATCCGCACACCGGCGAGGCTGGTGCCATCGGTGCCGCCATGGAGACGCTGCGCATCGTCAAGCGACGTGGCCACAGCACGTTCATCGGTCTAGATGCGGCGATCGACATTCAGTTTGTCTCGCGCACCGACGAGTCGACGCGCTGTCACTTCTGCCCCAATAACTGCGCGCGCACCTTCATCGATACTGTCACGCCCGGCGGCGACACCAGCCGCTACATCGCGGGCTTCTCGTGCGAGAAGGGCACCGTCGAGTCCGAAGAGGCGATGCTGGAGCTGACCAAGCAGCGCAAGCGACTGATGAAGGAGTATCCAAACCTCGTCGATTACGAGTCCAAGCAGCTGTTCCGGCACTTCTACGATCAGCCGCCGATGCCGACTGCCGAGACGCTGATCGACGACGTCGAGGTCAAAAAGGGCCTGTTTGGGATGAAGCGCACGCCGATTCGGCGTCCGTTTCAGCGCAGCTCTGCCGAGGCGCAGCGCAAGCGTCAGTCGATGCGAATCGGCATTCCCAAGGTGCTCAACGTGTGGAGCATCGCGCCGTTTCTGCGCACCTACTTTGAGACGCTGGGCATTCAGCGCCAAAACGTCGTGTTCTCCGACGATACCAGCGAGGAAATGTGGCAAGAGGGCGGCAAGTACGGCTCGATTGACCCGTGCTATCCGTCGAAGGTGGCGCAGGCGCACATTCATAACCTGCTGTTTCACCACCACCGCGACGACAAGCGGCTGAGCATCTTGTTCTTCCCGTGCATCACGCACGTGACTCCCGGACTGCACAAGGTCATGGACAGCGCGAGCTGCCCCATCGTCGCTGGCGTGCCCGAGGTCATGAAGGCGGCATTTACCAAAGAGGTCGATTTCTTCGGTACCCGGGGCATCACGTACATCGATCCGGCGCTGACGTTTACCGAGGCTGGGCTGCTTAGGCATCAGCTGTTTACCAGCGTTGGCGCGCTGCTTGGTGTCACCGAAGACGAGAGCGACTACGCCGTCGAGCAAGGCCACAAAGCGATGGAGATCTTTGACCGCGAGATTCAAAAGCGCGGCCAGGCCATCCTTGAGGTGGTGGAGGAAGAGAATCGCGTCGCGGTGCTGCTGATTGGGCGGCCTTATCACAGCGATCCGGGCCTGAATCACTCGGTGCTCGAAGAGTTCCAGGTGCTGGGGTACCCGATCGTGTCGATGCGCTCGATTCCCAAGGACCCGCGCTGGCTGTATCGCTTCTACAAAGAGGACATCGACAAGGGCCTGATCGAAGGGCCGCTGGAAGTGCAGGACGTGTGGCCCGAGAACTACTCGGCCAACTCGGTGCAGAAGGTGTGGGCGGCCAAGTTTGCGGCGCGCCATCCGAACGTCGTGGTCCTCGATCTGTCGTCGTTTAAGTGCGGACATGACGCGCCGATTTATGGACTGATCGACTCGATTATTGGCACCTCGGCGACGCCTTACTCGGCGCTGCATGACATCGACGCCAACAAGCCGGGCGGGTCGATCAAGATTCGCGTCAAGACTTACGCCCACAGCCTGAAGCTGCACGAGGAGCGCCTGGAAGACGCGGCCAAAAAAGGCGCCGAGCTGCACATGCGCATCGAGGAGAAGCGCCTGCAGCTACTGGAGCTAAAAGCGCAGCAGCTACGCGATCGTCAGCAGCAAGACAGCGAGCTGGCCAAGCAGATCGAAGAGGTCAAGCGGCGCGTGGCGCAGTATGCCGAGCGCTTTAAGCCCACCGGCGCCACCATCGAGCCAGACAAGAGCCTGGTCCGACTTGGCATCAAGCGCGCCAACGAGGATCGCGTAGTCCGGCTGTAACCGATAAGCGCCGCGCTGCCGACTTGGTGGCGCGCAGTTAAAAACGATTTTACTTGGCGGCTGCGTGTCGCCTCAGATGGTCAGGAGATCCAGATGGAACCGATGCAAGTTGGTGAGAAGCGCAGGGTGCAGCTCCCCGTCCTCGGTCAGAAGAAGGCAGCGCCGGTGGATGCGGGGCTGGATATCGATGCCGAGCTGGCCAAGTTTGAAGCCGAGCAGCGACAAGCGCTGGGCCTGGAAGGCACCAAGCGTCACTGGGTCGACGCCAATCCGCGCGAGTTTACCGCTGCCCAGCGCGCCCACACCACGATCCTGGTCGGCGGCCTGACGATGGCGCATGACTACCTGATCACCGGCGCTCTTAATGGCCTGGGCTACAACGTCGATGCGATGGATGTGCCCGACAGCGCCGCGCTGCAGTTTGGCAAAGAGTTCGGCAATCGTGGCCAGTGCAACCCGACCTATTTTACCGTCGGTAACTTGGTCAAGTATCTGGTTCATCTGCGCGATGACAAGGGCATCTCGACCAAAGACATCGTGGCCAACTACCTGTTTGTCACCGCCGGGGCCTGTGGTCCTTGCCGCTTTGGCACCTACGTCACCGAGTACCGCAAAGCGCTGCGCGACAGCGGCTTTGAGGGCTTCCGCGTCATGCTGTTTCAGCAGCAGGGCGGCCTCAAGCAAGCCACCGGCGAGGGCGTGGGTCTGGAGCTAAATCCCAAGTTCTTCATCAGCGTGGTCATGGCGATCGTCGTCGGTGATGCCATCAACGCCATCGGCTACCGGATGCGCCCGTACGAGAAGGTCAAGGGCTCGACGGACAAAGCGCTGGAAGAGGTCAAGACGCTGATGCGCGACACGCTGCGTCTGCAGACCAAGATCCCGATGTCCAGCCTGCCGATGGCGCTGGTCAAGGCGCGGCGCATCCTGCGCAACGTCGAAGTGGATCGCACCATGGTCAAGCCCAAGGTCTCGGTGATCGGCGAGTTCTGGGCGATGACCACCGAAGGCGACGGCAACTACGGCCTGCAGCGCTTCCTGGAGCAAGAAGGCGCCGAGGTCGATATCCAGATCGTTACCAACTGGCTGCTCTACAACATCTGGGAGCACCGCTGGGACACCAAGCAGCGCATGCTGCTACGCGCCGAGGATCAGGGTCGCAAGGGCCTGGCCGGCGTAAACCCGCAGAAGAAGCTGGCAACGCTGTGGGTGGCCGAGAAAGCCGTGCGCGGTCTGTTCCAAGGCATCGCCAACACGCTGGGACTGCACAGCTACCCGCTGCCCGACATGGATGCCGTCGCTGATACTGCCAAGGACTTTTACAACAACCACCTCCGTGGCGGCGAAGGTCACATGGAAGTCGGCAAGCTGATCATGAACGTCGCGCACAAGAAGTCGACGATGACGCTGTCGGTCAAGCCCTTTGGTTGCATGCCGAGCTCGGGTGTTTCCGACGGTGTGCAGTCGTTTGTAACCGAGAAGTGGCCGGGCGCGATCTTCCTGCCGATCGAGACCTCGGGCGACGGCGCGGTCAATGTGTATAGCCGCGTGCAGATGATGCTGTTCAAGGCCCGAGCCGCCGCGCGCGCCGAGTTTGAAGCCGCCTGCGTCGAGCATGGCGTCTCGCCCGGCAACTTCCGCCTGTTCTTGAGCGAGAAGCGCAGCTTCTTAAGTCCATTCTTCTGGCCGTCGCACACCGTCACCAACACCGCCGCTGACATGGTTCACCACGTCGCGCCGTACATGAAGGACCCGCTGCACGGCGTAAAGAGCGCAGGCAAGAAGCTGCTGTCGATGTTGCGTCCCGGCGCAGCCAGCAGCGCGCACGCGCACTAAGCCTTAGCGCGCAACCAGCTCGTTTTTGTGACCTACGCGGCCCTCATCGCTGACCGGCGAGAGGGCCGCTGTTTTTTCCGCACTTGTCGCACGCTTCCGCTTTTCCTGATTCCACTTTTCCCCGACGCCGACGCAAAATAGGGGCATCCACTCTGGATTCCGATCTGTTTTTCCATCCATACAGGCATGTGCTTTTGCCAAGGAGAGTTGTCATGCGTATCAAGTCCCTTCGCCCGCTCTTGCTCGGTTTGGTGGCGGCTGCGAGCTTAGGTTCCTCTGGCTGTGGCTCCTATCGCGGCACTGCGACGGCGTATTTCACCTGGCAGATCGCCGATGCGCGCGATCCCAACCCGCAAGCGTCCTCTTTCCCCTGCGAGCAGAAGGGCGTCGCGACCATTCGGCTAGACCTAGTCACGCAGTCCTTTGACTTTGACTGTCGCACCTTTGCTGGCGAGACCTTCAGCATCCCCTCGGGCGACTACAACGTGCGTCTGCTGGCTCTTGGCTACAACGCGCAAGCGCTGTCGGTCATCGAGTTCCGCGAGAGCCTGTTTGGTCGCACCAACCTCGGCCACATCATCTTCCAGGTTCCGTAGCAAGCCTGGTGGCGTCGCTGTTGGCTGTTAATCCAGCTGGCCGCGACGCTGCACCTGCTCGGCGATCTGGTAAAGCGGCACCATCTCGGCCCGCGCGCGGACAAACGCCAGCGTCTCAGAGAGAGCCGCCATTTTTTGCGCCAACGGCACCCGCAGATCGGGCTGACGTTGGCGCAGCGCTTCGGGAATACCGTCCGTCTCTGCGTCGATCAGATCGATGCCGTGCAGCTCCAGGTTGAAGAACGGCTGGCGCTCCATGCCCGACAGCAGCAGGCTGCGCAGGTGCGGTGACAGCAGCAGAAACGTCCCGATCGCCGGCAGCCGCAGCAGCTTCGTCACGGCCACCGGCAGCTCGACCATCCCTGCTTGTCCGCGTCGCCACGGCTGCTGTGGATCGGGCCGATACGGCTGCGTCGGCCCAAGCTGCGACTGCGGCTTGCTAATCACCGACGCTGACTGCCGACCTCGCAGCGCAATCACGCCCATCGCTAGCAGCTTCGCCAGGTAATACGGCGGACACGGCATCAGCGAGGTGTCGTAGCGATAGCCCTGGGCCTCGACGACATCCCACAGATCCGGGGACAGCTCATAGCCCGGCGCGCGAAAGCCCAGCGGCGGTCGTCCCTGCGGATGCAGCGATCGCAGTACCGCATGACAGTCGGCAATCTCGCGCTCGATGAGCGACCGGGGTTGTCGCGCCAGATCGTAGGGATGCGAGAAAGAGTGATTCCCCAGCTCATGTCCGGCCTGCGCCGCTTCCTGCAAGCGCGCGCGGCTGAGCGAGCCTGCTTTGGCGTCGCTGCCGACCACAAACAGCGTCGATTTTAGCTGATAGCGATCGAACAGCTCCAGCAGGCGCGGCAGCGCACGGTCGAGCACGATCTCGGTCAGCTCTTCAGGACACGGGCCCAGGCCGTGAATCTGGTAGTAGCAGCGCAGCGGATCAAGATCGACGGAGACGCTAGCCAGTCGCATGGTCTGGACTATGCCACGCGCTGCGAACTGGACCCAAACAAGACTGCGCGCAGCGACGGTAATTACGGTCACGCCAACAGCCAGCCGGAACCCGATTTGGCGCGCGCACGATGGGTAATTAGGGTGTCAGCAGACCCAGGTGTACACTTTCTTGCATCACGCTACCTTAGGGGGCTTTCTCGTCGAGCACCCGGTCCTGCGCAGCGCTTTTGGGAGGCATCGGAGTCGTGCAGCAAAAAGTTCTTGTTGTGGATGGGGACGCGCAGTCGCTGCGACTGCTTGAGATCAGCCTGCGTCAGGCGGGCTACCGGGTCACCACGGCTCAAAGTGGTCAGGACGCGCTCAGCCAGCTTGAGGCAGAGCTGCCGGATCTGGTGCTGGCCGACACCCACATCGGCGAGCTGGATGGCTTTGCGCTTTATCGTCAGCTGCAGCAGCGCCCAGAGTGGTCGCACCTGCCGTTTTTATTCCTGCTCGACGGCAAAGACCCCTCGGAGAAGCTGCGCGCGGTGCAGCTTGGGGCGACCGACTTTTTGGTCAAGCCGATTTTCTTGAAAGAAGCCCTGCTGCGGGTGGAGCTGCTGCTGGAAAAACACGCCCAGCGCGGCGACGGTACCACCGGTGGGCAGGCGCGGTTTCAGGGAGCGCTCTCGGGCCCAGCGCTGCTCGACCTGATGCAGACCATGGAGCTTGGGAAAAAATCCGGCGTGGTCTACTGCCAAAGTGCGCGTGGCCAGCGCGGTCTTTTGTACTTTACCGACGGGCGACTGATCGACTGTGAGCTTGGGCGGCTACGTGGCGAGGATGCGCTATCACGGCTGCTCACGTTCGCCGATGGCGACTACCGCGTCGAGCTGCTGACCGTGCTGCGTCCGCCGCGCATCGAGCTCTTGGGTCCGGGTCTGCTGATGGAAGCGATGCGGCGCCTGGACGAGTGGAACCGGCTGCTGGCAACGCTACCGCCGCTACAGACGGTGTTTTCGCCTGCGACCGCCGGGGCCATGCGACCCGAAGCGCTGCCGCCGGAGCTACGCGAGATCTTGGCTCGCTTTGACGGTCGCCGCTCGGTGCTGGATGTCTTCGATCTGCTGGATAGCGAAGGTTCGCCGCCGCACGATGCGCTGGTGCGTCTGCAAGCGGTGGCCAAGCTGTATGCAGCGCGGCTGCTGTTGCCTTCGGGTAGACCGATTTCAGGCGAGCCGCGAGCTGCAGTACCGACGCCGATGGCGCTGCCGCGTCTGACTCCATCGCCGCTGTCCCGCTTGCCGCAGCTAACGCCGCCGCCCGTGCAAACTGCAGCACTTGGTGGGTCGTCACTGGGTCAACGCTCGATCGCTAGCAGTGAGCGCGCCGTTTATGAGAATCGAGGTCGCCTTCGCGCTAGCGACTTGCCGCCGCCGCCAACCGCCGCCGAGCTGGCCGCGCGCATTGCCTCGGCTACGCAAGGTCTGGAGGTGCGCCCGATTGATACCGATAGCCCGACGCCGCTGCCGATGGCGGTGGTTGTGCGCCCGCACGTAAATGATGCGGAGCACTCTGGGCCGCAGCCGTTGCGACATCCTCGGGTGACCCCGCCGCCGATTCCTAGCAGTCCCAGATTGATGCCGCCGTCGCAGTCGAGCAGCCCGCGCTTGACCCCACCGCTGCTAAGTCGGACAGCGGACTCACGACAGAGCAGTCTCGGTCAGGCAAGCGGTGGCCTGGCGCGGCTGCAGCAGCGCATGCAGCAGCCTGTGTTATCGCCGCTGCAGACGCCGCAGCCGGTGCAAGCCATGCAGTCGCAGACCATGGACTCTGG
>ERZ795056.5282-NODE-5282-length-13014-cov-45.125858_pt1 | contig 13014 bp, 13 predicted proteins | sample MGYA00375140_ERZ795056 | MGnify/ENA primary metagenome ERZ795056 (study PRJEB30185, sample SAMN05720227) | activated sludge metagenome | isolation source: Anaerobic digester | place: USA | collected 2015-03-09 ...
CCAGATTTGCCAAAACCTGGACTTCCCAGAAGGCCACTTTTGGATCAGGCTGCCGACCCCTTTAGCACCTATACGTGACCGATGATTGATCTTATCTCAATATCTTATCGGAAGCAGAAACTGGGATAGAATTTAGGCAGTTGAACGCCTCTACTGGCCGAAGCCGGGATCGTGCCCTCGGTCGGAAGCGTAGGCGACTCCTGCGACAATGCACTTGCCGAGACGATCATCGGGCTCTACAAGACGGAGCAGATCTATCACGAGGGGCCTTGGAAGGGCATCGACCATGTCGAGTATCAGACGCTCGAGTGGGTGGACTGGTTCAACAAGGTGAGACTGCTCGAACCGATCGGCGACATCCCACCGATCGAGTTCGAGAATCTATACTATCAGTGGCAGACAGAAGAACCAGCCATGGTGGTCGGCAACCCTTGAGAAATATCTCCGGTTAAACCCAGGGGGGATTCATTGGATGTATTCGTTATGGATTATACTGCTCGTCCTCGAGCTTTTGCAATAGTTGCTCGATCTGGTCGTATGGGAGGCGAAGCTCTTTCAGCTCTTTTACTGCAGTCCTGCAAAGATCAGCAGCTTCAATGTATCTTCTGGCTTTCAGCAATGTTACAGCCTTAGAGTGAAGCGCATACGAGAGGCTATCAGATGGACCATCTGGCTTAGTTCTTTCCTCTGATATTATACTCTCGAATACCTGTATAGCTTCAGTATAATTTCCCATTTGACTGATAGCGACACCAAGCGAATGTCTTGCTATAATATTGTTAGGCTCATACTCCAGTGCTTTACGAAGAGCTATTGCTCTGTTTGGACGCTCACGAAGCTGATCGTAGAGCTTTGCCATATTAAAGTAAACGTAAAACCCGCTCTTCTTAGTGCAATGTTTTGAGGCTTTTACGACAAGTTCGAGTGCTTCACTGTATCGACCTAGTTCAGCCATAAACAACGCACAAGATACTAGTGCGTATACTGAATTAGGGTTAAGGTCAAGTGCCTGTTTATAGTACTCAGTGGCACCATCATATCGAAACGTCTTTGTCTGACCTTCAGCCATGCGTGCCAGAATGATGGCTCTCTTCTGGTTGTCCTCACGAGCGTCGAATCGAGAAAAGAGATCCGTATACTGAGAGGTTTCGACCGAAGCCAGCTGTAGTCTGTTACGGTAATCCTGAAGGCGAGTTCTAGCTCTTACCTCTAAGTCTCCCATTTGAGCAAGTTGATTGCGTGCAAAAGATAAGGTTATAGGCAATGAGCTATAGCTGAGGCTTCCGGTACGATCGTTAGAACGTTCAGTTACAAAGGTCATCGCAACAAGATCCGAAATAGCTTTCTCTAGACGGTCGGTTGGCCAGTCCAGGGATAAGCGCCACTCCTCCAACAAAGGTGGTACATCAAAAACCGAAAGAACAGCTAGAGCCTCTTGAGCATCTTGATTGAGAACCATCCATGAATTTCTAAAGCTGAACTCCAATAAGGGTGAGTTACGGTCGATTGCTCTTTTGAGAATCGGCTCCAGCTCCCGCACCGTTGCATACTCGCCGAGTATCCATTGTATTGCCAACGGTAGGCCACCCGAGATGATATGGAGTTGCTCGATAGTTTTATCGCTACATAGGCAAGAGCCTATGTTCATTTCTTTACTTCGCGTGATCACAAAATCCTTTGTTTCTGCGAGATTAAACTCAGTAACTTGAATTGGGTACTCCCATTCACTGGTTCGTCGACGGCTGGTGAGTACGACCTTCGTTTGTACTTCTGGCGGGAGTTCGCGCACGAAGGCCATAATACGGCCATCATTAACCGCTTCCATATTATCAAGGACCAGGAGAGTACGGTAGGCAGAGAGGATTTCTGTCGCTTTATTACTTTTAACATCAAGTTCTCTGTCGCAGAATTCACTGTGCTCAAATAGTACTAGAATCCTATCAAGAAGGTCTTCTAAGGAGACTAACGTAGGTTGCAGTTTTCTGATTCCTGTACCAGCGGTAAGTCCAATATCTTTTGCGGAAAGCTGCAGTATTGCCTCAAAATTCGAACTTTCACGATAATAATCATATGCTACTCTAGTGGCTAGCGCTGATTTACCAACCCCACCTGGTCCATACAGGTTGATAATCCAGATGCGTGGATCCCGTTCAATCGCTGATTTAATTTTATTTTGTAATTCTATACGTCCAACGAATGAGTCATACTCGCTAGGTAGTAGTCGATACAGGCCAGAATCAACCGCAAATGGTGAAGGCTCTCTCTTAGCTTCTTCTAGATTCTGTTCCTGATAACGCGCTTCAAGTTCTAAAATTAGTGATTGAAGCTCCTCTTCTGAAGAAACACGCTTCGTCTGATCACCTATTCTGGTGTAGATATCACCTCGCCGTATGCCCCACTTCTCTTTAACGAAGAAGTCTTTTTGGGGCATCGTGGGAACCTTTAACTTCTGTCGTTTTGCTGATGCACGAATGAGAATCAAAGCGAACAGAAGAGACTTATCACCCCATACTACATTATGATGAACGATGTCTAGCGCTAGATTAACACCTGTGGCGTGGCAGACCTTGTCGCAGAGCATTTTTGTATCATAGGGTAGAGCGGAAGAGAGACCAACAGGTTTCCAAGTTTTATCTTCAACACCAATGACAATGTATCCGCCACCGACATTTTTCATTGCGAGGACGTCTCGAGCGAAGTTCGCGCACTCGTAATCTACCTCAATAGCTAAAGCTTCCTTGAAGTCAAGATGCTCGCACTCACCTCTGCAGTCGATGAGGTATTTAAGAACATTCTTCGATAAATCCTGAGTGACGGCATATTGTAAGATTCTGCCTGAGTTCATCTCAGCACCCTCATAAACTTCCTTATCAGGAGTGCACCTGAGCTGATAATGCTTACCTCGTGATCCCCTCCATGTTGACTATATAAGGAGCGGTAAGCCTGCCAGTGAATCGTGAGGATGCTAAAGTTACTCATAATTCAATTGTGTTCGATCTCTCGCTTCTCATCTAGGGCTCTCAAACTCCATGGAGTCAGTACTCTTAGTGATTAAATGGTCCTCTCCAGCAAAAGATACTTCGTTAGATCGATGGGTTTCTCGCTCTTCTTTCTTTGAAGAGTGTACTTTCCATTACTACGGTTTATCATTACATGCCAGTAGAAACGATCATTCGTCTGTGTGATCCAAAGACCATCAAGCCATTTCTCGAAGTCAAGAAATGGGATAAGTAGAATTCGTTCACTTGATCCACACCCGAATCCGATGAAGGCTTTTGCTGAATGCTCTAGGGTCTCCTTATGATGTAGATGAAATGCGAACCAATAGTATGGATTGGTATCCGGACTGTGCTCCTTTGATACGGCGCAATTGACCAGAATAGACTTATCAGCAGAGGAGTACTGGGTTCGGGTACGCTTTATGAGTGTTTTATCAAGATGAGCTTGAATACGAGAAATACATGATTCGTGAAAGGCAACCGGCGTAAATTTAGGCTCCTTTGATCGCTTATCAGTAGGTACGACTTCACTATCAATAGCTTCGTCCTGCCGAATATCTTCGGTGGTGGAGAAAATCACATCCACGATATCATCCAGACGAGTGAACTCCCGAGGAATCAGGATGCTGTGAATCCTCTGTATTATCTGGGGATCGTCGACTTCTTCTTTAGTTGACATGAATCTCAACAAGGCATCGACGCTGATGATTCGGATATCCCATGCGTGACGAGAACCACGTATCTGAGCCTCAAGATCGCCTGTGTCCTGCCTCCCTACCACAAGCAGCATCGAGGAGGACTTCTCGGAGATACTACCAGCATCTATCAAGTCTCTGCGGTAGTTAGCGATAGTGTTTAGATCGATTCGAAAGCTGTCGGTAGTCTTGACCTCAACGACAATCGAATGTCCGTTGGCGAATCTCCACACCCCATCGTAACCGATATTCTTAGGAGTACCGCGATAACAGCCTGGTGTTACTTCAGCATCAAGTCGAGACCCTATCTCGTTGATAATATCCTGTAAAACCAGACCAGAATCTGTGAAGGATTGGCTAAGGCACTGTTCAGCGTAGTCTTTAAGATTCGAAGAGGCAACACTTGAAAGGAATGATCTGAACTCCTTAGAACACTCGCTGTCATCAATAAGCTTCCCTTTACCGGCGAAAGCGATAAGCTGCTGTACATGTTTGTTCTTAAGTTGACCAGGCGAACCCTTTAGCAGATCAAGTAAAGCCATATCTTGCCTTCTTCGGCTTTCTCAGCACTGGTATCTCAGTATTGTTCATACCAATATATATACCACGAAGCAATGGTTAGCAAGTGTCTCTTCATCACGAAGTGAGGCACCTGGTCCGCAGGGGAATCTAGTTTGTTTGACCGACGAGATATCAGCCTTTGAGGACCGGATCCCCCAAGACAATATCATGCTGAGATTGCCCGGCTACAGACCAATCATCCAGGTGGCAGCAACCCCGCGAAGCGGGGAGTGTGCTATACGGGTGCTGTATCGTGTCTGCACTGCTCGAGCGAGGATCTTCGTACAGATGAAAGTGCAGGATTAGTGCGGTCTGGTGGAGCTCCGAAGCCTGGCTCTCTCAAACGAGCCTGATTCGCTCGGCGACCGATCTGAAGAAATCCTTCGACCAGACAGCAAGGGCGGCGGGATCTGTAACGAAGGCTTCGACATCCCTTATTGCACTGTCAATATCCAGGTTATCGATGGCAGCAACCATTCTTGATCGGAATGTGCGTTCGTCGAGCGTCTCCCTTGCACCGATCTCTCCGGAGAGCTTCATCTTCTCGGTGAGGTAATCCAGATGCAGGTCGGGGTGATGTGCGGCGAACCACACCATATCATGCCAGTCCCGGCCCTTAACACGATTCCGCCATCTGCGGGACAGCACTGCGTGCATCTTGGATGCGAAGAGGTCGGGCAGCGAGTGACATCTCACCTGAAATGGCAAGGGTGAGTAGATATATCCAGGAACGGTCAGAAAACCCGTCGCAGGCATGACATCCGCTTCGAGCCTCACCTTCAGGAGCCTCTTAGGGGGAATTGAGAGGTACTCCGGTTCCGATGCCCCGGCCTCAATGAAGGCCGAACGCTCGTTCATCGTCACGATGATGCGCCTGATCGGACTGGGCGGCTTCCCCTTCGCCGGAGAGACTGCGGCGTCTATCCCGAATGCTCCCAGCTCGCGGATGACCGGCATTTCCCAGGAGGCCATGTCGAATGAGTGATCCGGTTCGAGAAGCGAAAAGTCCAGATCCTCGGAGAAGCGGTCCATGCCGTGCACCAGTCTGAGCGCAGTTCCACCGTAGAAGGATGCGTTCTCGAAGAACCTGGCGCGCCAGAGCCCGAGCAGGACGATCTGCTGGATCGACTCCCTCAGTGCGTATGCGAATCGCACAGCTCCGGCACTTCTACGTCCGGCGACCATCTGCGCGAGGATTGTGTTCATACCTGCGCAGCCTCGGGAATGCACCTAGCAAGAAAGGCTGCGAGCTTCCCTGTCCGTCCTGTTCCGTAAGCAGCGGTGATGCTTTCCATCAAACTGGCATCGAGAGCTTCGATCGAGGCCGGATCGATTCGCAGATTATCATAGAGGTACTCCTCTACCGCCCGGAACGACCTCAGTTCAAGACCACGATCGATATGCACCATGTCGGCAAGAGCCTTCTCTGGTCGAGCCATCAGAAATGACCTCCCGCCGGGGATTTCCACCCTATCGACACCGATGCTGAACACCCGTTCCGGAACCCGTCGGTAGATGAACAATCCCACCGGTGTCTCGAAACTGCGCCCGCGGCTGAAAGAGGCCGAAGTCATCGCCATCGTTTGCTCGGGAATCATGGCGTGGTATTCAAGTGCCGACTCCATCGATACATACGATGGACCATGAACGAGATTCGCCAGCAGTTCTCTTGACAAGGGATGCTTCGCGAACGGTTCCGCGAAGATGTACAGGCCCCGCCTTATCTGCAGGATGACACCTTGTTCGAGGAGACGGGTGATCCTGTCGCGGGGATGAGAGTACTCCTCTAGTACGGACATGATCGTCCTGAAGTCGAATTCATCCGTGAGGATTCTTCTGCGTAACTCCTGCGGGCTTACGAGCACATCAACTCCCCTGTCGAGGTGATATGCCGTATTATGCCAAGCATGTCGACCTTTTGTCGACATGCTCGACTGATTTTGACCGAAACAGTCGAATCACATGTAAACAATTACCTGACCGCTGGTTGGTCAGATCTCGAAACATTTCGGAGAAATGATAACCTTCAGATCACCAAAGGGCTTGGAATCGAAAAATATTCTTTAACCGTTAGACGTGGGACTGATAAGTTAGCGATGTGACCGACAAGACACTAGACTTGTAGGAACGGATGCCCAAAGACAATTCGGTGAGGTAGCCCGGAAGCTTATCGGGGTGATGCGCAGCAAACTATCATTCCAGTCCCGACCCTTCATATGGTTCCGTGTACCGCATGCATCTTTGAGGCGATAGATCGAGCGAACACATGACATCTCAGTGGGGACACTACTAATGTTGGCTTAGACGCTTTTCGGAACAACTGAATCGCCTTTATTATCCGCTGTCAGGAATATCAAGCCCTTGCCATCAAGCTCCTCTGAGCCAAGTGGCAACTCCATCTGACTCCTGTATTCATGAATGTCTTTTGCTATCAGCTCGTAATTCTTGAACTCGATCGCATGCCCTTCTAATCTATCTAGATCCTCCCAGATTCCATCTACCTGGTTCGGGAATAGCTGCATTTCCTCTTCTGCGCCAGATGGAAGCTGTCCATAAGTTATTTCTGGCATAAGCCTCATCTCTCGCATCTTATCATTGACTGAGGCTGCATCGTGTGCAAACACATTATCAAAATTTGCCGCCCATTGGCCTATCCTCTTCATCGGGTATACCTCCAACAGATCTGGGTGCATTAGAAGAGGATAAGCTGGCGTTTGACCTTTCTTTGTTTTTGAGCTACAGCAACCTAGGAAGGCTACCATCATTGAGCAAAAACCCTCTCTGACATCCTTAATACTATCAAGAATGGAGTTAGCTGCTTCAGAAGGGGTTCCAGTTTCGGCAAGAAGGTTGAGCTTCAAGTCCAACGCGCGCAGGGTCAACCGTATTTCCGCAAGTAAAGAGAGAGAATCTTTCTGAATGGCGCGCCGTATTCTGCTACCTGGGGTAGCTCCAAGAAAGTCAGCTGCTATGGTCTTCATTTGACTACAAGAAGATTGAAGCAGGTGCGCACTGGCCTTATCTACATCCGAATATGCATTCTCTAAACGTATCTCCCTCTTGGAAGATCCAGGTTCAAGCATCTGAGCAGTCCAAGCCCGATCTGCAGCAGATCTTAGGGTGGCCAAAATGGATGTGGTCAGCCAGCCCTCGATCCTATCAAGCGCCTCGATTGTCGTCATGAACCCAAGCTCAACAGTCCATTGGAGCTTATCAATGTTCTTTACAATCTCATCAAGCTTTCGGTTTACCTTTGATAAGCCAAAAATCGCAGCAACTCCAAAAGCAACAGTTGCGCCGAGATTTAGGACACTGGCTACTGAGCCTGTCATAGCAAGCGAATTGCTGATCACCGAACCCGGCTTTACAAGCTGGCAGGGAGCCATATGCTCAGGATTGTTCTCCCTAAGCCAAGTGACAATCTTTCCGCTCGGTTCCTGAATGACCCCGCCCCTTCTGGTGAGAGTCCCATTCAATAGACCTGATGCAATGTCGGGCGGCACTGAAAAGGAGGTTCTTATGGTCATTATAGCTCTCCAGAATAAGGCCAAAGAAACGCGTTTGCTTCTTTCGGATAATGCCAATGAAAAGGCTAAAATGCAATATGGTGGAGGATCAGTGATCAGTAGTGTCTGGAAACAGAAAAGGCCGCCGGGGGGGGTTCCAGCGGCTTTCCTATCAGCCTTTATCCAAGCTGGTACCCCCGACGGGACTCGAACCCATGCTTCCGGCTCCGGAGGCCGACGCTCTATCCAACTGAGCTACGGGGGCACCGACTGGAAGGATGGATCATAGCACTAAACCGGGTTAACCGGAAGCGGTGGAGAACTCGACGAGACCTTCTCCGGGCAAGACAGAGGAGGTACTTCCGGTTTCCTCCGGGTAAATCAGAGCGCCCCATGGTGGCGAACCGATCGGAGTCCGTCGAATTGCTTCATTACATCATTGCCGCTGAGACGGAAGTGAACAGGACGTGGTGCGCCGATTCCCGAGGAAGTCACAGAAGTTAAAAACGATCTGGTTTCAATTGCCGCAGAGATGGAAGTGAACAGGACGGGGTTTTCCCCCTAAATGTCACAGATGTTAAAAACGATCTGGTCTCACGAGAAAGTCAAAGAAGTTAAAAGCGTTCTCGTTTCCGTCGAGGAAGTTAAAGATGTTAAAAACGATCTGGTTTCGCGATCTGGTTTCGAGGCTGGTGTTGTCATTCATTGGAGTTTTCGTATAGTAAGCCGCGCTACAGCCTTGTCACAAGAGAAGTAAGGAGTTACAACGATGAGAGTTACGCTTGCTCTTCTGGCTCTCGCCTTCTCGCTTGCTTCAGCCGATATTGTCTATCCCTACTATTTTGAGAGTCTGCCGCCCGGATGGACTACGAATGGACCGGAGTGGACCTTCGGCCCTCAAGGGGCTTTCATCCACATCGGGATCTCCTCGGGTGGTCAGCCAGCCTCGTACAGAGTGGACATGGAATCGGATTCAGCGCCGATCGTCCTGCCGACGGGGACCGATTCGGTGCTCGTCAGCCTGACCTGCGATTACAACATGGAAGGATCGTACTCCACCGGCGAGGCCACTGCAACGATCTATACCACAGTCTATCTGGACGGAGAATCCAAATCGCTGTTCAGCGTTTCACGCCACTGGGGGTTTCTGAACGGGGACGGCATCGACAATCCGGGCACATACTCCATCACATTCCCCGCATCAGCCGGGCAGGAGATCACCTTCTTCTTCAGAGCGAGCGTATCGGCCTATGGGAGCGGCAGTCGTGCCACGATCGACTGGAGCATCCCACTCCTGCAGGTGACAGCCTATTGTCCGTCGGCGTTGCAGAGCCGGACATGGGCCAGGATCAAGTCGTTCTTCTGAGCTGATCGTACTGAGAATTGCCGGGGACTAGAGAGCGATCTTCTCCACGATCGGGCGAGCGCCCTTCTCCAGCGTGAGGATCGCGATCGTAGCGCCGCGGCCGCAGGCTGAGCCGGGGTTGAGGAGCAGCCTCTCCCCCATCCATTTCTCCTGCCAGGCATGGGAATGGCCGTAGACGAGGATGTCCGGCTCCTGCTCGAAGGATTTCCGCACGCGCTGCTCCAGATCCCACGGCGGGCCCCAGCCGTGGATCAGGCCGATCCTCGAACCTTCGAGTTCGAACTCGAGCTTCTCCGGCACGAGGCGGGCCAGGTCGGGGCCGTCCATGTTGCCCAGCACGCCGCGCACGGGCGCCAGGCGTTCGAGGTCCACGAGGACGTAGTCCTCTACGAAATCCCCGGCATGTAGTACGAGGTCGCTTCTGGAGCATTCCTCGTATACCCTGCCGGGGATTCCAGACGCTCTCGTCGGGACGTGAGTGTCCGAGAGAACGACGATTCTCACTCTAGCGGATCTTCTTCTTGTGCCGATTCGCGCGACGACGCTTCTTGCGCTTGTGCGTCGCGATCTTCAGCCGCTTGCGCTTCCTGCCGTTGGGCACTTACCTGGCCACCTCTTCCTTTATGGCCCGCGAGGGCTTGAAGACGGGGACGAGCCGCTTGGGAACGACCACGGCCTCGCCGGTGTGCGGGTTGCGCGCCTTGCGCTGATTCCTGCTCACTACCTTGAACGTTCCGAAGCCCCTGATTTCGATGTGTTCCTTGGCTGCAAGGGCCTTCTTAACCTCGGCGAAGAAATTGTTGACTACCGTCGCTACTTCCTTCTTCGTCAGGCCGGTGCTTTCCGCGATGCTAGAAACAATGTCGGCCTTGGTCATCTTCAATCCTCCTACTACCGCCATGGTGACCCCACGGCACATTGATTCCGCCGCTGGACGGCGCTCCGACAAAAACCGCCGGCGGGCTGAAGCCGCCGGAAACGAGGGAATCTGGTGGAGCTGACGGGAGTCGAACCCGTGACCCCTTGACTGCCAGTCAAGTGCTCATACCAACTGAGCTACAGCCCCACCGGAAAAAGGCAACACAAGATAAGACACCGGAATTATCTGTCAAGTCTCTGCGATGTCGTCTTTTGGCGTTTGCAGGGGTCTGAAGACTCCCTGCGGTTCGCCCCTCTCCAGAGGTGACGGAATCATGCACAATGCAACCTCGAGTGTCACGGCCACGATTCCGGAGAAGAGATGGCCGCCGGAAGCGGTGAAGTCGTGCCCTCCGAGAACCGTGTGGACATGCGCGAAAGGCATGCCGTCGCGCATCGAGACGTTTCCCTGGAGCGAGAGGACCTCGCTGGGCCCCGGGATGGTCTTCCTCTTGTAGGCCGTGCCGTCCAGCACCCCGAGTTCCGCGTCCTTCATCATCCCGACCCCGCAGAGGATCACGGCGCCGCTCGTTCCGCTCGAAGCGCACCAGTCCTCCAGGGCCGCCGGGAAGACCTCTCCCCTGTCGAACCTCAGAAGCGGGAAACTCCCGCCGTTCAGAACCCTCAAGACCTCCTCCTCCTCGGTTCCACCGCCCAGCTCGTCGTGCCCGTGACGATCGAGCCGTGCTCGCCGCACGGGCAGGCGAGCGTGTAGCCCCCGGCGGGATCGACCTCCATGTCGTATCCTTCGCCGCAGGACGGGCAGACCAGCGGCACGGTGCGCTTGGCAAAACCGTCCAGCTCGTGAATGTCGTCGGCCCATCGCCCGAAGGTGCTCCTGAACAGGGCCTGCTCGGTGGAGAGGGTGTTGAGATTGGCCCTGCACTGCCTGGTCTCGGCCTCGTTCCTGATTCCTTCGCAGCCCGCCGCCAGCAGGACGGCGCAGAGGAGGATGACGGACGACGCCCGTGGCAAGGCCTACCTCACTACGACGACGCGCCTGCTGTCATGGCAGCCCGCGTCCGTGGAGAGATCCACCAAGTAGATGCCGGAGGGGACGGGCGATCCGTCGACCGCCGTGAGGTCCCACGCCACAGTTCCGGCCCCAGAAGCGCCGGAGAGCAGTACTTTGACCACCCTTCCGGCCAGATCCATGACGCGTATCGAACCCTCGCCCGAACCGATCGTCCACCGGAAGGAGACCGTCGAGAATGCCGGGTTGGTGGATGGCATGCCCAGAGAGTTCTGCAGAGGGCCTTCTCCCCCGCCGATCCCTTCGGCGTAGACTGGGATGCAAAGGGTCATCGGGGCATGGTTCCTCGCCCAGCCGGTGATGACCGCCGTGCCCGGGAGAGGTGCGATCGAAAGGTCGATGGAAGCCTGGCCCGAGGCGTCGGTGAAGCCGACCGCATAGGCCGCCGGATCGTTCCACTCCCCCTGCATGATGCAGACCCGCCCGCCCGCGACGGGGCCGGAGGCGTCGCTGAGCGAAACCACTACGGTCTGGGGGCCTTCGGGAACGTGATCGGGGCAGCCGACCGTGAGCGCTCCATCGGGCACTTCGCTCCACATCGGGAGTTCAGGGTCGCCGAAGAGGGTTATGGACTTCGGTATCCAGTCGTAGTGAGTGTCGGACGGGATCAGGGGGATGAACTGGTCCCATGCGAGGGCGTGGGCGGCTCCGAGATGGAATACGTCGTTCTGAAAGAACTCCGCGAAGAACTGCTGATCGACCAGGTCGGACCACTGCCCGCCCGGATCGGTCGGCTCGCCCCAGCCGTAGCGGGTGTTCATCATGCAGAACCCGCCGCCGTTCGGAGAGTTGATCCATGCTTCGGCCAGGCAGTCGCAGGTGTCGAACGAGCCGGAGAGGCATGCCAGGGAGTTCCAGATGCTTACCCGGCCGTGGGCGGAGATGTTGGTGAGGTTCTGGAAGTCATTGTTCGTGAGATAGCCGTAGGCGTCCCCGATGGACACGAGCGTTTCACTGCCGTGGCCGGCGTGGTTCACGAAATGCATGCCCCGGTTTAGCATCTCCATCGACAGCTCGTGGCTCTGGGTGCCGTTCTCCTCGTAGTGCTTCACGATCGGCTGCCATGCGGGAGGGGTGTACAGAGTGTCGACCTTCTCCTTGCCGGCGGAGCCGGGACAGAATGCCGGAGTGGTCCATAGAACTGCGGTGGTGAAGCCCATCGAGGTGTACCAGGGGTCGGTGTCGTTGGAATCCACCGTGGGTATCTGATAGGCCATCATCTTGTCCACGAAGATGCCGACTTCGGAGGCGTTCGAGCAGGCGGCCCTGCCCACGAGGTAGTCCGGGTGATAGTCCATCGAATCCAGGCCGATCTCTCCCCAGATACCGTTGACGTTGAAGTCCCAGGCGTCGTATCCGGGCGCCGTGTCGTTCATGTCGCTGAAGTAGATGTCCGCGGCCGGGTAGTCCACGTAACCCTCCGCGGTGGCCCAGCAGTTCCTCGCCGGAACCTGGTCCACGTCGCCGGCCAGCAGGACGAACGTCGGGGCGCCTTCGTCCCACGCCTGCCTGAGGAATCGGCGTATCCGCTGGGGCATGTCCACGCCGGGACAGCTAGCCTGGATGCTCTCGACCGTCACGATTCTGGCCGGGACGCCGAGCATGGTCTTGAACTCGGCCAGGGGTTCGAACGAGGAGACCAGAGCTTCGCTCGTGATGATCAGGTAGTCGCCGTAGGGAAGGGCGTCGGCGTCCAGGATCATCGCACCGGAGGAGCCGACTTCGCCGGGGTTGATCACCGAGGCTTCCACGATCCCACGGGCTATCCTCTCGGACGCCGCGCTGCGGGCCTTTGGGGCGCAGGAACCACCGTCGGGCGTGCAATGCAGCGTGAAGGTGATCGACGTACCGGCGGTCAGCCTGCCGGACAGGGGGTTCCAGGCCATCGGGCGCAGCACCAGGCCGGCGACCGGGAATCCCATCAGCGAGCCCTGGC
>ERZ795056.5285-NODE-5285-length-13011-cov-8.694427_pt1 | contig 13011 bp, 6 predicted proteins | sample MGYA00375140_ERZ795056 | MGnify/ENA primary metagenome ERZ795056 (study PRJEB30185, sample SAMN05720227) | activated sludge metagenome | isolation source: Anaerobic digester | place: USA | collected 2015-03-09 ...
TCGCGACTACGGCGATTGCGTTTTGCCCATTGAGCGAAGTCAAAGCAGCAAAAGCGGCTTTACCGGAGCCAGAAGCAGAAAACGTGGTGTTGGCATTGCTCAACGAAAAGCCAAAATCCTCACCATCTTTGGTGGTAGCCCAAGCTGCGCATTTGAGCGATAGTCTGAGTGAAAGTGTCTTTTCTGTATTGTCGGGCACCGAAACATTGAGCCCCGAAAAGACAATCGTTGTTGCGTTTACCGTTCCTGTTGCTATAAAGGTCGATCCATCAAACAGGGCGATGGTATTGATGGCGTCGGTCCAGGTAGACACAGCGTTTCCGGCGGCTTGTGCCAAAGTGAATGCAGTTAAAATGGTTGGAGAAGTATCGGCATCGTTGAGGGTAGCGCCTCCATCGCGCACTTTAAACTGCCATACTTGCACACCGGTGACCGAAGAAAGTGGTGCGTTGTTGGTGATGGCACTTGAAACGGTGACCGCCTCAGAGCCTGAAACTGCCACAACATCCGAATTGGAGGAACCTGTAACCGAGCCGTTGAGTGTGAGGTTCTGCGAAGTCACGCCGCTGGCCGCAGTAAGCGTTTGATTGTAGGTTCCGATGGTTAAACCGCCTTTCAACCTGATATAAATCGTGGTTGTTGCCACAGCTCCCGATGACGGAGTCAAGCTGAGGGTTCCCGCAAAACCACTGCCTGAAGTGAGCGATATTTCGTAGCCAGAAGGTGCGGTGAGCACAATGTTACTGGAAAGCGTACTTCCGGTAACCGTAAAACTTTGTTCTGCCGAAGGGCCGGCGCCGGTATAAGTGAACCCTGATAATGTCGTAGGAGACAATGTTATGATGGGTGTGGGTGCTGTAATTGAAACGTCGTCTAGGGTGAGATTTACGTTGATGGGTCTGGTATAAGTCCATCTTACGTAACGGGTCGTGCCGGTTAAAGTGTAGGGGCCATAAGAAACGCAAGTTGTTGAAAGTGCATTAAGATTGGCCACGGTAGTCCAAGTTCCTACACCACCGGTGGCTGATTGTTCAACCAATAGAACGCAACCTGTTGGTGTTGCGGTAGTTTTCGCAACAAAGGTAAGTTGGTCGGGCGTTCCCGAAAAAAACACCTGGTAAGAATCATCTACCGGTCCGGCCGCAGGCGCATTCATTTGACCGCCATTAGTTGTGGAACAGGCAAACGCGGACAGGTAAGACCCGGTTCCCGAATCGGTCCATCCAGTGGGGGTTGTATTCCAGGTTGTTCTGGTCAACGGCAAAGTCGCCTGACTCCAACTTAAAGTTGAAAGCAACAACAAAAATAACGTAATCTTGAGTTTCATAGCGAACGTGGTATTTTGAAGGTAGGTATCTTGCATTGGGTTGTCTTTCTTGCTATTCTTAGAAAAATTTGAACCCACAAATCTATACTTAATTTACTTTATTTCAATATTTTCGCATTACTAAATTATCAACAAAACATCAGAAAATCTAGCGCGTTACGCCATGTCAGAACCCCTTACCTATCAACAAGTTAAGCAAAAAATGGAGGCGTATTGCGCTTACCAGGAACGCTGCCACGAAGAGGTAATCGAGAAAATGCGAGCAATGGCGGTATCTCGCGAGGATTCAAGCGAAATTATTGTACACCTGATTGCACACAATTTCCTCAATGAGGAGCGCTTTGCACAAAGTTTCGCAAGAGGCAAACACCGCATCAAAAAATGGGGAAAAACGCGCATTGTTAACGAGTTAAAATTAAGAAATATCTCACAATACAATATCAACAGCGCACTTAAGGAAATCGCCGATGATGAGTATGAACTAACCTTCGACACAATTTCGCTCAAACATTGGCACTCCATCACCGAGAAAAACTCCCAAAAAAAACGCAAAAAATTCTGTGACTTTTTACTCCGCAAAGGATTCGAGAGCCAACTCGTTTACCAAAAAATGAAAGAATTAGAGCATAATGAAATACTATAAATGACCTATTAAACCGCTGAATAACACAGCGGTTTTTTTATGCGCATTTTGCGAAAAACAAAGCTCGTTTTCACGAAAACGTTTGCGCCAATCGTAGCATTAACAGTCCTAACGCGCGTTATCGACAAAAGAAACCGCTTCATCGAAAAGTAAGTTAAATCTCAAATTGTGACTTTCATTTGTCTATACATTTGTGTCGGAATTATGCGAGCATAGTATTTTTTTGAAATGTTAAAACCAAAAAAATAAAGTTGCCGTAAATGACCAAGAATCTAACAAATTACCCCAAATGAAAAAACTCATTACCCTTATCTTATTATTGCCGGTTTTGGCATCGGCACAACTGTCGGGCACTTATCTCGTAGGAACCGGACAAGCCAGTCCGTTCAACAGCCTACCTAATGCTATTGCAAGGATCAACAGCGTGGGCGTTTCAGGTCCCGTTGTCTTAGCCTGGTTAGCGACGTCACCCTTACCGAGCCCTTAACCATCAACGCTTACAGCGGATCAAGTGCCACCAACACGCTCACGATCAAACCCGCGGCGACCAAAACCATTGCGATTACGGCGAACAATGCCAACGGCTACACCGGAATCCCCGCAGTGATCAAATGTAACGGCGCATCGAATATCATCATCGATGGCAGCAACACCGCAAACGGCAGCACGCGCAACCTCACGCTCAACAACGCCAACTCGGTGGTTTATGTCAACCAAAGTGTAGTCTGGATCGCGAGCAACAATACCGTTGGTTCGTCCAATATTACCGTTAAAAACACCATCTTGAAAAACAATGCGAAAAATCAGGCCGGCAATTGGTGTCTGGGCGTGTATTCGGGTAGTAATACGGTGGGAGGAAACAGTTCGTTGGGCATGGCAGCGGCAACCGGCGCCAACTCTAACACTACCCTTTCAAACAACTTGTTTGTCAATGTGAAGGAAGGCATTTACATCAACGGAAGCGCTTCGAGCGGACTCAAATCGGGCAATATCACCATAAACGCAAACACCATCGGAAGTACCGTGGATGCGGAGAAACCTTTCCTGGGTATGAACCTCATTAACGTCAACGGGTTTTCGATCCAGTCGAATGCGCTCAGCGGAATCCTAAACAGCAACAGCGGAAATCCTTATATCAACGCAATCATTGTTGACAATTGCAACGACTACACCATCCGTAAAAACACCATTTCAAACTTCAGCCACACACTCAACCACATGATCGGCTCGGCGGTTTTCCTCAAAGGCGACAACAACCTTAACGGAAGCATCCTCGAGAACACCATCCAAAACATCAAAAACACCGGAAGCGGTATCATCCGTGGGATTGACATCGATCTGAGCAACAGCAACTCCGCGAATTTATTGATCGCCAACAATATGATTAGCGATGTCACCTCGACCGGAACCACCACCAACAACGCCAACGGCATCCTGGTTCGCAAAGGAAAAGACATCAAGATTTACCACAATTCTGTTGCGATGAACGGCAACCAAAACAACACTTCGGCGGCGCTTTGCCTCGTGGATGGTTCGGTGTTCAACATCGTCAATAACATTTTTACCAATACCAGCAACACGGGAACGCCTTATGCGGTGTATTCGGGCGTGGCCAATACGGCTTTTACCAATATCAATTACAACGATTACTATGCAAGCATTATCGGTTATTTGGGATCGGCCAAGACCACTTTGGCCGCATGGAAAACCGCTACAGGAAAGGATGCGAATTCGGTCAATGAACTTCCGGCATTTACCTCTCTTACCGATTTGCACCTGACAGCGTCCAATTGCACGCTTAACGGAAAAGGCACGCCGATCGCCGCAATTACCACCGACATCGACAACGAAACGCGCCACGCCACCGCTCCTGATATGGGCGCCGATGAATACAACTCCGAAAAATGTTGTACCTCCACCACCTGGAATGGAACCAGCTGGAGCAACAACGCGCCCAATATCAATGTAAAGGCCATCATCAACGGCAATTACACAACAGCAACTGCGAACCTCAACGCTTGCGAACTCGTCGTGAATACTGGATTTACACTGACGATCACCAGCAGCCATTTTGCCAAAATCCAGAATAACATCACCGTGAACGGAAGCCTTGTGGTAGAAGACAGCGGTAGCTTGGTTCAGGTAGATGACGCCGCGACCACCACCGGATCAATTTCGGTCAAACGCAAAACGTCGCGCATGAAACTTTACGATTATACCTATTGGTCGTCACCGGTACAAGGCGTGACGCTACATGACGTTTCTCCCAATACCTTGGCCGATAAATATTTTAGCTTCAACACCGCGACCGGATTGTACGTGACTTCATTGAACGGCGTGGCAACGATGGCTCCCGGACAAGGCTACATCATTCGTGCGCCGCAAGGCTGGAGCGCCACCAACGACACCCAAGGCATTTTTACGGCGACTTTTAACGGCGTGCCCAATACGGGTGTGGTTCCGGTAACCATCCAAAGGGCCGGCAGCAACTACAATTTGATTGGGAATCCTTATCCGTCGGCGATTGATATCGATGCGTTCCTGACCGACGCCAACAACAGGAATATCGTGAACGGAACGGTTTACGTTTGGACACACAATACCGCAATCAGCAGCACCATTCCAGGGAATTATGTTTACAATTATACAAGTGATGATTTCGCGGCTTACAATTTAACCGGCGGTGTAAAAACCGCGACGGCTGCTATTTCTGGCGGTGTGGTTCCCAATGGGAAAATTGCATCGGGACAAGGTTTCTTTATTGAGGCGAATCCGGCTTTGGCGGCAGGCAGCTACACCGCAAATTTCAACAACAGCATGCGCCTTACCGGCAGCAACAGCCAATTTTTCAGGACGCGTCCCAATGACCCGATAAACCATGCGCCTATTGAAAAAAACCGCATCTGGATGAGTATCTCGAACACCGAAGGCGGCTACAACGAAACACTCTTGGGTTATATCACTGGCGCCACCAATGACAACGACAATTTATACGATGGTAAAACCTTTGGCAGCAACAATGCGCTGTCGTTGTACTCCTTGATTGGTAACGACAAATACACTATTCAGGGCAGGGCTTTGCCTTTTACCGATTCGGACGTGGTGGCGTTGGGATACAAAACAACCATCAACGGCACATTCACCATTGCCGTTGCAAACATGGACGGATTGTTCCTGAACTAGGACGTGTTTTTGGTAGACAAACTCACCGCCACCATCCAAAACCTCAAAATCGCCGCTTACTCTTTTACCACAGTTTCGGGAACGTTCAACGATCGTTTTGAATTGCGTTTTACGGATGCTGCCTTGGCGGTAGCCAACCCGATGACGACAACCGGCCTGAATGTATATGGTAAGGACCAACAGCTATTTGCACAGTCCAAATCGGCAATCCAATCGGTTGTGGTTTACGATTTGTTGGGTCGGACGGTTTATAGCCGGGACAATATTGATGCGACGAGGTTTCAATCACCAGTGTTATCGGCAACCAATCAAATGTTGGTGGTGAGGGTCAAAATGGCCGATGCAACAGAAACAACCCAAAAGATTATTCTCAATTAGTCACTTTTAAACACCCCTAATGAACCCGTTGGACTTTGTTTCGGCGGGTTTTTTTATATGCTATTGCGATGAATTTATCACAACTGCGATTTTTTTTAAATGTTCGCCATAATCTAATCTTAATATTTTTCTTACTTTTTGTGCGCTGCTTTATGGTGGTACTTAATTTTTTTTTACAGGTAACATCCACTTTTTCAATACTTAGATTGACCCTAGAACGTTTTTGCTATTTGTAAGAAAAAAAATATGTTTTAAAACATTTTTTGTATTTCATCGACATTATTGTACATTTGGTCGATATTTTTATTGTTGTATAATAGCCCTATGTTCACAAAATGAGAAGAATTCAATATTTTAGGTTAGACCAAAGATTGTATCACTCTTTGATGATCCTTCTGCGTCAGTATCATTTGATAATCGTCCTTGCACTATTTGTAAATTTACACAACGCTGGTGCACAGTGTACGCCAACCGGTGACCAAACTTCCTACGGCTCGGGTTCCTGGATTGGTTATGTCTACTCCGATGTGGCTATTGCCAATCCACCGGCAAATCCATTCGGTGCCACCTACAGGGGTTATGTCACCCAACCCGAAATCTTTGACCAGAATTTAGGCAATGGCGCCATCTCGGGTGCCAACCTCTGTGGAACCTATACCGACCTGATGGCCTACCGTTTCAAAATGACTAAAAACTTTGTGGCGGGTTATTACACATTTACCATCGGCGGTGATGATGGTGTGAGGCTTAGTCTCGACGGTGGAAACACCTTTGCCATGTCTGACTGGAACTACCATTCTTATCAAACGACTTCTACCACTTTTTATCTCAGCGGTTCTATAAACCTAGTCCTCGAGAACTACGACCAAGGCGGTGAATCACGCGTGAGTTTTTCTTATGTGTCCTGTACGGCATATTCTACTGCACCTACCTCAATCACAGGAACCAATAGCATCTGTAGCGGCACGGGCACTACGCTCACGGCCACCGGTGGCACTTCGATTAGCGGCACAACTTACCAATGGGGAACCGGACCCACCGTAGGCTCAAATATTATTGCAGGTCAGACGGCGTCATCAATCAATGTGAATCCAACCACTACGACCACTTACTGGGTGCGTCGCCTCGATCCGAGCCCATGCAACACGATTACTGGTGGCGTAACGCAAACCGTTACGGTAACTTCGGCTTCTACCGATCCAACTTCGATAACAGGAAACAACACCGTTTGTCTCGGGAACAGCACAACGCTAACGGCGAGTGGCGGAACTCTTGGGACAGGGGCTGCCTACCAATGGGGAACGGGAACGGTGGGTTCTAACGTCATTTCAGGGCAAACAGCGGCTACATTAAGTATCACGCCATCGGCCACCACAACTTACTGGGTGAGACGCACCAACGCTAGTCCGTGCTCGGCTTATACCAACGCGGCAACTGTTTCGGTCACGGTCAATATTCCTGCCGGAAACCAGACTGCTTATGGTTCTGGCTCGTGGATTGGCTATGTGTATAGCGCTATGGATTCCTCAAATCCACCCACAAATGCATTCACCACCACTTACCGCGGTTATGTCACACAAACAGAAACTTTCGACCAAAGTTTAGGAGGCGGTGCGCTTACCGGACCCAACTTATGCGAGACTTATACCGATCGATTTTCCATCCGTTTCAAAATGCAGAAAAATTTCACTGCAGGTTACTATACTTTTACCGTGGGCGGTGATGACGGTTACCGGTTGAGCCTCGATGGTGGTGCTACTTTCGCGATCAATAATTTTGTCGACCATGGATACGTTACGTCGACTTCTTCGCAATTTTACCTAAGCGGCAATACCAATCTCGTTCTCGAATACTACGAACAAGGCGGCGAATCGCGCGTGTCATTCTCGTATGTGGCCTGTACCAATTTTTCTACGGCACCAACCGGAATTTCGGGAACCACGTCATTGTGTACCGGAACCGGCGGAACCACACTCAGCGCAACCGGCGGCTATGGAGCACCCGGAGTAACCTACCTATGGGGAACCGGAGCCACAGTAGGCAGCAATATCATTGCCGGGGCGACCAGTTCGTCGTATTACATCAACCCAACTACTACAACTACATATTGGGTGAGGCGTGTCGACGGTAGCCCATGCAACCTCACCACCGCAGGCGTAACGCAAACCATTACGGTAGCCACGCCTTCTACCAACCCTACGAGCATTACCACACCAAGCACTACGATTTGTAGAGGAACCAACATTACTCTGAGCGCAAACGGAGGCACGTTGGCCGCCGGCGGATCGTACCAATGGGGAACCGGTTATACCGCAGGAAGCAATATTATTGTAGGACAAACAAGCGCTACCCTCATTGTTGCTCCAACCGCATCAGGCGGCTATTGGGTGCGAAGGGTCGATCCTGCGCCTTGCAACACACAGACGTCGGGGGTGAATATCACTATAACCGTGAGCCAGCCATCGGTGGCGCCAACGTCCATCAATAGTGTAACGAGTAGTTGCAGCGGAACCAACATCCAGCTCACTGCCGTAGGCGGAACGCTAGGAACCAATGCCACTTACCAATGGGGAACCGGAACCGTGGGCAGCAATATAATCGGTGGAGCGAACAGCGTTTCGTACTATCCAAGTCCAACTACAACTACCACTTATTGGGTCAGGATTGTAGACGGAACCCCATGCAGTACCAACACCGCCGCAGTGTCTCAAACCGTTACAATTTCAACGCCTTCGACTAACCCGAGTCTTACGGCAAGTGCCACCACCGTATGCCGCGGAGCCAACGTAACCCTTACTGCCAGCGGCGGAACCTTGGGAACTGGATCCGTTTACCAATGGGGATCGGGAAACAGCGTGGGCAGCAATATCATTTCAGGCCAATCGGGAACATCGATTGTGGTGAACCCAACCGCATCTGGATCTTACTGGGTCAGACGAATTGATCCGGCGCCATGTAACACGCAAACCAGCGGGTCTCAGGTGTACCTCAACGTCTCCCAACCCTCTGTAGCGCCGACGTCAATTTCGGCCGGTTCGACTTCGCTTTGTTTCGGAACAGGCGGAACCAGTCTTACGGCCAATGGCGGAACCTTAGGCAGCAGCGCGTCCTACCAATGGGGCACCGGAACTGTGGGTAGCAACATTATTGCAGGAGCCAACAGTGCTTCTTACTACATCAACCCAACCAAAACCACGACTTACTGGGTGCGCATCGTAGACAATACGCCTTGTAGCAGCAATACTGCTGCGGCAGCCATTACCATAACAGCAGCCTCGCCCTCGAGCGCGCCAACGGGAATCACAGCTTCGGCTACCACGGTTTGCAGTGGCTCAAGCGTCACTTTGACTGCAACCGGCGGAACCACCGCAACCGGCGCGACCTACCAATGGGGAACCGGTTATACCGTGGGTTCAAACCCCATCAGTGGAAACACGGTTTCTATTACGGTGAATCCTACCAGTTCTACCGTATATTGGGTCAGGAGAATTGATCCTGCACCCTGCAACACCCAAACCGGCGGACCTACCGTATCCATCACCGTCAACGCACTTTCTACTGCACCTACCGGCATCTCGGGCGGCGCAAGCGCGAGCTGTCCAGGAACCACCTACACCTTAACGGCGACAGGCGGAACTGCAGCGAGCGGCTCGACTTACCAATGGGGAACGGGATCGGTTGCGGGCAGTAACATTATTGCCGGAACCGGGATATCGAGTAACGTTACGCCAACGGCAACGACGACTTACTGGGTGAGGCGCTACGATGCTTCCTGCAGCAGCTATACCGCCGGAACCACAACAACCATTACCATTACACCAGCGGGCAATCCATCTGTTTTTGGGAACAACGTTTGGAATGTCTACGGTTATTCGACAGGCGACATCACTTTGGCAACGGCCGTTTACGCTGGATACTATTCGGTAAATACGCTTGGCGTAGACACCCAGAACGGTACCAACAGTTGGGCAAGCACTGCTTCGCCATCGAGTTCAGCGGGCTGGGCAGGATGCAGCGTTCCGGTAGACAATTTTACAATGGTGCTCAAGCGAAGCGGTTTCCCTTGTGGGACTTACACGATTGCTTTAGCGAATTGGGATGATGCGACCGAAGTCTACATCAATGGGACTTTAGCCTGGTCTTGTACCACTTGGAGCGGCGGCGGCGCTTGCAGCGGAAGCGTTGGAAGTTACACCTTGGGTACAGCTTCTACAATCGAAATCCGTGTGCGTGAAAACGCAGGGAACGCCAACGTGGCCTTGACTTTGACCAAAACCAACATCGATTCTACCGCGCCAACGGCAATCTCAGGAACAACCACACTTTGCTCGGGCAACACCACCACACTCACAGCAACCGGAGGTACCTTGGCAGCAGGCGGATCTTACCAATGGGGAACCGGAACTGTAGGAAGCAACATCGTTGCTGGCGCAGTTACAGCGTCGATCAATGTAAGTCCTACGGTTACAACTACCTATTGGGTGCGGCGGGTAGATGCTTTGTGCAACACAACTACTACCGGAGTTTCACAAACCGTTATCGTCAATACCGGCACCACCGCGGGAACGCTGAGTACGCCTACCACTACGATTTGTAGGAACAACAGCCCGTCGGACATTACCCTGTCGGGGAATGTGGGTAATGTCATCAAATGGCAATACGCCAATGACGCTGCGTTTACGAGTGGTGTGACTGATATTGGCTCAACAAACACGGTTTTAACAAGCGCCGACATGGGAATTATCAGCGACTCAAGATACTATCGCGCCGTGGTGCAATACCAAACTTGCGATGTGAAATACACCACACCAATGGGTGTTGTCGTCCCAGCGGCCATCACCTACAACGGGACCTGGGGCGCAACACCAACCGCGACGAGTTCTGTGATTATCTCGAGCAACCTAACGCTGGCTTCAGATCTTAATGTTTGTTCATGCCAGGTTTCAGGCACCACGACGCTAACAATCAATTCGGGCAGCAACCTGATTGTGCAGACTTCACTAGTGGTTGATCCTACTGCGAACATTATTGTAAAAGACAAAGGCAGTATTGTCCAGGTGGATGATTCGGCTACGAACATCGGTAAGGTCGAGGTATTTCGGAATTCAAAACCCATGAAATTATATGATTACACCTATTGGTCCTCTCCGGTACAAGGCTGGAAACTCAATGAGTTGTCACCCAATACGTTGAATGATAAATTTTACAGTTTCAATCCGCTGATTAACAATTGGGCAGTCAGTCTAGGTGGCGTAGACGTAATGTCTCCAGGCAAAGGTTATATCGTAAGGGCGCCGCAAGGCTGGAGCCTCACCAACACCACCTCGGGTGTCTACGAAGGGACTTTCAACGGCGTCCCCAATACCGGTTTGGTTCCGGTGACCATCCAAAAAGGCGTTGGGACGATGAACCTGATCGGGAATCCGTATCCGTCGGCGATTGACATCGACTTGTTCCTGACCGATCCTGCCAATGCCGGCATCGTAAACGGAACGGTGTATCTCTGGACACACAACACCGCCATCAGCAGCTCGATTCCAGGTAACAGTACGTACAATTACACGTCGGATGACTATGCCAAGTACAACCTTACGGGCGGCATAACGACCGCTATCCCAGCGATTTCGGGCGGCGTAGTTCCCGACGGAAAAATCGCTTCGGGTCAAGGTTTCTTTATCGAAGCGGCCACCGGCCTTTCAAACGGCACCTATACCGCTTCGTTTAAAAATAGCATGCGTGTTGCGGGCAGCAATGACCGCTTCTACCGGGTGAATCAAATGACTGCCGCAAACACAGCCACCAACAACATCGTGAAGAACCGCATCTGGGTGAATATCTCCAACGCTCAAGGCGCTTACAATCAAATTCTTATTGGATATTTGACCGGCGCGACCGACGGCTACGATACACTGTACGACGGAAAGCCGATGGCAGCCGGAAACGTACTTTCTATGTATTCCTTAATCGGCACAGAAGCGTATTCGATTCAAGGAAAAGCGTTGCCTTTTGCAGTAGCCGACGTAGTGCCGTTGGGCTATAAGACCACGGTGGCCGGAAGCTACACCATCGCGATAGAAAATTTTGATGGCCTGTTTGAAAACCAAAACGTGTATCTGGTAGACAAACTCCTCAATGTGACGCAGAACCTTAAAGCCGGCGTTTACACTTTCACGACAGCATCGGGGACTTTTGACAACCGTTTTGAAATCCGATACAATGACGGGACGGCTTTAGCTACCGAAAACCCAATTTCAAGTACTGTCGATTTTACAGCGTATGCCAACCACAGCCAGGTTGCCCTACACGCTACCAAAACCATGGTATCTGTTAAGATTTATGATTTGCTCGGCAGGGAAGTATACAACGCCGGTAGCATCAATGCCCGTGATTATAAAACACCCGTACTGAATCTTTCCGATCAGGTGCTTATCGTGAAAGCGAAATTCGACAATAATGCCGCTGTCACTAAAAAAGTCATTTTGAACTAGTGTTAATACCCCCAAATCTTTAAAAACCCGCTGCCACGAAACAGCGGGTTTTTTGTTGATATTTGATTATTAACCGATTAATACCCTTAAAGAGCTATTTTTCTTACAATAAATTTGTCAATTGCTTATAAATGCAAATACATGATTTTCAGTTCTTTAAGTTTATTTTGTTGTAAAATTGAAAATTTTATTTGTAGGAAAATGAATATTTCCTAGTAATTTTTATGTATTTCATCGATTAAATATTACATTTGAACGATGATTTTACCCAAATACAAATCTTAACCCCTAAGTCTCATGAAAAACATTACCATTAACCCGAACTCAAAGATTGCAAAAACGGCAAAGTTCACCTTCAATTACCTGCACCTGATTCTAATCCTTGCAGTATTGCTATTGTTTAATGTAGAAACCGCACAAGCGCAAAGTGTTTCGCGATCGGCAGCACCTGCCGCACAAGTGCAGCCAGAAAGTACGGTGTCGGAAGTTCCGGGCAACCCGTCGACAGCCACTATGAATTACAACGCGTTCTCAAAAAACAAAAGTGTTGCTGTAAGTTCGTCTAAGTTGATTGTCTCTGTCGGAGTCTATGACTTATCCGGGCGTATCCTATTTAGTGCCAACGGCATCTACCAATATGAATACAAGACACCCGCCCTGGACTCTCCCAGACAGCTCGTCGTCGTAAAGGCGTTGTTTGACAACAACACCTCCGCATCAAGAAATATAGTTTTGAATTAGTTTGAATAGCCCCAAGTCTCTAAAAACCCGCAGCAGCAATGTAAGCGGGTTTTTTATTTGGTGAGCAGCACGCTCACAGCGTTTCCGCCAAAGCCCACCGCGTTGACCAGAATGTTCCTGATGGGCTTTTGAACAAGTTGGCTTTGCGCAAACGGCACCCCAATAAATTCCTGATGTTGCAGCATGAGCAATGCCAATTCAATATTGAGCATGCCTGAAGCGCCAAAGGTGTGACCGGTTTTCCATTTGTT
>ERZ795056.5287-NODE-5287-length-13010-cov-22.233037_pt1 | contig 13010 bp, 8 predicted proteins | sample MGYA00375140_ERZ795056 | MGnify/ENA primary metagenome ERZ795056 (study PRJEB30185, sample SAMN05720227) | activated sludge metagenome | isolation source: Anaerobic digester | place: USA | collected 2015-03-09 ...
CCGCAAGTGGACTTGACGTTTGGGTTTTGGAACTTAAAGCCTGCGCCCTGTAGACCTTCGACGTAATCGACCTCGGTGCCGCGCAGGTACTGCAGGCTCATTTGGTCTACGACCAAGCGGACGCCGTGCGAGTCGTACTGCTTGTCCATCGCAGTGCTCTGGTCAAAGTACAGGTCGTACGAAAAGCCGGAGCAGCCACCGCCAACGACGCGCAGGCGCAGGCCGAAGCTCTCCTCGATGTTCTCAGCGACGCGGATGTCACGAACCTTCTCGGCGGCGCGCTCGGTTAGGTTGATGGGGCACTGCGTAGCGACTGGTGGCGGTGGCGCCGGAGCAGCCTCAGGCTTGCGAATGTTGGTTGTTACCGTTGCCATATGATTCCTCCAAAAAACGATCGAACGGGCGCTGTGCCCTGGTCTGGTATTGCTTTTGTAGAGTGTTTGATTCCGGCGTCTCGTAGCACAAACGTACTTTTTCTGGCGAGGCTTACTACGAGTGCCAACAACCTTTGGCTCAGCTGTAATTGTCTTACTATGGCACGACTGACAAAGGCTCGCACCGCTGCAAAGCTAACGTATCGTAAGATAATCGCCAGGCACGCCGCTGGTCAAGCAGCCGCTGCGAACCCACCGCGATTCGGGGTAGAAAACCAGCACCAAGCCAGCCGTCGCCTGCGGCATCCAAGTCGTCGTTTACACGTCCATCAGAAATAGGGAAACGTCATGCCTAACTTTCAAAGCTACCTGCAGCAGATCAAGGCATCCATCGCAGAGACCACCTCCCCGCAGCTGCGCAGTCAGCCGCCGCAGCTCCTTATCGATGTGCGCGAGGGCGAGGAGTATCAGGAGGGCTATATCCCCGGCGCCACCTGGATTCCACGCGGCAAGCTAGAGATGCGGATCGAGGACGTGGCTCCCAGTCGTGACCTCGACATCGTGCTGTACTGCGCCGGGGGCAATCGCAGCGCCATGGCGGCCCGCACGCTGGCCGAGCTTGGGTATACGCAGGTGCGCTCGCTGGCCGGTGGCATCGGGGCCTGGAAAAAAGCCGGCTATCCCATCGACAAGCCGTTTGTGTTTACCGCCGCGCAGAAGGCTCGCTACGCCCGCCACACCATGCTGCCCGAGGTGGGTGAAAAGGGGCAGGCGCAGCTGCTGCGCTCCAAGGTCTTGCTGCTTGGCGCGGGGGGACTCGGCTCGCCGTCAGCGTATTACCTGGCGGCGGCGGGCGTCGGCACCATGGGCATCGTCGATGATGACGTCGTCGATGCGTCGAACTTACAGCGCCAGATCCTGCACAACACCAGCCGCGTCGGCATGCCCAAAGTGGAGTCAGCCAAGCAGACGCTGACCGAGCTAAACCCCGACGTCAACGTCATCACCCACAACCTGCGGCTGACGTCTGACAACGTGCTGGACATCATCAAGGACTACGACTTGATCGTAGACGGAGCGGACAACTTTCAGACCCGCTACCTGCTCAACGATGCGTCGCTGATGCTAAACAAGCCGGTGGTCCACGCCTCGATCTTCCGCTTTGAGGGTCAGCTGACCACCTTCCTTCCGTGGCAAGGCCCGTGCTACCGCTGCCTGTACCCCGAGCCACCGCCCGCAGGCATGGCGCCCTCGTGCAATGAAGCAGGCGTGCTCGGCGTGCTGCCAGGTGTCATTGGCGTGCTGCAAGCGACCGAGGCAGTCAAGATCCTGCTTGGTATCGGCGAGACGCTGTCGGGACGACTACTGATCTACGACGCGCTGGCCACCAAGTTCCGCGAGCTGAAGCTGCGTCGCGACCCCGAGTGCGTCGTGTGCTCAAATCGCGACAAGCCCATCCAGCTGATCGACTACGAAGCCTTCTGCACCCGTTAGCGCAGCGCGTGCAGCGCCATGTCGTCGGCCCCGACGTAGATCGTACCGTCGGGGCCCAGCACCGGCGCACCGTCCACATCCGCGTCGAACGCCACCGACCACTTCAGCACTCCCATCGCCGACACCGCATATAAGCGATCATCCTGCGAGCCTACCAGCACCGACTCGTCACTATCGAGCAGCGGATACGAGCGCACCGGTCCTGCCGTATGAAACGTCCACAGCAGCGTGCTGTCAGCGCGTACGGCTTGAATGTCGCCTTCGTCGGTACCAAACACCGCATTGCCCGTCTTACCAATGGCCACGGCGGTGCGAATCGGAGCCGCTGCCAGAAAAGATCCGCGCACGACCCCGGTGGCGTCCAGCGCATACAGCCGTCGGTCATCGCTGCCAAAATGGACCGCACCGTCAGGCCCGATGGCAGGCGACGCCTCGATTTCGCCTTGCGCGGCAAACTCCCAGCGCTTGCTGCCGCCCGGATCTAGCGCGTAAACGACCTCTTGGCAGGCTGCGTAGACCGTGCCATCCAGGCCCAGCGACGGAGCCGAAGCACAGTGAACTTTCTTCGGCGTCGGGGGGACAAACTGCCAGCGCACGCTACCGTCGGCGTTTAGCGCATAGATCGCCTCGCCGCCCAGGTACAAAGTTCCGTCGGGGCCGAGCGTGGCGTGCACGATGTCGCAGCGCGCACCCTCGGGACTGCGACCACTGCTGCGCTTACAGCTACCGGGATGGGCCGACCAGCGCAGCGCTCCATCGGCCAGCTGCAGCGAATACAGCCGATCATCGTCTGAGCCCAAGTAAACCGAGCCGTCCCCGCGCAGGGCTGGCGTCGAGAAGACCATATCTTGGGTTCGATACTTCCAGCGCAGCGCGCCGTCGCCAGCCAGGGCATACACAAACGCATCATGACTGCCAAACAGCACCGAGCCATCAGCAGCCAGCGCCGGAGCCGCCGTCACTCGGCCTTGAGTAGCAAAGCGCCACCGCTCCTGAGGCATCTTCGCCGGTAAAGCGTACAAGCTGCGCCCCGTATGCTGCGCATCCCCACGAAACATCGGCACTGGCCCGCCAAGCTGGATTGGGCGCGGTCGCTCTCCACCATCTGCGCTGCCCGCATCTGCGACTGCCAACAAATCTCCCGACGCTGCGCCATCGTTTTGACTGGCACGACTTGAGCGCTCTGCTAAAAAACCAACAGCGGCTGCGGGCTCAGTAGCGCTGGGCTTGGTCGCAATTTGGCAGCCGGCCAGTACCCACAACATCGGCCACACGCCTCGCCGCGAAGTCTTTGCAGTTCTGATAAGTCGAGACGCCGACGATGTGATCTGACCCAAACTCACGTCTGGCATGATAGCAAGCACGCAACCAGCGTACTACGAGGACCACCTGAGACCGTGTAGAAGCCTAGCCCAAGCCCCTGCGCGCCGACTCAAGACGCACCGCAGCAGGCCTCAGCTTGGCGGCAACTTTCACTCCAGAAACCACAGAGGTTGCGGCAGGCCATCCCGCCCGCGTACTCTGGGAAAATTGGTGTCAATTGTCAGCTGACCATTCCGACGGGAAACAAATGAGCTCTAGCCAAGTAAGCGACGCTACCGGGGGCGGTTTCTCAGCACGCTCGCTAATCAAGCTGTTTTTGGCCCTGTGCCTGGCCTGTCTGGGCATCGTGCTGCGAGTTGGGCACGTTCACTTGCTGCCGCTGCAGGCGCTGCTCCTGTTTGGTAGCTCGGTGCTGGCCGCCGCGTTCTTGCTGGCCTGGGCCGCGGAGGCGCTACAGGTCGATATCAGCCAGGGGCTAGCGATGGCGGTGCTGGCATTTATCGCCGTGCTGCCTGAGTACGCCGTGGATCTGTACTTTGCCGCCTCTGCGGCGCACACCCCAAGTCATGCGCAGTATGCCGCTGCCAACATGACGGGCAGCAATCGGCTGCTGATCGGCGTCGGTTGGTCCTTGGTGGCGCTGTGCAGCATCTATGCAACCATGCGCGGTCGGGGTCAGGCGAAAGCCGGTGGCGCCGAGCAGTCCGAGCCAGCCGTCACCATGAACGCTGGCTTTGGCGTCGACCTGACCGTGCTGGCCATCGCTACCGTGTGGTCATTTGCGATGCCACTATTCGGAGCCATTGCCATCTGGAACGGTGCTGGCCTGCTGGTGCTGTTTGCGTTTTATGTCTGGCGCGTCAGCAGCAACGACGAAGCCGAGCCCGAGCTAGCCGGTGTCGCCCAAGAGTTGGGCGCCCTGCCAAAAATCCCCCGCCGCACCTCTGTCATCCTGATTCTGATGGTCGCCGCAGGAACCCTGCTGGCCGCTGCCGAGCCCTTTGCCGAATCGCTGATCGGTAGCGGTGAGCAGCTTGGCATCGACAAGTTCTTGCTGGTGCAGTGGCTAGCTCCGCTGGCGTCGGAAGCCCCCGAGCTTCTGGTAGCAACCATCTTTGCCCTGCGTGGCCACGGAGCAGCGGGTATGTCGGCGCTGCTGTCCTCGAAGGTGAATCAGTGGACGCTGCTGGTCGGCACCCTGCCCATTGCCTACTCGATTGCACTAGGCCACGTCGGAGCCCTCGTCCTCGACGCACGGCAGACGGAGGAGCTGGTCCTGACTGCCTCCCAGAGCATGCTCGGCGTGAGCTTCTTGCTCAATGGTCGACTGAGCGGCAAGAAAGCTGTGCTGCTACTGCTCCTATTCCTGGTCCAGCTGCCATTTCCTCAGGCGAATGTGCGCTATGGCCTGTCGGCACTGTACCTCGTGCTGGCGGGAGTCCAGATCGTGCGACACCGCCGGTTTATTGGGCAGCACTTGAAGCTGACGTTTAACCCGCCCAAGCCATCCGCAGCAGCAGGATCCGCTCTGTGACGAGCTTGGGACCAGGATTTCGGGGTGCCGCCGCAGCGCTGCGACATCTGGAGGAAGCCGCCAAGACCGCCGCCGTCTGCGCCCAAGCTGCGCTCTCTGATGACCACCGCGCAGGTGCCATCCGACACTTCCTGCAGCTTCACGAGCTCCTGGTACCCGCGCTTGACGGCTTTGTCGTAGAGCAGCTTCGACAACGACAGCCCGACGCCGAGCCTCTATCGACTGCCAGCGGGCTACTGGCGCTGTGGCAAGAGCTACCCGACCTAGATATCGAGCGCGAGTCCCTGACCGAGCGCCTGGCATTCCACGCTGCCCAATCAGAAGAGTCCACCGATGAACAAGGCGACGCCCCCCACAGCGCAGCAGAACTACAGCCCGCGCTAAAGCCTGAGGTCATCGCGGCTCAACAAGGCTGGCTGCAAGACCTGCTCAGTCACGGTCCGCTGCCCCGCTCGCACTACTATCGGCGACTGATCCACCGTGCTCACCGCCCGCTGGGGGACCTGGCACGTATCCAAGTGCAGCGGGGCGCGCTGACCCTGTTTGAGCGCTTGCCCACTCCGCCAGAGCTGCTCGGTAGCTCCACAGCCTCGCTCCAGCCGTCGCTGAACCGCGAATACTCAACCTGGCTGGCACAGTTTCAGCCCGGTGATCGACTGACCCTGCAGTGGCAGCTGCCGCTTCCTGGCCAGGTTGCAGTCCTGCACGCGGCCAGCGATGAGCCAGATGCCGAGCTCTCGATCCTCCTGCCGCAGAGCGAAGCCGAAGCCGTCGCCCGTCGCCAAGGTGAGCTAATCGAAGTCACCGGCGAGCTGTCTTTTGAGCCAAGCCCCGCCCTACTCAGCTCGCCCGTTGCTGCAGCGCAAGGCCCGAGTCACTGGCCACAACAGCCCGCAGTTCAGCACTCGCTGCTGCTGCTGTGGGTGCCAGAGCTAGTGCCCCCGCGCTGGGTCCACGATGTGCTTGCCCGACGAACGTTGCCGCCAGAGGCGCGCTTGTGGCGCTACTGCTACTCGGTGCTCCAGCAGCCGTAGCAGCGACGGCGATTACAGCGCCAGACCGGCCCGGAATAGCAGCTCGTGCTCGGCGGTGCGATAGAACGGATAGGTCGGCTGCATCAGCGGCCCGTTCTGCGGAAACTTCACCCCGTCCTTGACCAGCGGCATGTCGCCATCCAGGTAGTTCAGCATGTAGTTGGCCGAAAACCGAACATGCCGGCTCCACCACAAGTTCGCCGCCAGCCCAAACGAGTCAAACGTCAGCGTCCCCAGCGCCAGCTTCTGGTTGTCATCCAGCCGCGGCCCCGCGATATCGAGATTTTCCTCCTGGTGCAGCACCATGCGCTCATACCGCGCGCTCAGATAAAGCCCGATCGGGAAGCGCTCGCTGTCCTTGCGGTAGCCTTGCCAGCGCGGCGGCAGCTCTTGGCCCGGCGTCGGCAGGATTCCTGGGCCACCCAAGATCCAGTACCAAGCCTGCAGATAAAACGATGTGCCCGAGCGCGTGACATTGCCTGCCAGCACGCGGCTCAGCGGCAGCGACTTCTCGGACTCGATGATCGGGGGCCGATAGACGCCGACGCCTTCATACGCATTGCGCACCAGCTCGAACCGGAAGCCGAGCGGGCCGATCGGCACATTGACTTCCATCGCCCACTTCAGCAGATCGCCATTTGGCACGAAGCGATAGCTGGTGTTGTTGGTGTTAAACACCGGCGGCAGGATCGACACGCCGCCCTGTGTGCCCAGCGGCCACGCATCGTAGGGCACATCGACGCGCTTGCCGTACCACACCGAGCCACCGACCCAGATCTCACTCAGCCAGCGCGAACCACCCGCCCGTGGCAGCAGCGCCAGCGGCGCAAAGTAGCCACGCGCCATAAAGTCAAAGTGGTTGTCCGGGTTTCTTACGTTTAGCCCGTCGCCGTTAAAGACACCCAGCTCGTAGCGCAAGAACCGCGACGGCGCCAGGCCCGACAGCATGATCCCGATCTCTTTGTTCGACGGGATGCCAAAGCCACGCACCGTCAGCGAGCGCTCCATAAAGTCGATGTACTTATCGACCGTCCGGTTCTCCATCGTAAACGGCGCATCAAACTGCCCGACGGTGATGTTTAGCCACGGATGAATGTTGGCGTTGACCCAGGCATCGGTCACCGCTGCCGACTGAAACAAGATCGGGATGCTGGCAAACTCGCCCGCGATCATGTAGTCGAAGCGCTTGAGGATAGTGCCGTTTAGCTCGGCGCGAGCGCGACGGACAAAGATCGTGCTGCGAGGACGCTGATCGGTGGTGCCATCTACCGTCGTGCTATCGCGCGGCTCGCCACGGTTTGGGAAAAAGTAGCCGTCGACGTTGAGTCGCCCGTTGGGGAACAGCACAAAGTTACTGTCGCGTGAGCGCAGAAACGGCGCTCCGTTGGTATAGCCGGCAAGCGGCGCATCTTCGTCGCGCTCAAACTGCGGCTTGTTTACAACCGGTGCTGCCGACAGAGGGGCTGCAGCCACAGGGTTTGCGCTGGGCACGGCAGACGCACTCTCGTCTCTTTCGCGTGCTGCCATCGTCTGCGCATCGGCCAAGACCGGTGCCGCACCGCAAGCCAGCACTGCAGCGAGGGCTCCCCTGCGCATAAACCCAGCGCGGCCCAGCCAGGCGTGGGTGAGCACAGACCCCAGTGCTCTGACGCAGTGATTGTGTGTACGCATGCTAGTGCTTGTGATCTTACCGGAGAAACCGGGGAACTAGGTCTAGGAAAAAACTGCAAAAACACCTGATTTGCTTGCAGTTAGGGGCCATGGTGGCAAGGTGCCTCAGCTTTTTTGGCCGCAGCTAGTCCGATTCAGGCGGCGGCAGCGCTTCCCGCGCCACCTTAGGCGACGACTTAGACAGCGGTATCAGCAGCAGCAGAAACGCAAACGACAGCGCCGTCCCCAGACCGAACATGCCGCGATAGCCCAGCGAGGTCGCAAGCAGCCCCGAGAGAAGCCGCCCCGGAAACTTGCCCAGGATCTCGATGCAGGCCAGCACCGTGTAGTGCGTCGCCCCGACTCGCCTGTCGACCCGCGACATCATGAACGCAAACATCGCCGTGGTCAGTGCGCCACCGCCAAAGTGCTCAAAGGTCGTCGCCAGGATCACCGCGCTTGGACTTGGCTTGCCGAGCACGGTTAGGTAGTACTCGCCCGCCATCGACAGAGCGCGCACGATGCCGGTCAGCGCCACCGCCGACAAGATCGGCAGCCGGTACGCCACCGCTCCACCTAGCGCCGACCCGAGCAGCGACGCCACCATGCCGTAGGTCGTGACCCACTTGGCCAGCTGCGCCGGTGAATAGCCAGCGTCGATCAGAAATGGCTTTAGCATTGCGTCGACCATCGTCTCGCCAATCTTGTACGAGAGGATGAACAGCACCAGCCACAGCGACGACAGCTGCAGCAGCGAGCGCAAGATCGACGACAGCAGCGCATACAGCGAGCCGCGCGTCTGCTCCGTCTCGGGCCGCTCGGGTGGCTCACGCAGAAACAGCAGCACGCCCATCAGCACCGCCAGGATCAGCCCCGCAATGGCGAACAGCATCCCCTGCCAGCCCAGCTGCTCGGAGGCGCTGACCAGCACGCCGCCGCCCATGATCATGCCAAACTTGTAGCCCACCACCTGAACCGTGTTCGCCGGCCCCAGGTCCTTGCCAGCAAGCAGGTCCACCGCCAGCCCGTCCACCGCGATGTCTTGCGTCGCCGCAAACAGGTTCATCAGCAGCACCAGCGCCATCAGCGCCGACAGGTGCTGCGTCGGAGGCACAAACGCCGCCGCCACGCACACCAGCGCCAGCAGCACCTGCACCGGCACAATCCACGACTTACGCCGCCCAAACTGCGGCCAGCCGAAGCGATCCACCAGCGGTGCCCACAGCCACTTGAAAAACCACGGCAGCGCGAGCAGCGACGCCAGCCCGATCTTGGTCAGCGACATGCCCGCCTGTCGCAGAAACGACGACAGCTCGGTCTGAAAGCCAAACGGCAGACCTTGCGCAAAATACAGAAAGAACAGCAGCACCAAGCTGCGAAACCGACTCACCTGCGCCACATCCCGATCCTACCGCTGGCAACCCGGCGATAGCGATGAAACATTCGCAGCTGTGGGCCACATCATCTGCGCCACAGTCCGCATCAGCCGTCCCAGCACCGAGTGCTAGCGCAGCTGGCGAAAGCCCTCGGGAGGAAACTTGCTCGGGATCTTCCCAGGCTCCGCTGCGGTTGGGGCCAGCGCACTCTCATTGGCGGCTTTTAGAAATGCCGGGCTGTGCGATAGGTCGCGGTGAACCTCCAGCGCAGGCCGCTGCTCTAGATGCAGGTCCCACAGCTTCACCGGTCCATTCAGCGTCCCCGAGATCAGCAGCGAGCCGTCATCGCTAAACGACAGCGCCGTCAGAACCTCCGCTCTCTGGTTGTCATCTAGGCTTAGCAGCAGGTGGCCGCTGTGACCGTCCCAGATGCGCAGCTCGTCGCCGCCGGTGGCAATGCGACTGCCGTCTGAGGAGAAGTCCAGCGCCACATAGCCACGACCGCTGTACTTCTCCAGCGCCGCCACCATCTGACTACTGCGAGGGTCCCACAGCCAAGCGCGCTCGCCCGCATCGATACACAAAAGCCGCGAGCCATCCGGACTAAAGCGGATGGCGCGCACCTCTCCGACGTGGCCGTCCAGCGTACCGCGCAGCTGCCCCGTCGCTGCATCCCAGATGCGAACCGCACGATCGCCGCCACTGCCAGCAATGATCAGGCTGCCCGCAGTCGCTCCGGGAGCCACGGCCAAGGCGCGCACCGGCCCCGGATTGCTCAGCGGCGCGCCTTTGGCTGCACCGGTCTGCCCGTCCCACAGCCGCACCGTGCCGTCCTCAGAGGCCGTCACCAGCAGCGAGCCATCGCGGCTCCACGCCGCCGCCGTCAGCGGTCCTTGGTGCCCCGTCAGCTGCGCCACCCGCTGCGGCGCCGCCGGCTCGGCTTGCGGTTGCCACAGCAGCCCTTGCCCATCTTCTGTCGCCGAGAGTACGCGCAGACCATCCCCGCGCACCGCCAGCGTCCGCCCAAAGTCCAGGTCCCCACCCAGCACGCTCCACAGCGCATACGTCGTCCCGTCGTAGATCCGCACGTGACTGGGGATGCGCCCCCCAGAACCGACGCGGCCTGGGTCCACCGTTACAATGCGCTCGACTGTCTTCGGCTCACCCGCGACTCCCGGCGGCAGCGGCACTGGCGTCTTTACAAACTGCACGCTCTGCACCGGTCCTCGATGCCCGGCCAGCGTCGTCAGCTCATCGCCGGTCTGCACATCCCAGACCCGCACCGTGCCGTCTTTGCTGCTAGACAGAGCCCGCCGCCCGTCGGAACTAAACTGCACGCTGGCAACCTCGCTGGCGTGTCCCATCAGCGGGCGCGGGAAGCCATCGGAAAAGCTGCGGAAGATACGAGCGGTGTTGTCTGTGCTTCCGGTCAGCACGCGCAGGCCATCCGGACTAAACGTCACCGTCTGTACCCGTCCGTAGTGACCGCGTAGCTTGTGCAGCGGCTGACCACTGCGCGCATCCCAGATCCGCACCGTGCCATCAATGCCGCCCGTCGCAATACGACGCCCATATGGGGAAAACGCGGTGGTTAAGACCTCGCCGCTGTGCCCGACCAGCTGCGCGCGCATGTGACCCAGGATGCGATCCCAAAGCTCCAGCGTGCCGCCTTCGTTGACGATGACCATGCGCGAGCTGTCCTGGCTCATCGACAGAATCTGGCTGTGACGCGGGTGTCCGACGGGCAGAAACATCGGCTGGCCGGTCTCGCGATCCCACATCCGCGCGGTACCGTCGGCGCTGATGGTCATCGCCGCCTTGCCGCCTGCCAGCGTAAATGAAGCCGAGTAGACCGTGCCGGTATGCCCTTCCATCGTCGTCACCAGCTGCCCCGTCTGCCCATCCCACAGCTTGGCCGTGGTATCCGCACTGCTCGTCACCACCCGCTTGCCGTCGGCAGTCAGCACCGCATCTTTGATCGTGCCCGAGTGACCCCGCAGCGCAGCCACCAACTTTCCCGTCTGCGCATCCCACAGCTGCACCAGCTGATCGGACGCCGTAAGCAGGCGCTGCCCCGTCTGGCTGACGCTCACCTGTCGCACCGGTGCCTCATGCCCCGGCAGCGGCCCCAAAAGCTGCCCCGTCTGCGCATCCCACAGCCGCGCGCCTCGTGCGGTACTGCTGCTGGCCACCGTGACCACCCGCGTGCCACCGCCTGCCAGCACCGCAAACCACAGCTGCCCCGCCGGGTCGCGCAGCGTCGCCACCGACTTGCCCGTCTGCGCATCCCACAGCCGCGCCGAGCCATCAGAGGACAAAGTAAGCACGCGCGTACCATCGGCAGAGAAGCTGCCCTGCACCACCGCGCCATCATGGCCGTCCAGGCGAAACCGCAGCGCGCCCGTCGTCGCATCCCACAGCCGCGCCGTCTTGTCGGCACTTACCGTCAGTGCGGTCTTGCCGTCCGCAGAGAAGCTCACCGCCAGCACCTCCCCGTCGTGGGGAAGGGTCGCCAGCTGCTCTTGTACCCGCGCTTGCAGCTGCGGGATCAGGAAGCGGATGTTGTCGTCAGCCAAGCCCGCTGCGTACGCCTGATCTAGCTGCCATAGCGCTGCCGCATTGTCACCGCGCCCCAGGTGCTGCCGCGCCAGCTCTACAAACGCTCGGCGCTGACGTAGCTGCGCTAGGTCGGTCTCGTGCTGCTTCTGCTCACGCACGTAGCGCGGCCCGTAATACCCTGCCGCCGCCAGCATACCGCCGACCCCCAGCAGCACCCCCAGCCACAGCTTGCCGCGCCCAGGCTGGCTCATCGTTGCCCCCGCGCCGACCACACATCCACCACCGCCAGCACGAACAGAGGGGACCAGGCCCGCACCCAAGCTCGCACTGAAGCGTGACAGGGCTTTTTCATGTCCTCACTGTAGCAAATCGACCTCGTCTGCGGTCCCGCCGTGACCGCAGAGTCGCCCGCGCCTCACGGTCAGCCCGAGGCTTGCGCGCCCACATCCGCCAAAGTCCCGGCAGTCAAGAACCGCTCCAGCAAGCGACTGACCTCTGCCGAGGGCCGCACAAAGCGCACCCCGACCGAGCGAGCCGCCGCGCTGGTCGACAAGATCACCCCTTCGGTCCGCAGCACCCGCGAGCTACCCGGCAGCTGAAACTCCAGCACCACCGTCTCGTGCCTGATGTCGGGCTCAAACACCTTGCGCAGCAGCATGCCGCCGCGACTGAGGTTAACGGCGCAGCACAGGTGCGGCTGCCCATGGATGTACTTGTTCAGCACGATATTGACGGACTTACGCTGGGTCTGACGCTGATCTGCAAGCACGGGCAAGCTCCTTGGCACGAAAACGAGCATGGAACCGGGGAGCTGGGCGCAGAACCGATGCCAGAGCGCACTCCGGCAGTGGCTTTTGCGCGCCACCCAGCCATGTAGGACATGTATGCCCATGAAGGATGATGAAGGACAGCCGCAGGGTCAAGTTTTGCGCTTGGTACGTACCTTACGCAGCCCGATGCGTCCGCAGACAGCGTCGATAGCCCCGCTGCGCTGCCACCACTTGGTCTAACAACGGCAGCCGACCGCCAGCAGAGCCACCTACCAGCTTACGACAAACGTGGTGTGACCATTTTGAAGGTCAACGTCTTCCAGATCGACCTTCACGCTAGCGCTATAACCAGCCAGATCGACCAGGCCCAGCATCGTCCCGGACAGCAGAATCACGGTGGTGCCACTGCTATAGGTGCTCGGCGGAAAGTCGCGCAGCCGCAGCCGTGCGCACCGCGCTGAGACCCGCTCATACGTCATCGTGCCGCTATTGCGCACCACGGACTCCCGTCCACGCGGCATCACCTTCAGCAGCGTGTGCGGGGACAGCCCCATCAGCCGAATCGCGCCTTCCATCAGCTGCTGAAAGCTGACGGTGTGGGTCACCCGCCGCCCCAGAAATCGAAACAGCTCGCGCATCGCCGAGTCCCCAAGCACCTCGCGGGCCGCCCCCGTGAGAGCGTTATAGGGCTCCTCGTCAATCCAAGCGATGCTGGGCGCCTGACTGATTTGCAACCAAGCGGCTCCCGCCTTCTCTCGAATCGCAGCCGCCTGCGCTGGTGGTAACGAGGCTATCGCTACCTGGATCGAATGCGCAAAGGTGGCTTTGGTTTGCGGCGTCATCTGGCTGCGTTCCCACAGCTTAACCCACACCCGCCGACCCCAAGGCGCAGGATC
>ERZ795056.5288-NODE-5288-length-13010-cov-4.352528_pt1 | contig 13010 bp, 7 predicted proteins | sample MGYA00375140_ERZ795056 | MGnify/ENA primary metagenome ERZ795056 (study PRJEB30185, sample SAMN05720227) | activated sludge metagenome | isolation source: Anaerobic digester | place: USA | collected 2015-03-09 ...
CTCCGAGGGTTGCTTCAGCGTAAACCAGGTACACATCCGCCAGGCGCAAAATGTACTGATTCAAAGCCACAGCCTGCCCGGTAGATACTTTGCCATTGTTGTCTTCGGCACTACCCACGATGTATTTTTTCAAACTGTTGAGTACAGGCGGAGCGTTTTCCAGGGCGATGTTCGGATCTTTTGGGTCGCGATTGACCAGTTGGAAGGTGTAGCCTCCGCTGGTTTTGTTGATGTCGGGATAATGGTCGCCTGGCTTCATGTAAATCGAAGGCTGGCGTTTGTCTCCGGGTTCTACATCCTGGATGAAGTCATAGGTCACCCCTTTGCCCCCACCCCAGGCTTCGCTGTTGCCCGTAATGACCGAGCTGCGTGCCCAGTTGGCCTGGCGGCTGTTGCCAATGCCGTAAGATCCTTCCATCCACTGCATGGCAAAAAGGGACTCCTGATTGTTGTTTTGTTCAATTTTGAACAAGTCAGCATAGTTCGGCAGCAAGGAAAGGCCACTGGTTTCAATGACTTCGGCAGCCAATGCTTTGGCTTTGCCAAAGTTTTCCGCCGACTTACCGTCGCTTAAATTTTGTGCCATGGTCAAGTACAACTTGGCCAACATGCCTTTCGCCGACCACTGGGTTACCCGCCCGGGATTGTCCGAAGTGGGCAGGTTTTCAGCCGCAAACGTCAAGTCCCGGCGTACCAATTCATACACACTGGCGCGGGTATTTTTGGGCAATATCAGGTTGTTGGCGGATACGAGTTCGGTAGAGTTTTCTACGATCGGCACATCGCCCCAAAATTCAGCCAACATGTAATAAGCGGTTCCGCGCATGAAGCGCGCTTCACCCAGGGCGCGGTTGATGACCACATCACTCACTTTGCCCGCCGCTGCGGGTGGCATGTCGTTGATGATGGAGTTGGCGTAAGAAATCACGCGGAACAACCCCCTCCAACCGGAAGAAATGTGCGCATTACCTTCGGTGAAGGAAAAGTAAAAGAACTGACCTTCCTGATCCCAGGTATGGTAGATGTTGCCCGACATTTCGTCGCCCGCACACCAGAAGAACTTGTCGTTAAAATCATACCAGGGGAACCCGTACAAAGAAGCCGTTGATGCCTTGATCTCGGTTTCGGTACGGTAAAAGTTATCGGCAGTCAAGCGGTCCACTGGCGAGATGTCGAGGAAATCTTTACCACAGGAGCTGACCAAGAGTACTGCCCAAAAAGAAATGATGTATTTGAAATGATGTTTCATGTTGATGTTGTTTTTAGGTTGCTGATTTTGGTTTGATGTAAGCCATCAAAAATCAACATCCAATCCAAAAGTGATCACCCGAGGCGTTGGATAACGGCCCATGTCGACGTTTTGCAGCAATGGATCCTGGTTGAAAGCTCCGATCTCGGGGTCGTAACCAGAATAGTTTGTAATCGTGTACACGTTCTGGGCGTTGACGTATAACCTCAACTTCTGAACGCGGAATTTTTGCAGCATCTGCGTGGGGAAAGTATAACCCAACCGGATGTTTTGGATGCGGGTATACGAACCATCCTCAATGAAACGATCCGACATGCGGGTGTTCCGGTTGTTGTCGGTCGTAGTAGGCCGGGGCAATGCCGCATCTGGATTGGCCAGGACAACGTTGGCGGGATCGAGATCAGAACCTGTGGGATTTTTAAGTCCGTAGCGCACCCGATTGTCTACCGTACGGGCCTGGTTGCCAAAAATGGTGGTTTGGCCTTCAATTTGTACCCGCGAGTAATTCAGGATTTCGGCACCGTACGATCCCGTCAGGTAAAGGGTCAGGTCGAAATTCTTGTAGCTAAAGGTGTTGTTCAAACCAATGGTAAAATCCGGGTTAGGGTTGCCGATGATGGTTTGGTCGTTGGTGTTGATCACGCCGTCACCGTTCAGGTCTTTGAAACGGATGTCGCCAATCCACACGCCCGTTCTTTTGTCCACCAAGTTTTTGCCTTCGTTGGACGGATCCGCAATTTGTACCGCGTGGGCCAAAATATCTTCCTGGCTACTGAACAACCCATCGGTCACGTACCCATAAAACTGGCCCAATGGCAAACCTACGCCGGTACGGGTTGCGGTTTGGAATTCGCTGTACCAGTACAAGTTCCGCCAGTAAATACGGGAATCGTCATCCAGCGCCACCACTTTGTTGCGGTTCAAAGACAAGGTAAAGTCCGTATTCCAGCTAAAATTATCGTTTTTGATGTTGCGGGAATTCAAGGATAAATCGATCCCCTTATTTTCCATTTGGCCTACGTTGGCAAATGGTGCGCGGATGTCGTTGTCACCCGATCCACCCAGGTAGCTAGGCACAGAGAGTTGCAGCAACATGTCGTTGGTGCGCTTTTGGTACAAATCGATGGTCATATCCACCCGACCTTTGACCAAAGAAAGGTCAATCCCCAGGTTCCACTGCTGGGTAGCTTCCCACTTCAGTTTGGGATTGGCAATTTGTTGCAGGCGGTAAGCAGTGCCAAACGGTGTATTGATGGTTTGTAGTGCCGAGCCAAAGAGGTAGTTGCCGATGGCCTGGTTGCCCACTTCACCATAACCAATGCGCAGTTTGATGTTGGTGTTTAAACTTTTCATAAAGTCTTCCTCACCCAATCTCCAGGCGAAAGAGCCTGAAGGGAAATAACCCCAGCGGTTTTCGGGACCAAACTTGGAGGAACCATCGGCACGCATGGTGAAGGTAAAGAGGTAACGTTCGCTCAAATTGTAGTTGAAGCGGCCAAAGTAGGACTCGATGGCGGCACCGTCTTTCCAGCCACTGGTGCGGGAAGTGATGTCATCGCCCTCACTCAATACCTGGATGTCGTTGGAAGAAAAGTTCTTCTTGGTCACCACGGAGCCTTCCCAGGTAAATTTTTGGGCTTCCTGCCCCAGCATGGCGGTTATTTTGTGCTTCTGGCCTAGCGTCACATTATAAGTAAGGTAGTTTTTCAAAATCCAGAAGAAGCTGCTCTCTTCCCGCTGACGCAACTGGTTTTCACGGTTGATCAGTACCCCCCACTTGTAAGTTGGCTGGAAGGCTTTGTTCAAGGAGTTGTTGTCATCAAAACTGAGTTCTGAGCGGAAGGTCAGGCCTTTCATCAAGGTGAGGTCTCCGTACACGTTGGCCATGATGCGTTGGCGCTTCAGGGTATTGTTGCGCTGCAAAGCCGCGGCAACCGGGTTGTAGGAAGACGCTCCGGCTTGTGCTTCAGGACCGGCATATTCCCCATTGATGTCCTTCACGGGTACATCGGGTGCCATTACCAGGGCTTGAATGATTACGCCATCGCCCCCGTCGTTGAGGGTGATTTTTTCGTTGGTATTGGCGTAAGCAAAGCTACCACCAATTTTGAGCCAACTTTTTACTTGATTGTCTAAGTTTATGCGGGTAGTATAGCGGTTAAAATCCGAACCAATGATGATCCCGTCTTGTTGGAAAAGTCCACCGGAAATGGCGTAAGTGGTTTTGTCATTGCCTCCACTGACCGAAAGCTGATGGCTGTTCATGCCTGCGTTGCGGAAAACCTCATCCTGCCAATCGGTACCATTGCCCAAAAGGCTGGGGTCCAGGTAGCGCTGGTTCAATTGCAAACCCAAATCAGCGGTAACTTGGGCCTGATAATCCGCAAACTGGGGCAGGTTCATCATTTCGATGCGCCGTGGTAGCGTTTGTTCTGCGTAAAAAGTGTTGTACGATACTTTCGATTCGCCTTTTTTGCCACGCCGGGTAGTTACGAGGATCACCCCATTGGCCGCACGAGCGCCGTAAATTGCCGAAGCAGACGCATCTTTCAATACTTCGATGCTCACGATGTCATTGGGGTTAATGGCCGCCAATGGGTTGACGCGGTTTTGGCCATTGGCTCCACCCGCCCAGTCAAAACCCGATACCCCCGAACCATCACCCTGGAAAGGAATCCCGTCGATGACATAAAGTGGTTCACTGGACCCCGTAATGGAGTTGGCCCCCCGAATGCGGATAGAGGCAGCGCCACCCGGTGCACCCGAGTTTTGGGTAACTTGTACCCCCGCAATCCGACCTTGCAAGGCTTGGTCGAAGTTAGTGAACACCGAACTTTTGATTTGTTCACCCGTAACTGAGCCTACCGCGCCAGTCAGATCGCTCTTTTTGGCGGTACCGTAACCCACCACCACCGTTTCTTCCAACAGGGTAGCGTCGGGCTCCAATTCCATGTTTACAACCGTTTCGTTCCCTAATTTCAGGGTTTTGGAAGTAAGACCAAGGTAAGCAAACACCAGGGTTTCTCCTGTGGCTGCTTGAATGGAATAACCCCCATTCGCATCAGTGACCGCACCGCGGACTGTAGTGGACTGCACCTGAACGGTTGCGCCAATCAGGCCTTCTCCGTCCGACGAGCTGATTCGCCCGGTGATGGTCCGCATCTGTGCACTCAAAAGGGTGGCGAAGAGTATTCCTGCCGGAATCATCATCCACCTCATCATACTTGGAAAAGATGTAGAGAACTTCATAAGTGAGTGAGTTTGCATTTTGTAAACGCGTTTGGCGGAGCAGCCAGGTGAAAACACTCAACTTCACCAAGCCTGGACTACACCAAACAACGATCCCAAAAATCCGATCTCAGCAGCAGAATATTAGGGGGAAAATTGTTCAAAAACAGGGGGGATTTATTACAGTGCCCCAACTTGGGCATAATTATCTTTGGAAATGGGAAAGCGTTATAGGTCTGTTGCGTTTATTTGCAGGCTTGTTGCAGGAACCATTGGGTAGGATTGCTTTGTTTGGTTGGTGATTTTTGAGGCCTATTTGCTTGTACAGTTATGATGGGTTTATCCTATAGTACTGGTGAATGCTGAAGTCATCTCAGGTGGCTTAGGTGGTTCAAAAAAAACTACTCCAACAAGTACTCAATATCCCCCCGTGAAAATTCCGCCCGATTCACGTTCTCAATAATATCCTCAGCCAGTTTCGACTTTTTGTCCTGTAGTTTCAGGATTTTCTCCTCGATGCTGTCTTTGGTGATGAACTTGATGGCGATCACACTTTTTTCCTGGCCAATCCGGTGAGCGCGGGCTATTGCTTGTTGCTCGGTGGTGGGATTCCACCAGGGATCGAGAATGAAGACGTAGTCGGCAGCAGTGAGGTTGAGGCCCGTGCCACCCGATTTGATGGAGATCAGGAAGGACTGTACGTCGGCGTTTTCTTCAAATTTTTTGATTTCTTCCACCCGTTTGTTGGCCGTGAGGTCGCCCGTCAGCCAGGAAAACTGTTGTTTGCGCTGCTGGAATTCTTCGCGAAACAGGCTAAGGTATTGCACAAAAGAGCTAAAAAACAGCGCTTTGTGGTTACTGCGCCGGATGGTGTCCCATTGCTCAAGGATATCGTTGAACTTGCCACTTTCTTTGGTGTACTCCTCTGAAATCAACCGCGGGTGATTGACCAGTTGGCGCAATTTGGTCAGGGATTGCAGCACCAGAATGCGGTATTGCGGGCTGTTTTCGTCGTAGTTTTCCAGCAGGAAGTTCCGGGCAGCGCTTTTTTCCCGCTCGTACATTTTTTTCTGTTCGGGGGTCATTTCCGAATAGAACACTTGGGTAGTCAGCGGGGGTAAGTCTTTGGCAACTTCTTCCTTGGTGCGGCGCAACATGTAGGGCGCGACAAGGTTGCGCAAGCGGATCTTCTTGTCCTCGATCTGGTATTTTTCAATCGGGGTGATGAACTCGCGTTTGAAAAAAGAATAATTGCCCAACAAGTCCGGGTTGATGAACTGCATTTGCGCCCAGAGATCGCTCAGAGAGTTCTCAATGGGTGTACCGGATAGGGAAACCCGATGTTTGCCGCGCAAATCGTGTACCGACTGGAAAATTTTGCTCTCCCGGTTTTTGATTTGTTGGCTTTCATCCAAAATGATGTACTCAAACTCCATTTGCATCAGCAAGGCTTCGTCGCGCAGGGCAGTTTGATAGGTGGTCAAAATCACGTCAAAGCGCCGCAATAAACGAATGTCGTCATAACGCCGTTGGCCCACGTGTTTGTAAATCGAAAGGGAAGGGGCAAATTTTTTCAGTTCACTTTCCCAGTTGAACACCAGCGAAGCGGGCAGCACGATCAAGGCATTGAGGGCTTGCAAAAACTCCTCATCTCCGGCTACGGTGGAAAACATATCCAGTTGGTTGCCAGTACCCGACCCATCAGGAAGGGCGGCTTTTTGCTCCTTGGCGTACAGCAGTACGGAAATGGTCTGTAAGGTTTTGCCCAAACCCATGTCGTCGGCCAAACAAGCCCCCAATTCATTGCGGTACAGCTTGATGAGCCAGCGTACGCCGTCCAATTGGTAAGGGCGGAGATCGGCTTTAAGTTTTGAGCCAGGTACATAATCCGCAAGGTCGGTAGCCTCGTCGACAGGGCCCGATTTTTGGGCAATTCCCAACTCGTCGACCAGGGTATATTGACTTTTGTTCAGCCGCAGGGCGTTGCCTTCTTTGCGGGCAAATTGCATGAGTGAGCGGAATTTCTCCATCCATTCCAGGGGAATGACGAAGTATTCGCCATTCGGCAGCACATAAAAGCGATTTTCTTCGCGGATGTTGCGCGCCAGCGCCAAAAAGGGGATGCTGAATTCGCCCACTTGGACCTCGCCGTAGATGTCAAACCAGTCGTTGATGCGTTCGGAATGGATGCTGAGTTGGGCTTTGGCCAGGTACACCTTTTTCTCTTCGAGTTGGACGGGCAGTACTTTGAATCCTGCTTTTTCCAATTCCGGACGGTGCTCCAGCAGCCAATTCAACAAATTAAAGGGGTCGCGGCTGGCCTCGATTGTGGTAAAATAGGAAGCCTCGGGGTTGTGGAGACCGAGTGCTTTTAGGCTTTTGACGTAGCGTTTTTCTTGTTCCAAATTGCGACGAACCTGGTGGATGCGCACGTCGTTTTCACCAAATTCCAGCGAGGTTCGTTTCATCCGGCGGTCGTTCCAGGTAAATGAGGTTTGGGGGTACAACATTTGCATGGCCAAAACCCATTCTCCATTGAATACACTGGGCACAATTTCCAATTGGCAAGCCGACAACTCCTCCCAAACCACGACGTCAAAACCTTCCGCCTCGATGTCGACCTTGGCGGCCACTTTGAGGATGAACTTTTGAAAATAGGTTTTCACCGAATTGGCCGGAATGATCACTTCATCGCGCTTTTGGAATGGTTTGACCATATTGCCGTTGATGGCGGCCACTTTGCAAAGGCGAAAATCCACAAACAACCAGGCGGGATGATTGGTAATGGGAATTACTTCTTTGGAGCTCAGTACCCAGGGTTCGGCTTCGCCTTCACTCAGTTGGAAACGGTATTGAACGTTGTCGCTCGTTTTTTTAAAGTACAAATGGACGTCGAGTTCTGTGTCTTTTTGCGGCAATTGCATCACAAAATCCTTAACCAGACCCCGGCGGTCGACATTCCAGGTGAGGGGCAGTTGGTGTTCAACCACCACAACCAATAGTTCGTCCAGTTTGCGGTGTACGAAGTTGAGCAAAACAGGCTGGATGTCTTTGTCCGCCAATAACTCCTCAATGGGCTTGACTTTCTTTTTGGGCGGGCTGTATTTTTTCTCCAGGTGTTTGGGCTGCAGTTCTTCAATGATGTTGAACAACTTGATGCGCGTACTGTCCAACTCCAGTTTAAACGCTCCAATGGTATCGTCCAGGGCTTTTTGGCGAATGTGCGCCAAAAACCCGTCCTGATCTACACTTACAATATAGGCATTGGGCAAATACGTGCCTTCGGCTACCTCCATCAGGTTGTAGACGACCTCGTGTTTGCCGATTGCTTCTGCCGTATTTGAAAACAACTGCATATTTCTCAACAGAATAACTTTTCAATTTTGTCAGCCAAAACCCTGGCATGGCCTTCGTTTGATTCCACTGAACTGCCCCCCAAATGGGGCGTCAGCACCACATTGTCGGCATTGCGCAGGTATTGAAAGGGTTCAGGTAGTTCAGTGGGTTTGAGGTTTTCGAAGGATTGTTCCTCGTATTCAAACACATCCAACGCTGCACCCAAGACCTTACCTGTCTGGAGGTTTTTCACCAAATCGGCCGTGTGCAGTATCGTTCCACGGGCGGTGTTGACCAAATAAATCGGTTTTTGGAAGCGCTGCAAAAAAGCGTCATTGACAAAGTGATGGTTTTCGGGCAGGTACGGAATGTGTAAGGTGACAATATCTGCTTCGGCCCAGACCTGCTCCAGGCTTACTTCGCTAATGAGTGCATCCGCATAGTTCGACTTGAATTTGTCGTACGCGATCAGGCGTGCCCCAAAACCGCTGATCTTTTGGGCAAAAGCCGAACCCATGTTGCCATAACCAATGATGCCAATGGTTTTCCCCTTGATTTCGATGCCCCGATTTGCGGCACGTACCCAATGGCCAGCGCGGATTTGGCGATCGGCCATGCCTAAATTGTTCATTAGCATCAAGAGCATGCCAATGGCGTGCTCAGCTACCGTATCGCGGCTGCCTTCAGGTGAACTCAGCACATTTACGCCCCTCTGTTCAGCAGTTTCAAGGTCGATGTGTTCCAGCCCTACCCCACTGCGGGCTACAAAGGCCAAATCATTTCCACGCGCCAAAAACGACGCATCTATCTGCAAACGACTGCGCAAGACCAAGCCAAAGCAATCGCTCATTTGGTTCAATATTTCTTCCCGTGGGGAGCTGTAATGCGCTTCACAAGAAAAACCCAACTCTGTAAGGCGTTGAAAAAGAAAAGGATGGGTGTTGTCAATAAAGATGACTCTTCTTTTTTTACTCATCGTATAAGATCCTTCAGCTTTCAGACAAAATGTAAATATGCAGCGACTTCAGCAATTAAACAAGCACTAAAGGACAACTAACAATTATTTAATCTAATTCTGTTCTGCTGTTTGAAATTTCCCAACAGCACCCTAACTTTGCATCCTCAATCACATCTTACAAGAAAGACGTGATTTTATAGAGAAGAGGGGAGAGATCGGGCTCTGAGAACCTCTGGCAACCATGCTTTTTTAAGCGAATAGCTAAAAGCGAAAAGCTAAAAGCAATCGATCTTGCTATTCGCTTTTCGCTTTTAGCTATTCGCTTAAAAAAGTAACGGTGCCAAATCCCGCCATTAATGGGCATATAAAATCGCTAAAATCAATGGCCGAATCACCCAAACGCTGGAAGGTCACCCGACCGTTTCAACTGGAATGTGGCACTACGCTGCCTGAACTCGAAATTGCTTACCATACTTATGGTCAACTCTCGCCCAATGGAGACAATGTGGTGTGGGTTTGTCATGCCTTGACCGGGAATTCCGACGCCGCTGATTGGTGGGATGGACTGGTAGGCGTAGACAAACTTTTTGACCCGGAACATTACTTCATTGTTTGTGCCAACATGCTGGGCTCCTGTTACGGCAGTACCGGGCCGGCCAGCATCAATCCCGCAACCGAAAAGCCTTATGGGCATGATTTTCCACTGGTGAGTGTACGCGACATGATTGCGGCGCACGAGTTGTTGCGGGTGGAATTGGGCATCGAAAAAATTCAGGTGGCCTTGGGCGGCTCAATGGGCGGCCAACAAGTATTGGAGTGGGCCATTCAACAACCTCTCGTTTTTGAACACATTGTACTACTGGCCACCAATGCTCAACATTCTCCCTGGGGCGTTGCTTTCAACGAATCACAACGCATGGCCATCTATGCGGATAACACCCTTTTGGAAGAAGGCCATCCGGAAGCGGGTAAAAAGGGTTTGGAAACGGCTCGATCCATCGCGATGTTGTCTTACCGCAGCTACGATACCTATCATTTGTCGCAGACTGATCCTGAAGAAAAACTCGATGGTTTTCGCGCCAGTTCGTACCAACGTTATCAAGGCTTAAAACTTTGGCAGCGTTTTAATGTTTTTTCTTATCTGACCTTGAGTCGTGCCATGGACAGCCACAATGTTGGCAGAGGGCGGGGCGGGGTAGAAAATGCGCTGCGCGAAGTCAAAGCCAATACCTTGGTGATTGGGATCGAAACGGATTTGTTGTTCCCGATCCGGGAGCAGGAGCAGATTGCCAAAGGAATCACCGGCGCGCAGTATACCATGCTGGAAAGCATTTATGGACATGATGGTTTTTTAGTTGAATTTCAACGCATTGAAACCCTCATTCGCCAGTTTCTTTTTTCGCCCGAAGCCAAAATAGACGCCAGCCCTAGCCCTTCGCAGGCTTGGAATGTGTCGAATGTGGCCTTGCCGGGCTCGGAAAAATTCTAGTTTAAGTTGAAAAGTTTAGGGTTGAAATGTTGAAAAGTTGCAGGATGTGCAACTTTATCACATGCTAGAGAATGCGCTCAATTTTTCAACAACAAACTTTTCAACTCATCTCTTCAACTCTAAACATTTCAACTCTTTAACTTATCTATATGCTTATCAAACTCGAACGTCTCGACGATGCTTTTCACCTTCGGGCCACCAACGAACAAGGAAACAGTGTAGAAACCGATGCTTCCCCTGCCATTGGTGGCGGAGGCCACGGCATGCGCCCGATGGAAATGCTGCTCAGTAGCCTGGGGGCTTGTAGTTCCATTGACGTGATCGACATTCTGCGCAAAATGCGCCAACCCTTGCAAGACATCAAAGTGACGCTGAATGGCGAGCGGGAAAAAGATAAAACTCCTTCGCTTTTTACGGACATCCACATCGTATTTGATTTGTACGGCGACCTGGATGTAGACAAAGCCAAACGAGCCGTAGACATGTCGATGGAAAAGTATTGCTCGGTGGCGAAGATTGTAGAGAAGACGGCAAAGATTACCTGGGAGGCGAATGTAGTTGCAGGGTAAATGCAATATTGCATCCTGGTTTGATTTTTGTAACTTTGCCCCATGAACAAAACTGAAAGCATCGAAGACTTCTACCGCTCCAAGGTCAATTGGATGCCCGAAAACCTGAAAAAAGAACTCGGCCATTTCAATGTTTTCCGGTTGGATGACTTTTCTGGCCCACAGGCCAAGCCCATGCCCTATAGCCGCAAGGATTTTTTCAAAATCAGTTTTATTTTGGGCAAAAACCGGGCGCATTATGCCGATAAAGTAATCGAAACCGACGGCCCTACCCTACTTTTTGCCAATCCCCAAATTCCTTACAAATGGGAACCTTTGGAGACCGGCTATTCAGGGCATTTCTGCATTTTTACTGAGGGGTTTTTTAATCATTTTGGCAGCATCAAGGAATACCCCGTTTTCCAACCGGGTGGTAATCCCCTGTTCCAATTGTCGGAAGACCAAATCGAACCCATTCGGCTGATTTTCCAACAAATGCACAAAGAAATTGCTACCGACTTTGCTTTCAAATACGATGTGCTGCGCACTTTGGTGCTGCAATTGATCCACGCAGCGCTGAAAATGCAGCCTGCTAAAACCTCCCTGTACGAGTCATCAAACGGGGCAGCCCGCATTGCCTCGATGTTTACGGAGTTGCTGGAACGGCAGTTCCCGATCGAATCGAGTGGGCAACAAATTGCTTTTCGTTCACCCACGGATTTTGCTTCCCAATTGGCCGTACACGTCAATCACCTCAACCGCGCATTGAAAGAAACGACGGGCAAAACGACCTCCCAGGTCATTGCCGAACGAGTAGCTCAGGAAGCCAAAGCCCTGCTCATCCACACCACCTGGAACATCGGAGAAATTGCCTGGAGTTTGGGCTTCGAAGAATCACCTCATTTCATCAATTTTTTTAAAAAACAGGTGGAGCTGACCCCCAAAATTTTTCGTGAAAAAGCGATTAGACTTTCTGAGCAGAACCACGCCCAGCCATAATGGGGTCTTTTGTCTCAAGCACGTGCTATCCATGCAGTCTAATGTTTGATTTTTGCAGTTATTGGTTTGATTTTCCCATTTACTGGCTTTGCTGCTACCCCTAACTTTGCAGCATCATTTCAAACAAATCAACCAATGACATCCAATCAAAAAATTGTGCTGATCACGGGCGGTAGCCGTGGGCTCGGCAAGGAGATGGCTTTGCGCGTTGCCCAAAAGGGCCTTGACGTCATCATCACGTACCACAGTAAAGCCGTTGAAGCGCAAGAAGTTGTACAACAAATTGAAACCTTGGGTCGAAAAGCTGCGGCGCTGCAACTCAATGTAGGCGCGAACAAAAGTTTTGATGCCTTCTTTGTTCAATTGAGTACTTTATTGAGCATCCAATTCAATGCGGATAAAATCGACTTTTTAGTCAACAATGCCGGAATCGGTATCCATGCCTCTTTTGCAGAAACCACTGAAGAGCAATTCGATACCTTGTTAAATGTCCACTTCAAAGGTGGTTTTTTTCTGGCTCAAAAGGCGCTTCCCTTGCTCAACGATGGCGGAGGAATCGTCAACATTTCTACTGGACTGGCGCGTTTTTCCTTCCCCGGCTATGCTGCCTACGCTTCCATGAAAGGAGCCATCGAAACCTTGACCAAGTACCAGGCCAAAGAATTGGGTGCACGAGGCATTCGGGTCAATGTAGTTGCCCCGGGCGCCATTGAAACCGACTTCGGAGGAGGAGCTGTACGCGACAATGCAGCCTTAAACGCGAATATCGCTTCAGCTACTGCCTTAGGCCGCGTAGGATTACCTGAAGACATAGGCGGCGTAGTCGCTTTTCTTTGCACCGATGATGCCCGCTGGATCAATGCTCAACGGATCGAGGTTTCGGGGGGGATGATGTTGTGAGGGGGTTCGGGAGTTCGAGAGTTCGGGGGTTCGAGGGTTCGGGGGTTTGGGGGTTTGGGGCAGAATTGTGTTCAACCTTCGAAGCCCCGAACTTCGAACCCTAAAACCTTAAATTTTATTTTTTCTTTTCCGCAAAAACCTTACCTTTGCGGCGCTGTAACTGATTCGTGTAATCACTAACGGTATTAATTCCAACACAATGGCAGTATATTTAACAAAAGAGAAGAAAGCTGAGTTCTTTACTCAGTTTGGTGGAGCCGCTGAAAACACCGGCTCAACAGAGGGCCAAGTGGCACTTTTTAC
>ERZ795056.5295-NODE-5295-length-13005-cov-49.240077_pt1 | contig 13005 bp, 14 predicted proteins | sample MGYA00375140_ERZ795056 | MGnify/ENA primary metagenome ERZ795056 (study PRJEB30185, sample SAMN05720227) | activated sludge metagenome | isolation source: Anaerobic digester | place: USA | collected 2015-03-09 ...
CGCCTGGCCGGGCAACAGCCCCTCTATCTCGAGAACCAGCTCAAGCAGTTCAACACCCGGGAACGCAACAACGACAACGCGGTGATGCACTCCATCGCATCCAAGCTCACCGAACTCGAAGTGAAAGCTGTTTCCAGCTACATCTCGACGCTTGAATGAGCCTGCCCGGCGGGGTCGGCATGCATCGTGGGCCGCCCTCGCTTACGTCTTGACGGACATTTGATTGACCTGCATCAGGACTTCTCCGATTCGCCCCACCCAGCGCCCGCTGTCGCGCGAAAATTAGCATGCTCTGATGTAAGCGGCCGGCCGGGGGCCGACTTTCCAGCCCGGCGCAGTGAGCTTTTCGACCGGAGACCTCCATGAAGTTCCACCGCATGCTGGCCCTTGCCAGCGCACTGGCCATGTTTGGCCTGCCCGCTCCCCACCCCGCCCAAGCCGTTGAACCCTCCACGGCAATTGCGCCAAAGGATGGCTGGTACCACCAACTCGTGAACGCCAGCTTTGTGGCCGGCTACGCCATCCTCCCGAAGCCCGACGGGGTGATGATCATCGACTCCCGTCCCACCGCGCGCAAATACGACCTGGGGCACATTCCGACCGCCATCAACATCCCGGACAGCCAGTTCGAGAAGCTCCTCGACAAACTCCCTGCCGACAAGGACACCCTGCTGATCTTCTACTGCGACGGCCCCGAATGCCTGCTCAGCCACAACTCGGCCTTCAAGGCGGAGAAGCTTGGCTATACCCGTGTCCATGTCTATGCCGCCGGCTATCCGGACTGGCTCAAGCAGGGCCACATCGGCGCGGTCTCGGTTCCGTACATCAAGAAACTGCAGGATGAAGGGGCACCCATGACGCTGATCGACTCCCGCCCCAAGGAACGTAAATATGACAAGGGACACATCCCCGGGGCCATCAGCATTCCGGACCTGCAGTTCGACAAGCTCGTGGATCGCCTCCCCGCCGACAAGGCAAGCCCGCTCTACTTCTACTGTGAAGGTCTCACCTGCACGCTCAGCTCCGACTCCGCCGCACGGGCCGTGAAACTGGGCTATACGCGGGTGAAGGTGGTGCCCGAAGGCTACCCTGAATGGGTTCGTCGCTACGGCCCCGGCCCCACCACCGAGGCGCCTGCCAAGCCGGCAATCCAGGTCGGACGCGACACCAGCACCATCACCGTGGCCTCCTTCGAGCGAATCTACCGCCAGGCGCCCGACACCATCCACCTGGTCGACGTGCGCGATCCCGCGGAATTCGCGAAGGGCAGTTTCAAGGGGGCGCTGAATTTTCCCGTCAAGACCCTCGAGAGCCGCATCGCCGAGCTGCCGTCCGACAAGCCCATCGTGTTTTTCTGCGGGGCGGGCGGGCGTAGCGGGGATGCCCATGACCTGGCCAAGCAGTTGCGGCCCCAGCTCGTAACCTACTTCATCGACGCCGAGATCAAATGGGCCGCCGACGGCGGCTACACCATAACGGAGTGATGCCGGCAACGGTCGCCCGCCATTGACGGGCGACCGTCCATCCTTGCCGCGACTGGCGTCGCCGGCACCTACGGATGAGGCTCAGACCAACATGTCGGCCCAGATGTTGCGGGCCCAGGACAGCGCATACTTGCCCTCCAGCTCATTGGCCGCCGCCGACACGCCACCCGCACCCTGCACCGGCATCACCGTCTTCTTCGCCGCATCGTAGAGATGAACCGAAGAAACGTGGATCACGTTCTTTGAATCCACGAAGCTGTAGCAGGTGTTCATCACCAGGGGCGTCGAACTGGGCGCCTCGCCCGCCAGCAGATTGATGATGGCTGCTGCTGTCACCTTGGCGTGCTGGTTGGCCATGTGGCCCGACTTGGGCATGGTGGGTGCCGGGAAGATGGCATCGCCGATCACATGCACACCCGGGGTATTCACCGACTCGAAGCTCAGCCAGTCGATATCCACCCAGCGGTTGTTGATCAGCTTGATGCCCGACTTCGCGGCGATGTCGCCGGCACGCTGGGGCGGCACCACGTTGAGCACATCCGCCTTGACCTTGTCGAACTCCAGCACCGCCGTCCGGCTGGCTGCATCCACCTCACGCAGCTCGCTGTTCGGGCGATATTCGAGAATGCCCTTGTACTTCTCGAAGGCCTTGGTGAACAGCCCCTTCTTCGAGGTGATCTCCTCGTTGGCATCCAGCACCAGCACCTTGGACTTCGGCTTGGTCTTCTGCAGGTAGTTGGCCACCAGGCAGGCCCGCTCATAGGGCCCTGGCGGGCAACGGTAGGGCGCCTTGGGAATGCTCAGGGCATAGACCCCGCCATCCTTCATGTCCTCCAGTTGCTTGCGCAGGGCCACGGTCTGGGCACCCGCCTTCCAGGCGTGCAACACGGTGTCGCGGGCTGCCTCGGTCTCCAGCCCCGGCACCTGGTCATACATGAACTCGATACCCGGAGAGAGCACGAGCCGGTCATAGGAAAGCACGCCCCCCGACGCCAGGGTGAGCTTGCGGGCACCGGCATCCACCGCCGTCACGGTGTCCTGCAGCACCTTCACGCCCCAGGTGTTGCGCAGGCCGTCATAGCTCATGGTGATGTCGGCCATCTGCTTGTCGCCGCCGATCACCAGATTGGAAATGGGGCAGGAGATGAACTGGGGACTGCGCTCGACGAGGGTTACATCCACCCCCATCTGGCTCCACATGCGCAGGTATTTGGCGACGGTGGCACCGCCAAAGCCGCCCCCCACCACGACCACATGGCCACGGGCCTTGGATCCCATCGCGCAGCCGGACAGACCCGGCAAGGCCACCACGCCACCGGCCAATGCGGCGCCCTTCAGAAACTCACGTCGATTCCACATGCTGCGCCCCTTCACTTGCGGGCGGCGAAGTAAGCCGCCACCAGCTCGAGTTGTGCCTCGGTATAGCCCTTGGAAATCTGGTGCATGATCGTCGCCGGCTTGGCGCCCGAACGGAAATCCATCAGTTTCTGCATGAGCTTGGCCTTGTCGGTACCGGCCAGGGCCTCTGCCCCGGAGCCCGCCACTGCCTTGCCGTCGGTGCCATGGCAGTTGGCACAGGTGGCGGCCAGATTGCGGGCCAGGTTGGGGTCGGCTTTTTCTTCGGCGTGCACGGCACCCATCGCACCGATCAGCCCCACGGCCAAAGTCCATCGAAGCAGCTTCATTGTCTCTCCTCCTTGATTCCGCCGAAGCGGTAAGCGATCAGTTTGCACTGCGTATTGTTCTCCGCAGCAACCTGCCGCAGCAAGCCGCCATGGCCGTCGAAACGCGGCCTATTTAATCCATGTCGTATTGCATCGCAACAATATTAGCAATTGACGATATTAGTGTATGGTTATAAATTGTTTTAGATCAAGGGGGGCGAGACCGGTCGACGGCACGCACAGACGATTCCTCCCGCGATTCCAACATCTGGAGACTGAGGGAGAGACAATTCATGGCCGACCAGCCAACCCAGAGGGGCCGGGTACGTCCCGCGCCCGAGAACTTTCTGACCGAGACGGACATCATCGCGGTCAAGGAAGGCCGACGCGACTTTCTGCGCAACGCCCTGCTCACCGCCTCCGCCACCCTTGCCGGTGGCGCCACGGCCCGGGCGGCCGACGGGGATCCCAACATCCTCACCCTGCCCGCCTGGACCACCAGCCTCGGCCAGCCGGTCGCGGCACGCCCCTATGGCCTGCCCTCCCAATACGAGAAGGGCCTGCAGCGCCGGGAGTCCCCGGGGTTGACCCGGATGCCACAGGTATCCGTGTCCTTCGCGCCGCTGCAAGGGCTGTTCGGCATCATCACCCCGTCCGGCCTGCATTTCGAGCGCCATCACCAGGGCTGGGTAGACATCGATCCTTCCAAGCACCGCCTGATGGTGCATGGCACCGAAGACGGCTTTGTACGGCAACCCAAGGTCTATACCGTCGACGACATCCTGCGCCTGCCCCCTGTGTCACGCATGCACTTCATCGAGTGCGGCGCCAACACCGGTATGGAGTGGGGCAACGTGGCCGTGCCGACCGTGCAGTACAGCCACGGCATGCTGTCCTGCTCTGAGTTCACCGGCGTTCCCCTGCGGCTGATCCTCGAAGACTGCGGTATCGACTGGAAGAAGGCGAAGTACGTCCTTGCCGAAGGCGCCGACGGTTCATCCATGACCCGCACCATCCCCATCGAACTGGTCCAGTCCGACGAAGTCCTCGTCGCCTACGGCCAGAACGGCGAAATGCTGCGCCCCGAAAACGGCTACCCCCTGCGCCTCGTCGTACCCGGCGTCCAGGGTGTCAGCTGGGTCAAGTGGCTGCGCCGCATCGAGGTGGGCGACAAGCCCTGGGCCACCAAGGACGAGGCCATTCACTACATCGACCTCATGCCTGACGGCCAGCACCGGCAATACACCTCGGTGCAGGAGTGCAAGTCGGTGATCACCACCCCGTCGGGTGGCCAGATCCTCCTCGACAAAGGCTTCTACAACATCTCCGGGCTGGCCTGGTCCGGGCGCGGCAAGATCAAGCGCGTGGATGTCTCCACCGATGGCGGCATCAACTGGCGCCCGGCCCGCATTGAAGGCCCGGTCAACTCCAAGTGCCTGACCCGCTTCAACATCGACTGGGTGTGGGACGGCAAGCCCGCCATCCTCCAGTCCCGGGCCATGGACGAAACCGGCTACGTGCAACCCGGCTACGGCCAGCTACGGGCGGTGCGCGGCAGCAAATCGATCTATCACAACAACGCCATCCAGTCGTGGAAGGTGACCGAAGGCGGGGAGGTGAGCAATGTCCAGGTTCTCTAAGGCCTCTCTGAGCGGTGCCCTGGTGCTGGCCTTCGCCACCCTCGCAGGTGGTACTGCCCTGGCCGACGGAAAGTACAGTGGTGTCGGGCGTCCGGCCACCCGGGCCGAAATCCACGCCTGGGATATTGATGTACGCCCCGACTTCAAGGGCCTGCGCCCGGGCAGCGGCAGCGTGGACCAGGGCCAGGAAGTGTGGGAAGCCAAATGTGCCTCCTGCCATGGCAGCTTCGGCGAGTCCAACGAGGTGCACACGCCGCTGATCGGTGGCACCACCAAGGACGACATCAAGACGGGTCACGTGCTGTCCCTGGTCAAGGGCGATGCCCCCCAGCGCAGCGCCATCATGAAGGTCGCCACGGTATCCACCCTGTTCGACTACATCAACCGGGCCATGCCCCTCACCTCGCCCAAGTCCCTGACCAACGACGAGGTGTACGGGCTGGTGGCCTATCTGCTCAATCTGGCCGAGATTGTGCCCGCCGACTTCGTTCTGACCGACAAGAACATCGCCGAGGCCCAGGCGCGCATGCCCAACCGCAATGGCATGAGCACCGACCACGGCATGTGGCCAGGCGCCCCTGCATCAAAGGGTGGCATCGGCAACGGCGGCAAGCCTGATGTAAAGAACACGGCCTGCATGAGCAACTGCAAGACCGAAGTGAAAGTCGCCTCATTACTGCCGGTCTATGCCGAAACCGCCCACGGCAACCTGGCCGAGCAGAACCGTGCGGTGGGTCCGGTGCGGGGCAAGGACACCAGTGGCAAGGCAGCCGCAATTGCTGCAGCCCCCGCCCCCCTGAGTGAGAACGCCGCAGCGGCCAAGCTCGCCAACGACAACGGCTGCATGGCCTGTCACGGCGTCGCCAACAAGATCGTCGGCCCCGGCTACAACGAGGTCGTGGCCAAGTACAAGGGGCAGGCCGATGCCGAGGCGAAGCTTGTCGCCAAGGTCAAGGCCGGCGGTCAGGGCGTGTGGGGTGCAGTCCCCATGCCCCCCCAGGGCCACCTCAAGGACGGGGACATCCGCAGCCTCGTGAAATGGATTCTGTCGGGCGCCAAGGCCCAGTAAATGCCGATCAACCTAGGAGAGAGACACATGAACATGCAACGCCGTGAAGCACTCAAGGCGGGTGGCGGGCTGGGCCTGTTCGGCCTGCTGGCCGCCGCCGGCCTGATCACCCCGAGCCAGGCCCGCGCCGAATGGAACAAGTCGGCGTTCGACGCCAGAAGCATCGAGGAAACCCTCAAGGCGCTGGGTGCCACCGGCGCCCAGAGCTCCACCGACATCCAGATCACCGCCCCGGACATCGCCGAGAACGGCGCCGTGGTGCCGGTAGGGGTGGTGTCGGCCCTGGCCGGCGTCGAGGTCATCGCCCTCCTCATCGAGAAGAACCCCAACCCGCTGGCGGCCAGCTTCACCCTGCCGGCCGGCACGGAAGCCTCGGTGCAGACCCGGGTCAAGATGGGCCAGACCTCCGACGTCATCGCCGTCGTCAAGGTCGGCGGGAAGTTCATCATGACCAAGAAGGAAATCAAGGTCACCCTCGGTGGCTGCGGCGGCTGAACCCCGGCACGAACCCGATTCGGAAAAGGAATAGAAAATGGCAGATCCCATGAAGATTCGCGCCAGCGCGAAGGACGGCATCACCGAAGTGAAGGTGCTGATGAGCCACGAGATGGAAACCGGCCAGCGCAAGGATTCCTCCGGCAACCTGGTCCCGGCCCATTTCATCACCGAGCTGTCGGCCGAGCACAACGGCAAGCAGGTGCTGGCAGCACAGTTCGGCACCGCCGTGTCCAAGAACCCCTACCTGGCCTTCAAGTTCAAGGGCGGCGCCAAGGGTGACAAGCTGTCCGTGAGCTGGGTGGACAACAAGGGTGACAAGCGCACCGACGAGGTCGCCATCAACTGATCCGCAATTTCCGTCGCCACGGCCGATCCGGCCGTTGGCGACGGTGGCGCATCGCAGATGCAGCCCCATCATCAGACCGCCCCGAGGCGGCATTTCATACCCCACGAAGGAGGAAGATCGATGCGCGCAAGACTGCAGGCCGTCCTTGCGACGGCCGCACTGGTTCTGGCCGGCTCGGCACTGGCCCAGGACTCGACCATGGACGAGATCGCCAAGTACCGGGAGATGCTGGCAGACGGCAACCCCGCCGAGCTGTTCGAACTGAAGGGCGAGGCCCTGTGGAAGAAAGCCCGTGGCCCCAAGAACGCCAGCCTTGAGCAATGCGACATGGGTCTGGGACCGGGCAAGCTTGACGGGGCCTACGCCCAACTGCCCCGCTATTTCCCCGACACCCGGAAGGTGATGGACGTGGAGTCCCGCCTCGTCCATTGCATGGTCAGCCTCCAGGGCTTCAAGGAAGAGGACGTCACCCGACAGTGGTTCTCCCGCCCGGGCAAGGAGTCCGACATCGAAGCGCTGGTCACCTACATCGGCGCCAAGTCCAACGGAATGAAGATCGATGTGCCGGCGCGCCACCCCGAAGAAGCCCGCATGGCCAAGGTGGGCGAGTACATCTTCTACCGTCGCAGCGGCCCGCAGGATTTCTCCTGTTCCATCTGTCACGGCCAGAACGACAAGCGCATCCGCCTTCAGGATCTGGGCAATCTCACCACCCAGGCCGGCGCGGGCGTCGCCATGTCCACCTGGCCCTCCTACCGGGTCTCCCAGGGTGCCATGTGGACCATGCAGCGGCGCCTGATCGACTGCATGCGCCAGGCCCGCTGGCCCGAGCCCAAATACCTGTCCGACTCGGTGATCGCCCTGCAGGTGTATCTGCAGAAGAATGCCAGCGGCACCGTCATGCAGACCCCCGGCATCAAGCGCTGAGAGGACACCACCATGCACAAGACCCTCATCGCCGCCACCCTTGCCCTGCTCGCCAGCCTGCCCGCCCATGCCCAGGAACGGACCCCTTCCGGCGCCGCCAGCGTAAAGAACGACGTGTCAAAGCAGGCCGAACAGATCTTCCGCAGCTCCTTCCGCGGCGACAACCCCAAGTTCTGGATGGACCGCCTCGAGCAGGATGACGCCATGCGCCTGTGCAGCCAGTACCGGGACAATCCGCCCGCCAAGCTGCGCCAGAAGATCGAACTGGCCCAAAAGGCCACGATCCGTTACCCCGTGGATGGCAAGCTCATCGGCGACTGGAAGGAAGGCGAAAAGCTCGCCTCCAGCGGCCGCGGCGGACACATCGGCTTCATCCAGCCCGACGCCCCGATGACCCCCCGCGGCGGCAACTGCTATGCCTGCCACCAGCTGGCCAAGAAGGAAGTGGCTTACGGCACCATCGGCCCCACCCTGCACCACTTCGGCAAGCTGCGCGGCGCCAGCGACGACATCATCAAGTACGCCTACGACAAGATCTACAACTCCAACGCCTTCACCGCGTGCACCAACATGCCCCGTTTCGGGCTGCACAACTGGCTGACCCCGGAGCAGATCACCCACATCGTCGCCTTCCTGGTCGATCCCGAATCGCCCGTGAACAAAGACTGACAATGGAGCCCACCGCATGTCCATGAACCGCCGGGATTTCCTCCAGGTGCTGGCCGTCGCCGCGGCCGGCGGCCTCAGCCTGCACAGCAACCCCTCCGAGGCGGCCAAGGCCGCCACCCGGATGTACGACCTGCCCCGTTTTGGCAACGTCAGCCTGCTGCACATGACCGACTGTCACGCCCAGCTACTGCCCATCCACTTCCGCGAGCCGGACGTGAATCTGGGCATCGGCCCCATGGCCGGCCAGGTGCCGCACCTGGTGGGCGACAAGCTGCTGCGCCACTTCGGCATCCGCCCCGGCACGCCGGAGGCCCACGCCTTCACCTACCTGGATTTCGTCAAGGCTGCCAAGACCTACGGCAAGGTCGGCGGCTTCGCCCACCTGGCCACCCTGGTCAAGCAGCTCAAGGCCAGCCGCCCCGGCGCCCTGCTTCTTGACGGCGGCGACACCTGGCAGGGCTCCGGCCTGGCCCTGTGGACCAACGCCCAGGACATGGTGGACGCCTGCAAGGCCCTCACCGTGGACGTCATGACCCTGCACTGGGAAGCCACCTATGGGGAGGCCCGGGTCAAGGAGATCGAGGAGAAGGACTTCAAGGGCACCGTTGACATCGTCGCCCAGAACATCAAGACCGCCGACTTCGGCGACCCGGTGTTCAAGCCCTACGTGATCCGCAACATCAACGGCGTGGCCGTGGCCATCATCGGCCAGGCCTTCCCCTACACCCCCATTGCCAACCCCCGCTGGCAGGTGCCCAACTGGAGCTACGGCATCCAGGACGACAACCTGCAGAAGGTGGTGGACGAAGCCCGCGCCGCCGGCGCCCAGGCGGTGGTGGTGCTGTCCCACAACGGCATGGACGTGGACCTGAAGATGGCCAGCCGCGTGCGCGGTGTGGACGCCATCCTGGGCGGGCACACCCACGACGGCGTACCCGCGCCCGTCATCGTGAAGAACGCCGGTGGCCAGACCCTGGTCACCAATGCCGGCTCCAACGGCAAATACCTGGGCGTGCTCGACCTGGAGGTGAAGGGCGGCAAGGTCACCGACTTCCGCTACAAGCTGCTGCCGGTGTTCGCCAACCTCATTCCCGCCGACCCGGCCATGGACGCGCTGATCAAGAAAATGCGCGCCCCCTACGAGGGCAAGCTGGCCGAGAAGCTCGCCGTCAGCGAAGGCCTGCTGTACCGCCGCGGCAACTTCAACGGCTCCTGGGACCAGCTCATCCTCGACGCCCTGCTGGCCGAGAAGAACGCCGAGATCGCCTTCTCCCCCGGCTTCCGCTGGGGCACCAGCCTGCTGCCCGGCGACACCATCCGCATGGAGCATCTGCTCGACCAGACCGCCATCACCTACCCATGGACCACGGTGACGATGATGACCGGCGAGCAGATCAAGACCGTGCTCGAGGACGTCTGCGACAACCTGTTCAACCCCGACCCCTACTACCAGCAGGGCGGCGACATGGTGCGGGTCGGCGGGCTTGAGTACACCTGCGACCCGATGGGCCGCATGGGCGGCCGCATCTCCGACATGCGCCTGGGCGGCAAGCTGCTGGAAGCCGGCAAGACCTACAAGGTCGCCGGCTGGGCGCCGGTGTCGGAAGATGCCGCCAAGGCCGGCGGCGAAGCCGTGTGGGATCTGGTGGCCCGCTACCTCAAGGGGCAGAAGGTGATCCGTTCCCGCCCCCTCAACCTGCCCGCCCTGAAGGGGATGGCAGGCAACCCCGGCATGGCTTGAGGAGAACGACGATGGCCCGCAGCAGACCCTCCCTCCCCGCCCGGCTGCACGCCATCGTCGCCCTCGCCGCCACCCTGCTGCTTTCGCTGGCACAGGCGGGCGATGCACCTGCCCAGGCCCTGCAGCCCATTCGCGTCTCCGAGCACGCCTGGTATGTTCTTGGCGACGCCGGCATGGCTTCGGGGGCCAATCAGGGCTTCAACAGCAATGCCGGATTCGTCATCACCCGGGATAGCGTCATCGTCATCGACGCCCTCGGCACCCCGCCGCTGGGCGATGCCCTGCTCGCCGCCATCCGCAAGCTCAGCAGCAAGCCCGTGAAACGGGTCATCCTGACCCATTACCACGCCGACCATTTCTATGGCCTGGCGGCCTTCAAGGCGGCGGGCGCCGAAGTGTGGGCCCATGAGGCCGGCAAGGAGTACTTTGGCAGCGGTGAAGCCGCGGCCCGCCTTGCCCAGCGCCAGAAAGACCTGTTCCCCTGGGTGGATGAAAGCACCCGCCTCATCCAGGCCGACCGCTGGCTCAGCGGCGGCACCCGCTTCGAAGAGGGTGGCCTGCACTTTCGCATCGACATTCTCGGCCCGGCCCACGCCCCCGAAGACCTGATGCTGACCGTGGAGGAGGACGGCGTGGTGTTCTGTGGCGACATCCTGTTTGCCGGCCGTATCCCCTTCGTCGGCAATGCCGACAGCAAACGCTGGCTGGCTGCCATCGACACCCTGGCGGGCCTAAAGCCGAAGGTGCTGGTCACGGGGCATGGCAGGCACTCGACTGATGCCGCGGCCGACCTCACGCTGACCCGCGACTACCTGCTCTACCTGCGCGAACAGATGGGCAAGGCCGTGGAGGAGATGGTGCCCTTTGAAGAAGCCTATGCCCGCACCGACTGGAGCCGCTTCAGCAAAGTGCCCGCCTTCGAGGCCGCCAACCGCATCAATGCCTACGGCAGCTACCTGACCCTGGAACGCGAATCCCTCGCCCGATAAGCCCATGAAGCTGCTCGCGCGCCTGGCCCTCCTTGCCGGCCTGCTGCTGGCGGGGGGCGTCGGCGTGCATGGCCGCGGCCCCCTGGAATCCAGCCTGCACGAGGCCGGTGGCAACCGGGCGGATCTGCTCTACGTGGTCCTCTTCAGCCTGCCCGACTGCCCCTATTGCGTGGCGGTCAGGGATGCCTACCTCCCCGCCTTGATTGACGACCCGCGCTTTCGGGGGCGGGTACGCATCCGCGAGGTGAGCATCAGCAGCCCGCGCCTGCTGACCGATTTCAACGGCGACAGGATCCCCCACACCGACCTGGCGCGTCGCTACAAGGTGAAGTTCGCGCCGACCGTACTCTTCCTGGATGCCCATGGTCAGCCCCGGGCCGATGCCCTGCTGGGCGGCGACAGCGTCGGGCTGTATGGCGGCTATCTGGAGAATCGGGTCATGCAGGGGCTGGCCCGATGAGCCCCCCGCGGCATGTCACTTGAAGTGGTAGTAGCGATGATTCAGCCACGCCACCACATGCTCTTCGTCTTCGGGAAACCAGCCAGTCTTGAGCTGGGTGCTGCAGAAGCTCACCTGAGCGCCGAGCTTGGCCTTGCTGGTCACCTTGCGGTCGCTGCGGGTGTACAGGGCCGAGCCATCACCGCCCACCAGACGCTGGTGGCAGGTCGCGCAGGCATGCTCCTTCACCATCTTCTCGCCGATCGCCGGATCACCGGCCCGGGCCAGCCCGGCAAGAAGCACACCGGCCAGCAGGAAAAACGTTCTTGAATGCATGATCAGCCTCGACAGGGGTTGGCACAAACGAATCATCTGGAGGAAGTATGAGACATTTTGCGATCGCTGCACTGCTGGCATTGAGCAGTCTCTCCCTGTCGCTCCCGGCCCTGGCCGAAGGCGTGGACGCCAGCACCCTGCCCGACTACAAACGCTCGCGCCTGCAGCTCTACCTGACGCCCCAGGAGGCCTACGAGATCGTCGGCAAGGCGCCGGCCCGAACCCTCTTTCTCGACGTACGCACCCGTGCCGAAGCCATGTATGTGGGGATGCCCACCACCGCCGATGCCCTGGTGCCCTACGTGGAACACCAGGAGATGATGACCGACTGGGACGAGCGCCGCCACATGTACCAGCTCGAGCCCAACAGCGACTTCATCCAGGAAGCCGAGATCCGCCTGAAGGAAAAAGGCCTCGGCAAGACCGACCAGGTCATCCTGATCTGTCGTTCGGGTGACCGCAGCGCCCGCGCCGCCGACCTGCTCGCCAGTGCCGGATTCACCCGCGTTTATAGCATCGCCGAGGGTTTCGAGGGCGACTCCGCCAAGGATGGCGCCAAGGCCGGCCAGCGCATCGTCAACGGCTGGAAGAACGCCGGCCTGCCATGGACCTACAAGCTGGTGAAGGCGAAGATGTACTTCCCGCGCTGAGCCTCGCGGGCGGCATGATCGGCGCTGGGGCAGCCGATATTGGCGGATACGTGCTACTGAGCCCGCTGATCCAGGACCTGCGCTGAGATCCGCCTCCTGACTTCGAATCCATAGTAATGATGTCGCGGTGCTGCACGACATAGAGATGATCGGAGAACGAGCGCAAGATGTAGATTGTGCCGCTTTCGACATCATCAGCCTCAAGCTTGCCACCAAAGGAGAGTTGCCCGCTCTCGGGCGAGGCCAACCGCCGCACGGCGATATCGTTTTAGTCGACCGCGAAGCGGAAGGTCGCATGAGTACAGACCAGCACCTTGTCGTCAGCTTCGAGAAACGCGCCCAGCGACTTAACCCTACCGCCGTTGTCGTTGCCCGGCGCGTTGCACAGGTTCCACTTGGGCTCCACCTGTCAGTCGGATGCGCCGTTGCGGGCGTAGGTGACGGAAACGGATGGAACAGCACGCTGTTTGGTGGGCTTATCGGTCATGACTCGCGTCTGCATTGGCTGTACCTGCATCATTACCCATCAATTCCTGTTCGATCTGTTCGATGC
>ERZ795056.5298-NODE-5298-length-13001-cov-10.381199_pt1 | contig 13001 bp, 10 predicted proteins | sample MGYA00375140_ERZ795056 | MGnify/ENA primary metagenome ERZ795056 (study PRJEB30185, sample SAMN05720227) | activated sludge metagenome | isolation source: Anaerobic digester | place: USA | collected 2015-03-09 ...
GTCCCCTTTCCAATTGGCGGGGTTGTCGCGGATATATTGGGCAATACGTTCGTTGGGGCGTGAAATTTCACGCCCTTACAACGTCATCGCGGATGACGCGGTCCCAATAATTGCGTTGCCACCCTTCGACAGGCTCAGGGTGAATACGGGCGTTCCGCGTGGTATCAACCCATCGCGCATGGCCTGCCGTGTAACGGCGGCCTTGAACGTTTGCATGATGTGGCCCAACGAATTCGGGACCATGATGGCGATCGGTGGTCGGCGTGGGATGTCGGGAACGTCCGGTGGCGGCGGGTGGATCGTTGGCCGGTGACGGGGCGGTAGGGGCGGCGAATTCGCTGCCCCTACGGGATCCCGCCCCGGCCGACGAACCGGTTGTCCCGACGCCACATCCGTGATCACGATGATCCCATGCACATGGTTGGGCATCACCACAAATGCATCGCACACCACCATTGGCATGTGGTCGGGTATCGCATCCCAACACCGTTGGACAATATGACCCATGGCATTGGGCACCATCACGCCGTTCACCACGTCACCGAACAATGGCATCCGGTCGTGGGTGCAAACCGTGACGTAATAGGCGCCGGCGCGGGTGTGATCGTATCCCCGCAACCGGATGGATCGGCGATGGAAACGGTCGGCCATATGGATCCGAATATCGGCATCCTCCCGTTCCCGCGGATCGGTGATCCGTGGTGTCTGCCCCCTACCCGCCTCTCTTACCGATCTGAACCCACCGAACCCCGCTTCCATGGCCCCTCCCTTTGGCCTTCGGTACGTCTCAACCCGTGAACGGTCGGACAAGGGCAGCGGCTGGTCGTAACTTTGTGTGGATGCGTTCGACCCTCACCCTGCTCGCCCTGCTGTGCCTGATGCCCTTCACCGGCCAGGCCGCACTGGACATCGTCATCGAGACCAAGGTCTTCCACGTGCCCCAACGCGGCCCGCGCGTGGAGGTGAACATGGCCGTGCTGGCCGGTTCGGCTGCGCTGATGGCCAACGAACGCGGCTTCATGCAACCGCGGGTGGAGATCCTGACCATCGTGGAACAAGGTGGGGTGATCAAGGCCTTCGCCAAGACCGAGGTGCTGGGTCCGGAACGTTTGGATTCGGTGCGGCAGGACCTGCTGCACCAGGAGTTCTTCCAATTGGAACCGGGGTCCTACGACCTGCTGGTGGAGGCCTTGGACCTGAACAGCACTGACACGACGCGTGCCCGCTACCGGATGCCGCTAGCAGTGGGCGCACCGCCGACAGGAGTGTCCATCTCCAACATCCTGCTGGCCGAGCGGATCGATCCGGGCGCCGAGGGCGTGGCGGCGAAGCACGGCTACCAGGTGGTGCCGCTGCTGAGCGACTACTTCCCCTCCACCATCACCACCCTCAACTTCTACGCGGAGGTGTACGGTACGGGAGCCGCCTTCGGGCAGGACAGCCTCTACCTGTTGAACTACCAGATCGAGGGCTTCGAGAAGCGCACGGTTTACGGCGGGTACAAGCGGGTGAACCGGACGAAGGCCGGTGCCGTGGAACCGGTGATCTCCAGCTTCGACATCCGCGACCTGCCCAGTGGCAACTACCTGCTGGCCGTGGAAGTGCGCGACAAGCGCGGCGAACTGGTGACACGCGGCGAGCAGTTCTTCATGCGCAACAATCCGATCCGGCACTCCTACGACCTGCAAGGGATGGAGAAGCTGGACCTGAGCAACACCTTCGCCGGCGCCTTCATGGATGCCGATTCGCTGGTGGAGCACATCAACAGCATGCGGCCCATCGCCGATCCGCTGGAGCGCAAGATCATCGACGACCGGGTGAAGGACAAGGACATCGACCTGATGCGCCGCTTCTTCTACAGCTTCTGGTCCAACCGGTCGGTGGATCCCGAGCAGGCCTGGCGGGACTACCGTGAGCAGGTGGTGAAGGTGAACAAGCTGTTCGGCTGCCGGGTGATGAAGGGCTACGAGACGGACCGTGGCAACGTGTACCTGAAGTACGGCGCACCGAACACCATGATGGACCGGTTCAACGAGATGGGCACGGTGCCCTACACCATCTGGCACTACTACCGGGCCGGCAAGTACACCAACCGACGCTTCGTGTTCTACCAGCCCGACCTGGCCAACACCTGTATGCAGCTGCTGCACAGCGAGGTGCCCGGTGAACTGCAGAACCCGCAGTGGAACAACATCCTGCACCAACGCAACGTGGCCATGCCCGGGGTACAGACCCAGCAGCCGGGCACCACGGAGAGTGAGCGCGTGTTGGAGTTCTTCAACGATCCCCGGTAACATCGGGTACCGGTCATTGATGCACCTTTGCGCCGCTCATGCGCACCGCCGTCGTCATCCTGAACTGGAATGGCAGGGAGTGGCTTCAACGCTTCCTGCCCGGCGTGATCGCGAACACCCCCGATGCGGAGGTGATCGTGGCGGACAACGGTTCCACGGACGATAGCCTGGCCTGGCTGGCCGCCACCTACCCTACGCTACGGACCCTACCACTGGATGGCAATCATGGCTTTGCCGGTGGCTATGACCGTGCGCTCGCCCAGGTGACCGCCGACCGGTACGTGTTGTTGAATTCCGATGTGGAGGTGACACCCGGATGGATCGCTGCGCTGAACGCCTACCTGGATTCCCAGCCGGGCATGGTGGCCTGCCAACCCAAGGTGCTCTCCTACCGTGACCGCAACCGGTTCGAGCATGCCGGGGCCGCGGGGGGCTACATCGACCGCAACGGATATCCGTTCTGCCGGGGGCGCATCTTCGAGATCACCGAACCCGATACGGGCCAGTACGACAGCGACACCGATGTGTTCTGGGCCACCGGGGCCTGCCTGATGATCGATGCGCAGGCCTTCCATGCCGTGGGGGGGTTCGATGAGGACCTGTTCGCCCACATGGAGGAGATCGACCTGTGCTGGCGGCTGCGCCGGATCGGCAAGCGGATCGGGTACACCAGTTCGGCCACCGTGTACCACGTGGGCGGCGGCGCGCTGGGCTATGGCAGCCCGCGGAAGACCTACCTGAACTTCCGCAACAGCCTGATCGTGCTGACGAAGAACCTGCACGTGGGCGGGCTGTGGTACTGGTTGTTCCGCCGCTTGTTGCTCGACGGGTTCGCTGCGCTGAAGTTCCTGTTGGAAGGTCATGGTGCCCATACGTGGCAGGTGGCACGTGCCCATTGGTCCTACTTCAGCCGCATGCCGCACGTGCTGCGCCAACGCAAGGAACTGTTGCGGACGGAGCGCACGCCCGATCTCACCGGGATGTACCATCGGAGCATCGCCTACGACCGGTTCATCCTGAAGTGGACCCGGTTCACGCAGCTGGACCGCGAGGCCTTCGATCAGCCGCGACGCAGCAGGTGATCCACGGCCAACCGGTAACCGTCGAGCCCGAGGCCCATGATGCTCCCCGAGCATACCGCACCGACCAATGACACATGCCGGAACGGTTCGCGTGCCAGCAAGTTCGAAAGGTGCACTTCGATGACCGGCACCGTGATGGCCGATACCGCATCGCGCAGGGCGACGGAAGTGTGGCTGTAACCGCCCGCGTTGAGCACCACGCCGTGGTAGCGCCCCTGTGCCTCCTGTACCCAGTTGATGAGTTCGCCCTCCAGGTTCGACTGGCGGAGTTCCAATGTCGTGCGCGGAAAAGCAGCGACCAGTTCCGGCCAATAATCGGCCATGGACCGGCCGCCGTAAAGGGCCGGTTCGCGCGTGCCCAACAGGTTCAGGTTGGGGCCATTGATCACGAGGATCTGTTCCATGCGATGCTGCTCTACCCGCGAAGATGAACGATCCCGAGCGATACACGATCGGTGGTTCGCACTTGGGCCGCCCGTTGGCGTGCACACGCATGCTGCGGATGGACCTTTGGTGCATGGATTGGGACAGCTCCTTGGCGGAGTTCCGGATGCACTTGAAACTGGAGCGGTCGTTGAGCGATCGCACGGTGGCATCGTACGTGCGCGACCTGGAGAAGCTGCGGCAGTTCGCGACGTCCATGCGGCCCCCGCTCCTACCTGGGACGATCGGGCTGGAGGACCTACAGCTCTTCCTGAAACAGACGGCGAAAGCAGGCGCTGCGGCTACCAGCCAAGCGCGTTACCTCAGTGCCATCCGGGCCTTCTACCGTGGACTTCGGCGCGAGGGGCAGGTGAAGGAGGATCCCTCCGAACTGGTGCAGAGCCCTCGCACAGGTAGGAAGTTGCCGGTGTTCCTGAGCGTGTCGGAGGTGGAGGCCATGTTGGCCGCGGTGGACCTGAGCGCACCTTTGGGACATCGGGACCAGGCCATTGTGGAAACCCTCTACGGATGTGGGCTGCGGGTGAGCGAGTTGTGCGGTCTGCGCCGTTCGTGGCTGCACTTCAACGAGGGCTACATCCGGGTGGTGGGCAAGGGCGACAAGGAGCGGTTGGTGCCCATCGGTCCCGAGGCCATGCACAGCATCACCCGGTACCTCGATGAGGTGCGTGTTCATCAACCCGTGCAACGCAACGCGGAGGACATCGTGTTCCTGAACGCACGCGGCGGCGGGCTTTCGCGGGTGGCGGTGTTCAACCTGGTGAAGGAACTGACAGCAAAGGCCGGCATCCGCAAGACCATCAGCCCGCACACCTTCCGCCATTCCTTCGCCACCCACCTGGTGGAGGGCGGCGCGGACCTACGAGCGGTGCAAGAGATGCTGGGCCACGCGAGCATCACCACCACGGAGATCTACACCCACTTGGACCGGGAATACCTGCGCAGCAACATCCTGCAATTCCACCCGCGCGCCCGGCGCAAGTGATCAGTGCTGCACCAGGAACCTGGCCGACCGCGATCCCGCATCACCGATGAGCAGCACCGTGTACAACCCATCGACGAGGTCGCGTACGGGCACTGCCATGCGCTGGCCACCCACGGGCCAACGCACCGCGCTGAGCATGCGCCCACGCGCGTCCAGGATGTGGAGCATGGCACCTTCGGACGGGGTACCATCACCTTCGATGTACACCACATCATCCGCTGGCACCGGGCGTATGCGTAGCACGGCGCCGGGTGATGCAGGGCTGAACGTTGCGGTGCTCAGGAACACATACGGCTCGGAGTCCGCTACACAGCCCTCGTTCAAGGTGACCGAGACCGTGTACGTGCCGTTACCTGTGAGTTCCAAGTACCGATCCGTGGCACCCGTGATGGTATCGCCGTTCAGGAACCACTGGTAGGTATCGGCCTCCGTGGAGACCAGCGAGTCGCCGACCAGATCGATGGCGACCGAGACCTCCGCACAGCGGTCCACGATCTTATGCACCAGGCCGGAGATGACGTTGGTGGTGTACAATTCACCGGCACTGTCGGCGCCGATGGACGTGATGCCGAGCATTCCCGTGGACAGGAGCAGTTCATCCACCCAACCACCTTGCCCATCGGGCAGCACCGAGCGCAATTCGCCGGAGCAGAAGTCGGTGTAGAGGTGCCTGCCGTAGAGGTAGGGATAACGTGTGCCCCGGTAGACCTCGCCGGCCACGATGGCACATGCGGTGCCCCCGAGGATGCCGTGCGAAAGGGCGACCACGGGCCATTGGAACGTGGTGCTGTCCGCACAACCCGCGGTGATGAACGGAGCATTGCCCTCGTAACAACGCCAGCCGAAATTGGGACCGGTGTTCAGGCCTCCTGGCCAATGGTCGAGCTCTTCCCAGCGCTCCTGCCCCACATCACCGATCCACAGATCGCCGTTGGCCGGGTCGATGCCGAATCGGAACGGGTTGCGCAGGCCATAGGCCCAGATCTCGGGGAGCGTATCGCCCGAAGCACCCACGAAGGGATTGTCCGGCGGGATGCTGTAGGTGCCATCGGACTCCGGCTTGATCCGCAGGATGGTCCCGAACAGGCTGGTAGGGTCCTGCCCTTCGTTGTTCGGATCGTCCGAACCGCCACCGTCCCCGAGGGCACAGTACAAGTAACCATCGGTGCCGAATGCCAGTCCACCGGCCTGGTGGATGGGGTTGGGCTGCGGAAGGCTGATGAGCACCACCTCGCTGTTGGGGTCGGCCACGTCGGGGTTGGGGCCGACCGTGAACCGCGAGATGCGCGAGATGCCATCACCGGTGCCGGTGATGTAGTTCACGTAGAAATGACCGTTGGTGGCGAAGTCCGGATCGAAGGCCATGCCCAGGAGCCCACGTTCACCATTGAAGAGCACGCGGGAAGCGATGTCGAGGAACTCGATGTCGGCCACGTCCATGCTGTCCCGGACCAGGAAGATGGCGCCGTACTGGCGGGCCACGAAAAGCCGTCCATCACCGGCATGGGTGATGTCCACCGCCGTACCGAGTTCGGCGGCGTAAGGAACAAGTTCGATACGGGACTGTGCGTAGGCCTGGGTGGACCAGGCAAGCCCTGCGAAGAGCAGGGCGGTGAGGATGTACTTCAACGTTCGGGCCGGTGCTGTTACCGGGGTACGAAATTACGTCATCCCGCGCTAGAAGACCTTGACCTGTCGCTGCTTGCCGATGTACACACCAGCGGGGACCTCGCCCTTGACCGGGCGGCCCAACACATCGTACCACGGACCGTTGTACACCTGCTGCACCGGTGCCACATCCTCCACCGCGGTGGAGATCTGGCATGGGGTGGCCACGATGCGCACTTCGTCCAGGTACCAGCTGCCTTCGTTGCTACCGTAGGGGCTGAACTGGAGTTGGAAGGTGCCGAACGGGTCCTGGGCTGTGGTGGTCAAGCATCCGAGGTCGGTGATCACCTCCGTGTGGAAGTCGTGCTGAACAGTGATATCGGCCAGTTCGCTCAACGGTTCCATGGCGCTGCGCGTGTAGTCCACCCTTACGCGGGAAGGCCCTTGGGCACTGCGCGCATGGCGGAAGATGATGCTGTCGATCTGCACGGCATTGGTGGATACGCCGGAGAGCATGATGTACTTGTCCGAGGTCTGGTCCACCGTCCACCCGAAGGTGCCGATGGCGTTGTCACCGGCCGCCACGGGATGCGGACAGACGTCAACGCCGATCCAAGCCACGTTGGTCCCGAAGAATTGTGCGCTGGAACTTGCGGGGAGGTTGCAGGCCATGCAGCCTTCCTCACAATCGAGCAAACTGCCACACCACTGGTTCAACCATTGGTAGGAGATCACCTCGGACTGTGCGAAGGACCCACCCACGATGGCGAATGAAAGACTCAGGGAGAGGATGCGAAGCGTGTAGCGCATGGTTCATCGGACCATAACATGGGGTCCGGTGGCCCGAAACGCCAGTCGGTCGAAAAAAGTTACACCACAGCTTGTCCCGGACGCCCGTTCAGCTCTGGAGGCAGGTGCTCAACTGGGCACGGAGCACTTGCCCCATGTTGGTAAGGCCCGCGAAGGCACGCGTACCGTGGAGCTTGCCGAGGTCCTCGCCCAACTCGCGCGCCTGCTCGGCGGTGCTGATGTGGTCCTTCTCGAGCACGGCCAACAACTCCTCGACCACGCGTTCGCTGTGTTTGTAGCGTCGCCGCAGCAACGCGCGCTCCTCGTTCCGGTATTGTTCGGCCGTTTCAGCACCGATCACGCGCTGGGCCAGTTGCACATAGGCCAGGTTCTCCTTGTAGAACTGGGGCAGGTAGATCCGCGCGCGCCCTTCATGGCTCTGTTGATCGAAGTCGATGCTTCGGATGCGGTACTGCACCTGGTCCAGGTCGTGGATCACATCCACCACGAAGTTGTATGCGCGCATATCCCCTAGCAGCCGCACGAAACAGCGCTCATTGAACTTCACGAACTCCTTGCTCAAGCGCACCTCGTTCAATTGCCCACCATAGAGCTGGGGCGCGACGATGAACGAATCGCCGGGCACGCCGATGATATGCTCCTCCACCAAGGTGGGACCATCGACCAGGTAGCTGATGCGGTTGGGCGAGAGCAAGTGCTCCAGTTCGAGGCCGTAGACCCTGCTGCTGTCCGAGATCTTGATGTAGAAGTAGTCGTGGTTGTCGTTGATCCGGTTGAGGATCTTGATGCGGAAGGGTTGGGAATTGCCATAGGCGCAGAAGTCGACCCCGGCCACTTGGAGGTGGCCGATCTGACGCCCATCGGCGATCAGCGTCTGGTAGGTCTCCACGAGCCGATCATACAACTCCTCGCGCTCACCCGGCCGGTAGAGCACCGAGTTCCAAAGGGTCGGTTTGCCGTGGACATCCAGGTGTGGCATCAAGCCATCGAACCGCTTCAGCTCGGCGTAGTTCACTTCCATCGGCACCAAGCGCCCCTGGCGCTCCAGGTAGCCCATGAGCTCGTCCCCCACCCGGTACAGCGGCTTGCGCTGCGCGATCGTGTTGAAGTCCATCCCGATGGTTCAACGGGTGACCGTGAACGGGCGTGCGACCACTGCGGTCCCCTCACCGATCGCTGTATGGAGCAGGTACGCCCCCGGCGCAAGGTCAGCGACGTCCAAGCGGTAGCGACCCTCGGCATTCGCGCTGCGGAAGGTCCGCATCTGTAGCTGTCCGGCGGCGTTCAACACATCGAACCGAACGGTTCCGTTCAAGCCACCATCCAGCTGCACGTTCACATGGTCCATAGCAGGGACCGGGAAGAGATCCACGGTGGCCAGGTCCGTCCGCACCTCCGCCATCCCCACGTTGACGGAACTCTTCGCGAAGGCATACTGGCCCTTCCGCATCACATCGAGGTTGACGATGCCGTTCCCGTTGGCGAGGTCACCGGCCAGCACGGTCTGATCGGGATAAGGCGCCCACGGGTCCAGTGGTGTTTCCCGATGGACCATGAGCATACCGGTCTCATCACCATCGACCAATGCGTTATCGAGATTGTCCGCGGTTGCACCGGCGTAGGTGAAGCGGCCCCGGAGGATGGTGCCCTCTGGCCACAACCCACCGATGTCCCAGTAGTGTGTGTCGGACACGTCGATCACATCCGGGGTGGCCGGGTCCACACCCGCCCCGGACCAGATGTGTTCGATGCGAACGAGCGTGGTGTCCACGAGGTTGGTCTGGTACATGATCATGTCGACGAACGGCTGTGTACTTCCGAAGGACACCCCCGGTATGAGGGTGCGCTCATTGGCTGTGCGCGCCTGGTTCAGCCGGTTGTGCCGGTTCAGCACCACCAGGGCCGGCTCGAACGGGACCATGACGGTGTGCAGTGCGTTCGCCCCCGAAGCCACAATATCAGCGAGGAACTCCTCGCCTTCCGCATTGAGGAAGGACACCTCCAACGGTACGGCTTCATGGTACACCGTCGTTCCGCGCAACTTCTGGTCGATGTTCAACACCACCTCGAAGCTGTCGTTCACCGCGTTCACCGTCCGCTCACGGACCACGAACACACTGTAGCCGGGAGCGAACACCCAGGCATCGAAGAACGCGTCGAGGTCCACCCCGGTGGCGGACTCCAAGGAGTCGCGGAATTGCTGTGGGGTCATGGTCTGTTCAGCCAACGCGATCTGCACACCCCGCATCCCTTGGCGGAACAGTTCATCGCCCAGGTAACCCCGCAGGTTGTGCATGACCGATGCCCCCTTGTAGTAGGTGTGTGTGCCATAGATGTGCTCGTCCGGCATGGGTGATAGGGGCTGGAACCCACCATCGTCCAAGTGTGCCTCGCGGAGGACGCGGAAGTGGTTGTCCTTGACCGCCTGCAACAACCCGGCTTGTCCGCCGATCCACTCCTCGATCAGGTGGCCGCTGTACTCCGCAGGTCCCTCTTTCAACCACATGTCGTTGTGGACGTAGGGCGTCACCTTGTCCCCCCACCAGTGGTGGCCCAGTTCATGGGTATACAGACCGCGATTGTTGCCCGTGGTCTGGGTGGTCATGAATTGCGGATAGGCGACGTTGGTCGGGATCTCCAGTGCACCGTCGGTGGTCAGCACATAGCCCACCCGGTCGTAGGGGTACGGGCCATACCAGTACTCGCAGGCATCGATGGCATCACCCAGGTTGCCGAAGCGCGAGATCATGGCCGTGAGGTCGGCCGGTTTGGCGAGCAAGGTCACCGGGATGTCCGCCAACAAGCCACTGTGCGTGAAGGCATGTTCCTGGTAGTTGGCCACGGCAATGGCGCTCAGGTGGGTGGGTACCGATTGGGGGAGTTCGTAGCTGCGGATCACGGTATCCCCTCCAAGCTGCACTTCACCCAAGAAATTCCCCTGGCCATGGAAGCGGTAGGTGCCGGCGCTCTTGACGTGGTAGGAATAAGAGGCCCGCTCCACGAAACTGTCGAAACAGGGATACCACACCTTGCCGAAGTTGGGTGGTATTGTACTGATGCCGATGCCCAGGTTGTAGATATACTGGCTCTCGAAGTAGAAGCCCCCCCAATCCGGATCGCGGTGCGGCTGACCGTGATAGTGTACGGTGATGGCGATCTCCTCCCCTTGCGCCATCGGGGTCGGAAGGTCCACATCCAGAAACTGCCCATCATAGGCATGGGTCAAGGACGATCCGTCGGAAAGGACCGAATCGACCGTGAGTTCGAACAGGTCGAACCGGATGCGATCCACGTCCGATACCAGGGCGCGGACATCGATGGTCGTGGCACCCGTGATGCTCGCGCCGCCGTAGTTGGTGACATCCAAGGTGATGTCGTAGTGCAGGATGTCGAAGGTGTCGCTGCGCGCGATGGTCTCCGCGATCTGCGTGCGGTCGGCGGCAGTGGCCTCGGGATGGGGCCGATGACCGTTCCGGAAATAGTGGCAACCGAACGGGTTGGTCTGTGACACCAGTGTCGCACCCGTGGACAAGGACAGGATGCAGAACAGGCTGGACCGGATGAGGGATGTCGTCATGGGTTGGCTGGAAGGAGCGCGTAAGTTATGCACAGCTTGTCCCAGGGCTGTCCATTCGTCGTACCTCCGTGGTCCTGGACCCTTTGTCGCATTTGGAACCCGGTTGGGCGATCTTGCGTTGAAGCGGAGTGGGATAGCCCTCATCTTGGCGGGATGATGCAGTGGAACGCCCCATCACCATCTCGTACGCCCGCCCTATTCCGGAACATGAGCAAGGAACCCATACGTGTGTTGATCGTCGAGGATGAGCCCATCATCAGCAGGGATATCGCTCAGCGATTGAAGTCGAAGGGACATGAAGTGGTCGGATTCGCGCGGTCGCGCACCGATGCGTTGGAACAAGCCCATGAGCTCCGGCCCAACGTCGTCATCATGGATATCCATCTGTTGGACGGCCACAGCGGCGTGGAGGCCGCCAAACAGATCCGGGAGGAACTGGACCTGCCGGTGATCTTCCTGACCGCCAACTCGGACAACGACACCCTGAGCAAGGCCAAGATCGCGGAGCCCTATGGCTTCGTGGTGAAGCCCTTCACCGATCAGGCGCTCCACACGGCGATCGAGATCGCGATGAGCAAGTACGATGGCGAACAACAGATCCGTTCGGAACTGGACCGGCTCTACGACCTGGTGGAGGAGAGCGCCAATGCCGATCACTTCTTCGTGAAGGCCAAGGGCAAGTTGGTGCGGCTCCGCTTCAGTGAGATCGGCTTCGTGGAGGCCTTGAAGGATTATGTGGGTATCCATGTGGCCGGACAACGGTATGTGGTCCACGCCACCTTGCAGGACATGGAGGACCGGCTACCCGCCAAACACTTCATGCGCGTGCATCGCTCCTACATCGTCCGCTTGGACAAGATCCATGCGGTGGAGGAAGGCGAGATCACCATGGAACGCACGGAACGCAAGGTGCCCATCGGCGGCTCGTTCCTGGGAAAGGTCCGCGAGCGCCTCGACCCGCTGTAGCCTTAGCCTTTGGTGAAGCGCGCTTCGCGCGTACTTCCGTTCGTGTGCACCCGCAGGATATAGCTACCTGCCGGGAGCGCGGCCACATCGATGCGGCCATTGCTCATCACGGTGCGCTGTACCTGTCGCCCGGCCAGATCGAGGATCTTGACGGGGCGGTCGCCCCACTCCACGGCATCATCCACCATCAGCACATCCACGGCAGGATCCGGGTGGACCTTGAGCAGGTCGTCCTCCCCGCGGTCATCCACGGTGGTCGGTAGCTGTTCAACGACCGTCATCACCGTATTGATCTCCGCCCCTACCACTTCCTGTACAATTCCGGAAGGCCAGCGGATCGTGAGCGATAGGATCTCCTCGTCCGGACCGAGACCGAAGTGGGCCATCAGGCTGCTCATATACTTGAATCCATCACCCGCGCGGACCTCACGGACCTGGGTACCCAAAGCGGAGGTGAGCGTGATCCAGGCGCCGATCCCGTTGCGGTTGCTGACCGTACCACGGAGGTCCAGACGAAGCCAGTTGTTCGTATTGCCCGTATTCACCTGCAATCCATATTGGCCGATCACATCCAGGGAACCGTCGCTGTTGACATCTCCGACGGCTCCGTTCCCCGGTGAGTAGTTGTTGCCCATGAATGAAAGCCCGCCCCGGTTCATCAACAAGGAATAGGCACCCAGGATATCCAGCTTGCCATCGTTGTCGAAGTCGTGCGTGACCCATTCGATGCCTTGGCTGTAGAAGGTGTCGAGTCCGGAACCAGCGGTGACATTCGTGAACGTGCCGTCCCCATTGTTGCGCATCAGCTTGTGGTAGCCGCTGCTACTGGCACCGATCACGACATCCATGTCCCCATCGTTGTCCAGGTCGCCCCATGCGCTGCTCCAGCTCTGGTGACCGTCGGCGAAACCCAGGGTCTGACCGACCTGGGTGAACGTGCCATTCCCTTCATTTCGCATCAACAGGTCCACCGGGTCACAACCACACTTGGCCACAAAACAGTCCACGTCCCCATCGTTGTCATAGTCCACCCAGATGGAACCGTAGTTGCCGCAGGAGTAGCCGAGACCGCCTTGGGTGAAGGTGAGGTTGCCGTTGCCATCGTTCATGTAATAGACGTTGGGGGCCACATCGTGACAAACGAACGCGTCCAAGTGCCCGTCGTTGTTGATGTCCACCATGTTGGAGCGTTGGCTGAACACATATTCGGGGCCTGAGCGCTCCACGAACGCCTCGCC
>ERZ795056.5299-NODE-5299-length-12999-cov-6.753631_pt1 | contig 12999 bp, 7 predicted proteins | sample MGYA00375140_ERZ795056 | MGnify/ENA primary metagenome ERZ795056 (study PRJEB30185, sample SAMN05720227) | activated sludge metagenome | isolation source: Anaerobic digester | place: USA | collected 2015-03-09 ...
ATCGCAAAGCACTGGGCACAGACGCCATAGCGCTTCTTCATGCGCAGCAGCAGATCCAGCGTCCACCCCTTCGGCGAGACGCCCGCCTGCTGCACAGCCTTGCGCAGGGGTGCGGCCGGCAGGAGGAAGCTCATCACAAAGCGACGCGCAAACTCGCCCTCGTTCAGCACCTCGATCTCCGCGCCGTTCACGGCTTCGTCGGCGGCGGCCACACTCTGCTTACGCGTGTACCAGAAGATGCGCCCCAGTTCAAAAACCACGCGGGCCATCTGAAGCTCGGGCTGCTTTTTGAGCTGGCTGTTAACAAAGACAAACGCATTCCGATTGAGCGGATCATACCCGCTGAAGGTCGTGCACCCCTCCGGCATGTCCAGAAAGATCACGCGCAAACCGGCCGTCTCAAGCAGATCGAGGTAGTCGAACATCGTCGCCTGCCCGATCCCGAGCGCCTGACGCACATGCGCGGCCACCTGTTCGGCACCGGCCGTGTTGGGTGTGAACGGCACATTCAACGGAATGTCCAGCCGTCCCGAAACACCGGCCAGCACTTCCAGCTTGAGCACCGCTTCGGCCACCGTCTGACAGATAATGTGCGACGCCTTGACCGATTCCGCATCCTGATTCTCGCCGGAGCCCAGCGGCGGCAACATCACCGGAGACAGGCCGCCCGAAACCGACGCACTCTCCTCCCACACGTTCTTCTCTTGAAACAGATCGTCGATCCGCACATTCAACTGCTTGGCAAGCCGGTACAACACCCTCCCCGACGGCAAATGCTTGCCTTTTTCGATCCACCCGAGCGGCCCCGCCCGAATCCCGATGTCGGTGGCCAGTTGAATCTGCGAAATGCGCTGGATCTCGCGCAACTGGCGGATCCGTGCACCCACTCTCAACGCGATCTCGCGTTCAGCCTGCGTTTTGTGTTTACCCATGACCGACTCCTTCTGTTAAAGGTCCATCCAACTGAATCATTCTTCTGCCTGATTGTCTTCCGTTGAGCCTATACGACAACGCCCGAAGGCATACCCGACGGAAACAAGCTTTAAGTATGCCTTATTGTGTTCACTTTCACAAGTTGATTTTATTAATAATACTTTTTTTCGTTAAACCCCTTCGGGCCGACACTGAGAACCTGACTTCGGGAAGACCATTAGCTGTCACATAGGTAATACCCCTAGAGTTCTCGAGCAGCCATCGTTTGCCGCGCGGCCTCGCGCCCGCGCCGGTACTCGGGCGCATAGACGGCCGAATCGCGCACCACGCACCCCCCGCGTCCGACCGCGTCTTTCATGATCTGCGAGCACATGGAGCACGTGACGCAACATTTGCCGGAAACCATGCCGCCGCCCCGCAGGATGTCGTTCGCCGCGTCGGGATAGGCAAACGCCGAACGGCCGAAGCCGATCAGATCACACCAGCCCTCCCGCACCAGACCGGCGGCGACCGGCGGCGCCAGATGGCGCAGCCACGACAGCGCGGCTGTGATGACCGGCACCCCCCCGGCCGCGCGCCGCACCGCTCGCACGGTCTCCTGAAACCGCACCACCCCGCGCAGCGGATCTTCGGGCGGGGGCGGGCATCCGGCCAGTGCGCGGTCATGCGGGCGGTTCAGATAGGGCTGGAAGCGCGGATAGCCCATGGAGATGTTGTGGAACGGCACACCCAGCGCGGTCAATTCGCCGATCAAACGCAACGGCTCGGCGAGATCTGGCTGCCACGCCCCCTCGCGCGCCGCCACGCCCCAACCGTACGGATAATCAGAGGGCTCAAGCACGGTCAGCCGCGAGGCCACCCATGTCGTGCGGGCGAGCGCCTGCCGCATGTCCGACACGCAGGCCTTCAGAAACCGCGTGCGCTGTTCATACGGGCCGCCGTAACGCCCCTCGCGGCCGTGCGCGCCCAGCAGCTCGGCCACCAGATAACCGTGCACCGCCTTCATATCCACGCCATCGAACCCCGCCCGCTCAGCCCGTACGGCGGTCGCCACAAACGCCTCGCGCAGCCGCTCCAGCGCGTCGTCGCTGACGGGTTCCGTGACCGGCATCTCAGGCATCGCCCGCTCAAGCAGAGGATTGCGCTGCGCCGTGACCGGGGCCGGCCTGCCCTGCGGCCGGCTGTAGCGGCCGCTGTGGGTCAACTGCAAGAGCAGCACGACGTCGCCACACCCCTGCTCGCGCGCCGCACGGCGCGTCTCATCCACCAGCCTGCGCCACACGTCGAGGTTCTGGTCGGTCAGCATGAGCTGGCGCGGGCCGGATCGGCCCTCCGGCACGACCGCCGCCGATTCGAACCAGATCAGCGCGCTGCCGCCGGCCGCAAAGCGCCGGTAGCGCCGGAAAGTCAGTTCGCCCGGCGTGCCGCCGTCGTCACAGGCATCCACACCCTCCATCGGCTGCACCACAAACCGGTTCGCCAACCGGCGCCCCGCAACCGCCACCGGCTCGCCCAGCACCGCCAGATCGTCGCTCCACGGCAGTTCGCCCCCGAACCGAGCCACTTCCGCCGACAGCTCCTCCCGCGTCCTCAAATCAAACCGTTTCATGCGCGCACCCCTTCCGGAAAAAAACACCATTCACAGCCAGCCCTGATTGAGCGATACTGTACCACATGGATATTCCTGTCACCACAGCCATCCGCGCCCTGCGTGCCGGCAAGGCCGACTACGAGCCCTTTGTCTACGCGTATGCGGACCACGGCGGCACCAGTCGCGCCGCAAGCGAACTCGGCATCGATGAACATCTGACGGTCAAAACCATCGTGCTGGAAACGGACGCCAAGAAACCCCTGATCGTGCTCATGCACGGCGACCGCGAGATCTCGACCAAGCAGATGGCCCGCGTGCTCGGCGTCAAATCCGTCGCCCCCTGCGCGCCGGACACGGCGACCCGCCACACGGGCTACCCGGTGGGCGGCACCAGCCCCTTCGGCACGCGCAAGGCGCTGCCGGTTTACGCCGAGGCGACCCTTTTCGACCTGCCGCACCTTTACATCAACGGCGGACGCCGCGGCCTGCTCGTCAAAATTGCGCCGACCGTGCTCGACCGCCTGCTCCATCCGCAGCGGGTCAACGTTGCCGTCGGCACATGACCTCCTGCGCCATGGCCCTGCCGCGCGACGTCACTCCGCGCGGCTGATCTCCAGCTTGTCGATGTAGAGCGCCGCGAGCGCCGGGCTTTCGGCGTGCGCCTTCTTGTCGAAGCGCCCGGGCCCGATCCAGAAATAGTGGTCCGTCTCCGGCACCCACTCTGCCACGTCGTACCAGTGATACCCCTCGCCGACCGCCTCCACCGCGCGCGTGCAGCCGCCGCCGCAGCCGCGCCGGTTCTTGGCATCGTACACCCCGCTCCAGAACGCCTCGCCCGTCTGGCCGGGCTTCTTCTCAACCCGCACGCGCATGCGGATGCGGTAGCGCGCGCCGGGATCGAACGCCACCTGGCTGAAGCGCAGCGTGGTGCACCACTCGTAATGCGTGTTGGCCAGCTTCATCGCCGAGCCGTCCTCGGCCAGCGGGTCCGCCACCGTCTCGCCCCACGTGCCGCGGTTGCCCAGCGAGAGCGCGGTGTCTTCCACCGTCGCCGTCGTCTTCGCGCCCTCAGCCGGCGGCACGCTCGGCACCGCCAGGAAGCGCCACGTTCCAAGCATGCGCGCGTGCGCCTCCTGGCCCTCGGAGAGGCGCATGTTCTTCGCCTCGTCGAACCGCGCCAGCAGCTCTTTCGCCAGGCGGCGGTGTTCAGCCGGCACGTCATACCGCAGCGGATCGGACGTGACCCAGACTTTCTTGGGCTCGTGCGCCGGCAGGCGCGCCAGCCGCGCGGCCAGCACCGGCACCGCGCCCATGCGCACGTTGTAAAGGTGCGCGGGCGACGCCCGGACCGCCTCTTCGGCCTGCCGCCACAGCGCCTCGGCGCGCGCGTAGAACGCATCCGGGATGACCGGGTTCCTCACATCGTCGAAGATCCGCAGCGGCGCGTTGGTCGTCACCCCGTAAAAGCCGTGCACCTCGTCGAAATACCGCCGCACCTGCGGCGCGGCCGCGCCGTAGTAGCCCTCGAAAAAGCTCTTCAGCAGCGGCTCGGCCGGCAGCTCGGGATTCCACAGCCACTTGGCCAGCAGCCAGCCCTTCAGCTCGGCAAAGTCGGCGTGCCGCCCCTGATACGCGCCCTGCTCGAAAAGCCCGGCCACGTGGTTCGCACGGAAGAAGCGCGCGTTCTCCTGCAGCGCGCGCACATTGGGGAACGGCGCGATATAGGAACGGAAGTTGGTGGTGTAGTCCCAGATGAACAGCGTGCCGGCGATCGCGCTCCAACTGCGGATGTCCTCGACGAAACTGCGGTTTTCTTCAAAATCGCTGACGGCGAGCGGTCGCGCGAAATCACACTCGATGGTGCAGAGGCGCGGCACCACGTTGCGGCGCGGCCGCACCGTCTTGGGCGGTTTGCGTGTGTACTGGTAGGCAAGCGTTTCGATCCAGACCTCCGGAAACTCCTTCTCCACCGCCTCCGCCACCTGGTTTACGAAGGCGATCAGCGTGCCGGCGTGCGAGCCCTCGCGCTCGTCGACCGCCCGGCAGGTCGGGCAGGTGCAGGGGTTGCGCCAATCGTTCTGGCTCACGCTGAAAAGCTTGGCGCCCGGATCCTTGCGGATGCGCGCCAGCAGGCGCTCGGTGACGATCCGCAGCACGTCCGGATGGGTCAGGCAGAGCTGCGTGTGCTCTTTGATGCGGCGGCCGTTGACCTCGCTGAAGTACTCCGGGTGCTCCGCGAAAAACTCCTCCGGCGGACACAGCACGTTGAAGGTGTGGCAAAAGAGCCCGCCGCCGAAGCGGAAGCTGTTGCCGCCGTGCCGCGCCTGCAGCCGCATGCTGTTGCCGTTGGCCTTGTTGCGCGCCGCGAAATCGCCGTTGAACAGATCAAACCAGAACGGCTCGCGCATCGCGAAGGCGGGCCTCTGGGTCTCGTCGAGCGTCGGCACCTCCAGCGACTCCAGCGGCGGGATGACGCTGTGCCACGAGCTGAACCAGCGGCAGCCGCCGAACCGCTCAAGCACTTCGTACACGCCGTACAGAGCGCCGCGCGCCGGCCCGCCGAGAATCAGCAGATGAGGCGGCCGGCACACCAGCCGGAACCCGTCCTCGCCCAGCGCCGCCACCTCCGCCGGCGCGCCGAGCGCCGCCGCCGTGTGGCGCGTGTCGCCGATCAGCACCGCGCGCTCCGGCAGCGGCCCCTCGTCGGTCACGAGCGGCAGCGTCACGCCGGTCAGTTGCGCCGTGAACCGCTGCAGCTCCTCCGCCGCGTACACCTGCGACGGCGACGCCTGCGCCGGCCGCACCAGCGTGACCGCCGCCGGCTGGCCGCGCCGCGCCACCGTCACCGACTGCGCCGCCAGGCCGAACGGCACCAGCAGCGCGACGAACAGACTCCCCCAAGCCCTTCTCATCACGTCCCCCTCCCCCCTAGTGCTCTGCACAGCTCGCAACACGGACACGCCCCCGCAGGGCGGTCTCGCCGAGGCGTCCCTTACCCATAACTTGAACGTCTTGTCACACTTCAAGCGTAAAACCGGTTAAGTTTTTCGGGTAAGCGTATCCGGTTAAGGGTGGCGAGCAAGTGTTTCATCCTACTCTTAACCGCCCCGCTTAACCGTACCCTTACTCGGCTCCCCTTACCCGACCCGCTTACATCGATTGCCATCCAACGTTCCCGAAGTTATCACCCTCGTTTGTTCCCGTTCTGCGGGCGACGGGCTAACCGATGCCCTGCGGTCGGCCCAGGGCCGCCTCGACGCGCTGCGCCAGCCGCCGCGCGAAGTCATCCAGCTTGTCGCGCGCCCAGGGGGTCACCACGACTTGCCGCGTGTCGACAAACAGCTTCTTGTCGCGGGCCTCGCCCTCTTCGCAGGTCCAGAAGAGCGGCTTGCCGAGACCGATCGCCAGGCCCGCGTCGAAAAAGGCGAGCGGCGACTGGCCGGTGAGATCCGCCACCACGATCGACGCACGGCGCAGATCCACGATCTGCTCATCGGTGATCTTGTTGGCATGCTCGCGGCTGTCGATGCGCACCGCCGCATAGCCCGCGGTCTGGAGGCCGGCCGAGAGCCCCTGCGTCCAGAGCGCGTCCGCATCCTTGTCGAGCGTCAGCGAAACCGCGGCCAGCGGCTGCGCCGGCTGCACGCGCGCCGTGTCGAGCGCGGCCCAGCCGGCCGGCGTCAGGCGGTAGACCAGCCCGCCGCCCTGCGGGGCCTGCGGCCCCTTGCCGCCGCGCGGCGCGGCCGTCTCCTCCTCGATCAGGCCGCGTTCAGCGAGATAACGCAGGCAGAAAAGTAGCTCCTGCTTGTTGGCGCAGAACCCCACCGCCAGCTCGTTCGGCGAGAGCGCCACGCTCTCCGCGAGCGTCTTGGAGCGCCGCCGCAGATAGCGCAGCAGGTAGTCGCCTTTGGCCGCCACGTCCGTGTCGCGCGGCACGGCCAGTTTGGCCACCTTGTCCAGTTCCGCCCACGACTTGAAGAGATCGACGGTCACCAGCAGCCGCTCGCCCAGGATGTCCCAGGTGTTGCGGCAGAGCCCGGAGAGCAGGTGCGCCGGCGGAAAGGCCGGCGGGCTGTTCATGAGCTGCGTCTCGGCCAGCGCCTGGATCTGGTAACGCCCGCAGCGCGGGCAGTGGATCTCAAAGGTGTTGGCGCCGGCGCCGGAATGCGTGGCATTCGGAGCGCGGCAGACGGGACACTGTGTGCGGTTATCCATGAACATTCTCCTCTCGTCCATAACTTGAAAGTTGAGCGTTGGACGTTGAGCGTTGAAAGTTACCTCTTCGATGGCTCGCGGCACGGTCGCACGGCGGGCTTATCCGGCCGTCGTCTCGTCAAGCTTGGGATTGAAGAACACGGCCATCAACACCAGCAGCACCGCCGAACAGGCCAGCGTCACCAGCCACACCTTGTCCCACGAACCTTCCAGCACGCCCGCCGCGTTGCGCGTTGTGAAGAAATTGATGAGCCCGTTATTCGCAAAGGTTCCAATGAGCGAGCCGAAACCAAAGGTCATCAGCCCGTAGAACCCCTGCGCCTGGCTCTGCATGTCAGCAGGCGCGGACTTGCCCACAAAGATCTGTCCGCCGACGATGAAGAAGCCGAAAATGATGCCGTGAACAAGAATGCCGACGTAGATCGCAGGCAGCATGTCGCCGGCACCCAGATAGTACGCGCCATAGCGCACGACCATGGCCACCAATCCCGCGACGATCGACCACTTCACGCCGAACCTGCGCATCGCCACCGTCACCAGCAGCATAAAGCCCATCTCCGCCGCCTGGCCGATGTAGTTGGTCGCCGTCAGCAGCTTGAAACCCTTGGCCGCAAGGAAGTCGGAGAGAAACGCGAAGTGGATGTTGAAGGGAATCATCGCCACAAACGACACCAGCATGAAGATCGCGAAGTTCTTGTCTTTCATCAGCGACACGGCCCGCAAGCCGAGCGCATCGATGACCGAGAGCGGCTGGCCCTTCCCCTTGGGCGGCGTGGCCGGACAGAGCAACGCGACCAACGCGCCGGCCACAGCGACACCCGCCCCGCAGTAGAACGGGATCGACGTGCCGTCAATGGACGCCCCGAAAGCCTTGAGCGCCACGATGCTGAAGAACATCGATGCGACCCAGCCGATCGAGCCGAACACGCGGATCTGCGGGAACTGTTCCGCCGGACTGTTGGCCATGGCGATCGAAGCGGTCAAGCTCCATGTCGGCATGTAGAACAGCATGGCGATCAGCAGACACATGAAGACCTCGACGCCTGTCGTCGCGCGGCCGGCCATAAAGAGCATCACCGCGCACACGATGTTCGAAAACGCCAACACTTTCTCGCTGTTGAAAAAACGGTCGGCGACCATGCCGATGACGGGCGACGCGAGCGCGCCGAGCGGCATGGTGCTGAGAATCCACGGCTTCATGGCGTCCCACTTGTTATTTGTCACATAGGTCGCCAACGCGCCCCAGAAGACCGCAAACATCATGAACTGCAAGAACATCATCGCGCTGAGTTTGACGCGCGTCCCCATCGGCATCGAGTTCGACATACCAGCTCCCTTGTTGCGGCGCGGGCTCGCCCCGTCCGCAGGCTATCGGCCGCCTGGCGCAGGTCCTCCCCGGAACCTCACGCGCGTCGCCCGTTTTCAACCACTTAGTGTGCGCCCATTATCAACACGCCCGCATTGAACTGTCAACGAAAACCGTGTATGCTGTCCGACATGAAACTGCTCATTACCGCGGGCCCCACGCGCGAGCATCTCGACCCCGTGCGCTTTCTCAGCAACCGGTCGTCCGGCCGGATGGGCTTCGCGGTCGCTCAAGCCGCCGTGGAGCGCGGCCATACCGTGACGCTCGTCGCCGGGCCGGTCGCGCTGCCGACCCCCGAGCACGTCTTCCGCGTCGACGTCGTGAGCGCGCTCGACATGCTGGCGGCCGTGCGCCGCCTGCTCCCCTACCAGCACGCGCTGGTGATGTGCGCGGCCGTGGCCGACTGGCGGCCGAAAACCCAGAGCGGCGTCAAGCTCAAGAAGACCGAGATGCCGCCGGTGATCGAACTGGAGCCCAATCCCGACATCCTTAAAACTCTGCACCCGTTCAAAGAGAACCGGTCCTTCGTGGGCTTCGCCGCCGAAACAGGCGATCCGCTGGCCGAGGCGCAGCGCAAACTGACCAGCAAGGGGCTCGACCTGATCGTCGCGAATGACGTCTCCCGCCCCGATGCCGGCTTCGAAGTGGACACCAACATCGTCACCTTCCTCACCGCGTCCGAACCGCCCCAAGCCCTGCCGCTGCAGAGCAAGCTCGATGTCGGCCGCGCCATCGTCGCGTGGCTGGAACAGCGCACCGCCGTCTGACCACGCCCCGCCTGCGGCGTTCAGCGTTCGGCGGCAGGCGCCGCCTGCGGCGTGCCGCGCGTGGCCTTGCCGTGCAGGATGCCGCGTTCGTCGAACCCAAGCGGATCGATGCACAGGAACCTGTTCCAGCCGCGCTTCTCGTCCCGCTGCTGATGATACACGTGCCAGAGCGCGCCCTTGGCGTCGGCCACGACGCAGCCGTGCCCCGGCCCGAAGACGCCGTCGCCGCGCCGGATGACCGGGTTCCCGGGGTGCTTGACAAAGGGGCCGGCCGGGGAGGCGGCGGTTGCGTAGCCAACCGCGTAGTCGGGCGAATCGGCACCGGTTCCCGAGTAGATCAGATAGTAGGTGCTCTGGCGTTTAAGCAGGAACGGGCCTTCGGTGACGTGGCCGCTCGTCTTCTCCCAAGGCTCTGTGGGCCGCAAGAGTTCGACTGGGGCGCCCTCTTTTTCCAGGGGCGTGCGCATCCTCTGCACGGTGATGCGGAAACCGGGGAACTGCACGTAGTAGAGGTACAGCCGGCCGTCGTCGTCACGGAAAAGGTGCGCGTCAATGGCGTCTTCGACCAGCCTGGCCCGCTCTTCAAACGGCCCCTCGGGACTTTGGGCAACGGCCACCCCGATCCGCTCCTGCACGGTGTAGTACAGATAGATCAACCCGTCATCGGGGTCAGCGTAGAGATCGGGCGCCCAGACGTTCTTCTCGCCGGGCTTGAAGACGCGCCCTTTCCGAGTCCACTGCACGAGGTCCCGCGACGTGTAGACGCGGTAGCTGATGTTGTCGCCGGTGCAGTACAGGTAATAGGTCCCGTTGTAAAAAAGCACATCGGGGTCTGCCGGCCCGATGGCGTTGATGACCGGATTCGTGTAAGTCCCCGCCCACGGGAAAAGGACGATGCGCACCTGGGTCGCACCCATCGGCACAAATTCCGCCGTCTGTATCTCACCTTCAACCGCAATCGGACTCGGCGGAGGTTCAACGGCCCGCGCCGTGAGAAGGTCGCGCGTGTGCCCCCAGCCGCCGTAGTCGGTCCTGATGGTTTTCACCTTCAGAGACACGGGCGCCGAACCGGGTTCGAACGGATTCAAGGGCACGTCGCGCGTCTCCACCTCGGCGTCGACGCCGCCACGCGCATTCAGCACGAGCGCTCGGTTCCACGGCTCGGTCGCGCGGATCTCACGGCGCGGGAACCCGTTCAGGTCGCCCACCGTGCGCTTTTCAAACGGCACCTCGTAAGAGCCGACCGTCTGATCCTCATAGGCGAGCGTGAGCGCATAGAGCAGCGGCCCCCGCGTCACCGCCGCCGCGTTCTGATCCCAGCCGGTTGAGACGCCCACGTCCATCGGGAACCGCAACGACACCTCGTCTCCCGGTTTCCAGGCGCGGTCGACTGTGCAGAACGACCCCGGCTTGACGCCCGCCACCGCCTCGCCGTTCACCGTCACCTGCGGCGCGCGGCACCACCCGGGGATGCGCAGCTTGAGCGGAAACTTCGCCGTCCCCTCGCGGAAGGCCAGCTTCACATCCGGCCCGAACGGATAAGTCCCCGTCTCCTCGACCGTCACCCGCGCGCCGCCGGCGGCCGCCGTCACGGTGCAGGGCCCGTACGCCGTCGCGGCGAGACCGTTGTCCGCCGTCTTCATCCAGAGCGACTGGACGAATTTCGGCCAGGCGAAGTGGAAGTTGGAGCGGCAGCAGCCAAAGCCCGCGTGCGGGCCCGAACAGAGCGATCCGACCTTGTCGCCGTTGTTCACAAACCCGTAGGGCCCGTCAACGCAGTGCGGCAGGTTGAGGAGGTTGTAATAGCGCATGCCGCGCCCGTCCGGCGCCAGGGTCGCGGGGAGCGTGTTGTACGCCACCGTTTCCAAATCGTCGCCGATAGCGGCATCGCCCCAAATGCCCAGCGCGACCTGGTTGCTGAGGATGCGTTCGGCGATCGCGCAGAGTTCCGTGCCCTCCGACGCGCTGCGGCTTGAAAGCGGCTCGCTGCCGTTCACCATGCGGTCGGGCCGGCCGAAGGATTGCATGATCCAACCCTCCGGCGCAAACGCCGCCGCGTAGGCGTCGCGGTGCCGGGGATCGCCGTCGACACGCCATTGCAGCGGCGGCGCTTTGACGCCCTGCATGAAATTGACGATGTGGCTGCGGCAGCCCGCTTTCGACGGATCGCCGCCGCGGTGATAGTAGGTGCTCCAATCGGCGATCTGACCTGACAGCAGGCGGGCGAAGGCCTCCAGCTCTTTCTTGCCCGTGCGCGCGTGCAGCCAGAGGACCACGTCCAGCTCATCCGCGCCGCGGGCCATGGCCCACTTGGACTCGTCCGCCAGCGCATACCGTTGCAGTTCCTCCGCCTGAAACGCGAAGTACCGCTCCAGAAACGGCGGCACGCGCGGATCGTCCGTCGCCGCGCACCAGTCGCGCACGAGCCAGAGCGCGATCATGTTCGCCCACCAGTTGCGCGCGCGCGGACCGAAATCGCCGTTCGGCCGCTGGCTCGCGAGGATGGCGTCCACCCAGCGCTTCGCCTTCGCCTTCAGCGCGGCGTCGTCCAGCGCCAGCGCCAGCGCCAGCGCCACGAGCCCCTTCGCGTAATAGGGGCCGCGCTCCCAGGCATACTGGCCGCCCCGCCCCGCACCGGTCAGCCAGTCGCTGCGGCCGATGTCGTCGTAAAGCTTCTCAGCATGCCCCGTCAGGCCGTCCCGCTGGAGTTCAAGTTGATGCCTGAGCCACGCCTGAGCCTGGACCGCGCCGTCGGGCAACACGCTCATGGCCGCCGGCCTTTGCGCCAACACAGGGAACACAGCCGAACAGACGGCCGCCAGCATCATTCTCTTCTTCATTTGAGTTTCTTGTAAAGGTTGTCAATCTCTTCGATCTTGAAGCGCGTGAGCGCCACGGAACTCTGGCGGTCGTCGGCGAACGCGGCCTAACATCAGCGGCCACCAACCGCCGGAGCCGAAGGCGACTGGCGGTTGGGTGGGCTGCCGTGTTGGGAATAGTCTCTCTCTTTTCTTCCGGTCTGTCGAGGGGCCGGCCTTGGCTGCCCGCTCTCGTGTCGCTCGTTCTTTCCTCTGCAAGCCCATGCCGACAGTCTTCTCTCCTTCCAAATCGCTATCGATATCGGGATCGATTCTTTTGTCTACAGTCCAGTGTGCTCTTTCGCGATTGACTTGCTGGGTGTCGATACCGATACCGATAGCGATAGCGATCCCGATTCCGATTTCTCCGCTCCTAACCTCCCAGTATGCCGATCACAGAATCCGTCACGAATTTCAGAAATTCAGTCTGTTTTTCAGGGTCCATGTCCTGCGGGAACCACTCTCCCCAGACGCAGAGGACCAGGCGCCCGCCTGAGGGTTTCGTCACAAAGAGGTTCCATCCCATCATGGCGTAGTGCTTGGGGGGCCGGGTCCAAAGGATATTCCCGCCTTTGCCGGCGAAGTTGTACGTCCCGGCATACCGGTTAGAATAGGGCATTGGATGCCCTGAGAAGAATTCAACGAGGTCTTCGCTGACCGCTTCGGAAATCACTTTCTTGTCGAGCAAGCGTTCGAAGAAGCCCGCCATGTCTCTGGCTGTGCCATGTTGCGGCAAACCCGCCGCGGCGTGGCGCCCGCCGAAAATCCGCTTGTCGAGCGTCTGCCGGAGAACAGCCTCGGATGGAAGAATGTTGCCGCTCAGCGAATCAAGGCCAAGCAGAGACGGGATGCGGTTGACGTTGACGCGGCCCAAGAACTCGGCAAGCGCGTGCGTGGCCGCATTGTCGCTCTGTCCGATCATCAGGTCTGCCGCAGCGGTCAGGGAGAGGTCCCCATGATCGGGCACCCCGATCTTCGTGCTCACGTCCAGGGATTCCTCGTGCTTCTGCCGATAAAGCTCTGTCAGACAAAAAACCTTCACCATGCTGGCCAAGCACACGGCACGGTCGCCAAAACGTTCCGTGATCCTTCCGGTCTCGAGGTCTTTGGCAAAGAAACCCACCTCATAGGGAAGAGCGTCCAAGCATTTCGCGAGCGCCTGCGCATTCTCGATCGGTTTTGCAGGCAGTATCACCGCGACAGCGGACGACCGTTCCGGCCTGCGGGCCTTCGCACGTGCCCAGCGCACGCTTCCCACCCCGCCGAGGC
>ERZ795056.5302-NODE-5302-length-12994-cov-6.295077_pt1 | contig 12994 bp, 7 predicted proteins | sample MGYA00375140_ERZ795056 | MGnify/ENA primary metagenome ERZ795056 (study PRJEB30185, sample SAMN05720227) | activated sludge metagenome | isolation source: Anaerobic digester | place: USA | collected 2015-03-09 ...
GCCCGACGAGGGGCAGGCCGCCGCGACCGCCGCCAGCTTGCCCGCATCGCGCCCGACCAGGTGCAGCCGGTCGCCACGCGCGGCCCACGTGGCGATCACGCGGGCGGCGATCGCCGAGGTCGCTCCGAACACGAGGATGTGTCGCATGCGGCCCGAGGGTACCCAAAACCCGCGCCCATTGTCGCGGTCAGAACAGCCCGTGCAGCGGCCCGCCCGCGGCCGCCAGCGCGTCGACCCGGCGCGACACCGCCGGGTCCTCGATCAGCGGCGGCGCGTGCTGGGGCTTGGTGCGCGCGTCGATCACCAGGCTGCCGCGGCAACCCCAGTGCTTGTGCACGGCCTCGGCGCCGATGCCGTCGATGTCGACCGCCGGGTTCGAGCGCGTGAAGGTCACCCACAAAAAATTGTTGAGGTTACGCGCCGCGAATTCACTGTCGTCGACCAGCACGACCAGCGGAAAGCCATTGATCGCCGCGCCCTCGTCGAGCAATGCACAGAACCGCCGGGCCGCGTCCGGCCGCTGTGCATAACCCAACGTCTGCACCGCGAGCACGCCCGGCAGGCACACCCGCGGCGCAGTGAACCCCTCCGGCAGCGTAAGCCCCGCCGGCACCGACGATGGCAGCGCGCGTTGCGGCTCGCCGACCGCCGCGATCACAACCTTCGAGCCCTCGTTGAGGCCGCTGCCCGAATAGTCGAGGGTGTCGATGGTCGTGCGGGTATGAAAGTGCAGGTCGCGGCGCCAGTCGACGCGCGCGAGCAAATGCTGCAGGAACTCGGCGATGTCGTGGATATCGAGCGCGGGCGCGTCCTCCTTGGCGATGATCAGCACATATTTCGCCAGCGACATCTGGCCCTGTCCGAGCAGCGCGCTGGCCAGCGTCAACAGCTCCTGCGGCTGGCGGCGCGGCGCATACGGCACATAACGTTCGCTGCCGATCGCCAGCAACAGCGGGTGCACGCCGGCGGCGTCGACCGCGTGGACGGCGTGGATGCCCGGCAACACCGCGGGGATCACCGGCCCGGTGATCTCGTGGATCAGCGCGCCGAAGCCGGTGTCCTCCTGCGGCGGGCGACCGACCGCCGTGAACGGCCAGATCGCGTCGTCGCGGTGGTACACGTGCTCGACCGCGAGCACCGGGAAATCGTGGGTCAGGCTGTAGTAACCGAGGTGGTCGCCGAAGGGCCCCTCCGGCAGGCGCAGGTCGGGCTCGATCGTCCCGGTGATCACGAAGTCGGCCTCGGCCGCGAACGGTAGCTCGCCCTTGCGACGGATCATCCGCACCCCGCGGCCCCCGAGCGCGCCCGCGAATGCCAGCTCCGGCAGCCCCTCCGGCAGCGGCATCACGGCCGCGACCGTCAGCGCCGGCGGACCGCCGATGAACACATTGACGCGCAGCCGCTCACCGCGGGCGATCGCCGCCGCGTGGTGGACCCCGATGCCGCGGTGGATCTGATAATGCAGCCCGATCTGCCGGTCCGGCTGGTATTGCCCGCCCGACAGCTGCACGCGATACATCCCGAGGTTCGAGCGCGCCCAGCCCGGCCGCGACGGATCCTCGCTGTATACCTGCGGCAGGGTGATGAACGCTCCGCCGTCGTTCGGCCACGAGACCAGCTGCGGCAGCTCGCCGATGCGGCACTCGTTGGCGAGCACCGGCCCGCGCGTGGAGAAGCGCGGCAGCAGCCGCAGCGCCGTGAACGGCAGCCCCGCGTAGCGCCAGGGCCGGCGCGCCAGCGCCCCCGGGTCGCTGCGCAGCTCGACCAGCTTGCGCACCGTCGGCAAGGTCTTGCGGAACATGAAGCGCACCCGCTCCATCGTCCCGAACAGGTTGCTGACCATCGGGAACCGGCAGCCCTTGACCCGCGTGAACAGCAGCGCCGGCCCACCTGCCTGGTATACGCGGCGCTGGATCTCCGCGGCCTCGAGCCGCGGGTCGACCTCGGCCTCGATGCGCCGCACATGACCGTGTCGCTCGAGGTCGAGGACGCACTGGCGAAGCGAGCGATAGGCGGACATTCGCCGCGCAGTCTACCCGCGCTGTTCACCGTGCGCCCGGCCCTGCGACACGTGATCATCCACAAACCCGGCCACAAACGCGAAGCGGCGCCCGGGAGCAGGTCCCGCGCGCCGCCTCTCACGCACCTTGCGTGTTCAGCTCGATATCACGAGCAGGTCGAGCCGAGCAGCGTGGCGGCGTTGAGGTCGACCATCGGGTCGCTGCAGGTCGCCTTGCCGATCTTGACGCAGTCGGCGTTGCTGTTGCACTCGCCGCAGATGCCGAGCTTGACCAGGCCCATGACGTTGGCCTCGCCGCAGAAGCCGGACTCGCAGGCGGCGTTGCCGACCGGCAGGTCCATGGCGTCCTTGGCCAGGTTGCAGCCACCGTTCTGCGGCACCGAGGCGTCCTCGACGCAGACATACTGGCCGCTGAAGTTCATGACATCGTAGGTCGGCGAGCAGTTCGGTGCCTTCTCGTTGATCGCGATGCAGTCGGTGTTGTCCGCACAGGCGCCGCAGGTCGAGACCTCGATGATGCCCGGGACCTCGAGCAGCAGGCCGCAAGCGGTGGCCGCCGGGTCGGTGCAGATCGCGTCGGCCTGGCAGCCCGCGCCCGCCTCGCCCATGTTGCAGGTCGCGCCCACGCCGGCGATCGGGTTCGGCACGGTGCAGCCGCCACCGGTCGCCGCGCAGTCGGCATCACCCAGACACTCGCCGCAGAAGCCGCCCAGCGCCGGCACGATGAAGCACTTGCCCGACGCGCAGCCGCAGCCCGAGGCATCGGTGCACGTCGCGTCGTTCGCCTGCCCCTCCGGGTCGTCACAGAGCGGCGGCGCCGTCGTCACCGTCGTGTCCGGCATCGTCGTCGTCGGGCTCGAGTCGGTCTCGCTCCCGGACCCCTCGATCGTCGTCCCCGGCTGCGCGGTGGTGGACCCGCCTTCCGTCGGCACCGTCGGGTCGCTCGACGTCGTTGTGCCGCCGGTGGAAGACTCCTCGCCCGCGGTCGTGTCGTCGCTGCTGTCCTTGCGGGGACCGCAACCGGGCAGCGCGGCGAGCAGCGCGAAGGAACCGAGACAGAGACCAAGGTGGAAGGACGTAAGCTTGAAACGCGTCATGGGGGCATTCTCCGGGATCGAACGGCGGGGGGCGCCAGGGTAAAGCGGTGCATGGCGCGGCCATCGAGGAGGCTGCGCAGCATGCGTGAAGCAACGGCTTGAAGTAGTACAGCCGGACACTGGTGACATGCAAGAGACAGGTGAAGCCACCGCCCCTGGGGCCCCGAGGCGGCAACCAGGCGGCAAGTGGACACGCAGACGATCCGCAGACGACCCGCCCGTCTCGTGTCCCCGCGGCGGCCTTGCTCCCACGCCGGCGCTTGGATAAAGTGACCGGCCATGAGCCCGACCGTCCGCTGCGGCCTGATCCAGTGCGCCAACCCCGTCAACGACGAGAGCGTCTCCGTCGCCAAGATCCAGCAAGCGATGCTGGACAAGCACATCCCCTTCATCGAGGCCGCTGCGGCCCGCGGCGTCCAGATCCTCTGCCTCCAGGAGATCTTCAACGGCCCCTACTTCTGCCCGAGCCAGGACCGCCGCTGGTACGCCGCCGCCGAGACCATCCCCGGCCCGACCACGCACATCATGGCCGAGTACGCCAAGCGCCACGGCATGGCGATCGTCGTCCCGCTCTACGAGGAGCACATGCGCGGGGTCTACTACAACACCGCCGCGGTGATCGACGCCGACGGCAAGTACCTCGGCAAGTATCGCAAGCAGCACATCCCGCAGACCTCGGGCTTCTGGGAGAAGTACTTCTTCAAGCCCGGTGACGGCGGCTACCCGGTGTTTCGCACCCAGTTCGCCACCATCGGCGTCTACATTTGCTACGACCGCCACTTCCCGGAGGGCGCCCGCGCCCTCGGCCTCAACGGCGCGGAGATCGTGTTCAACCCGAGCGCCACGGTGGCCGGCCTCAGCCAGTACCTGTGGAAGCTCGAGCAGCCGGCCCACGCGGTCGCCAACGGCTACTACGTCGGCGCCATCAACCGCGTCGGCACCGAGGCCCCGTGGAACATCGGCAAGTTCTACGGCACCAGCTACTTCGTCAATCCGCGCGGCCAGATCCTCGCCGAGGCCAGCGAGGACAACGACGAGCTGGTGGTCGCCGACCTCGACCTCGGCCTCATCGACGAGGTCCGCCAGACCTGGCAGTTCTATCGCGACCGCCGCCCGGACGCCTACGCCGAGCTCGTGCGCCCCTGACCTTGCACTGAGAGGATCCAGCCCATGCCCGGCGTCGTCATCCGCAACGGTACTGTCGTCACCGCCCTCGACCAGTATGTCGCCGACATCTACTGCGAGGACGGCCTCATCACCGCGATCGGCCCGGCGCTGGAGGTCCCCGCCGGCAGCGAGGTGATCGACGCCTCGGGCCAGTACGTGTTCCCCGGGGGCATCGACGCCCACACGCACATGGAGCTGCCCTTCATGGGCTCCGTCAGCGCCGACGACTTCTTCACCGGCACCGCGGCCGGGGTCGCCGGCGGCACCACCACGATCCTCGACTTCATCATCCCGAACCGCAACCAGAGCCTGATCGAGGCCCGCGACTTCTGGATGAACAACGCCAAAAAAGCCTGCGCCGATTACGGCTTCCACATGGCCGTCACCTGGTACGGCGAGCAGGTCGAGCAGGAGATGCGCCGCGTCCACGCCGAGGACGGCATCAGCTCCTTCAAGGTCTTCATGGCCTACACCGGCGCGATCGGGGTCGACGACGACGAGATGATCGGCGTCATCGACACCGCCGCCAGCCTCGGCGCCCTCGTCACCGCCCACTGTGAGCACGGCCTCGCCGTCCAGGCCCTGCAGCGCAAGCTGCTCGCCCAGGGCAAGACCCTCCCGCGCCACCACGCCGAGAGCCGCCCGTCCTGGGTCGAGGGCGAGGCCACCAATCGCGCCATCATGCTCGCCAAGTGCGCCGGTCAGCCGATCTACATCGTGCATTTGACCTGCAAGGAGTCGATGGACGCGGTCCTGCGCGCGCGCGCCGAGGGCCAGCTCGTCTACGTCGAGACCTGCCCACAATACCTGCTGCTCGACGACTCGGTCTACGACAAGCCCGACTTCGAGGGCGCCGCCTATGTCATGAGCCCGCCGATCCGCCCGGCCGGCCACGGCCATCAGGAGGCCCTGTGGAGCGGTTTGAGCTGCGGCCTGATCCACACCGTCGCCACCGACCATTGCCCGTTTCGCCAGCACGACCAGAAGACCAACGGCCGCGATGACTTCACGAAGATCCCGAACGGCGCCGCCGGGATCGAGAATCGCATGCCGCTGATGTACACCTACGGCGTCGCCGCCGGCCGCCTGACGCTGCAGCAGTTCGTCGACGCCTGCTGCACCCGCCCCGCCAAGATCTTCGGCCTCTACCCGCGCAAGGGCGCGATCATGGTCGGCTCGGACGCGGACCTCTTCGTCTACGACCCCTCCCAGCGCTCGACCATCTCGGCCGCCACCCACCGCCACAACTGCGACCGCAACATCTTCGAGGGCTTCCAGATCCAGGGCGCCGTCACCCACACCGTGGTCGCCGGTCGCCTGCAGTTCAAGAACGGTGATCTCCGCGTCGAGCGTGGCGCCGGCCGCTACCTCCGTCGCACCTGATCGCCCGCGTCGTCGGCCGCCGGTCGCATCCGGCCTCATCTTTGGGGGTTTCGCCAGCGCTGCCCGCGTGCGACATTGGCTGGGATGAAAACCAGCGCCTGGCCCCTCCGTGGGGCAGCCTCTCTGCTCTCCCTGCTGTGGACCGCCCCCGTCCTCGCCGCCGCACCGGCCACCGCCCCGGCCGCTGCCACCGATCCGGCCGCTGCCACACCAGCCGCTGCTCCTTCAGCCGCGCCAGCCACGACCTCGGCCATCCCGCTCGAGCCCGAGCCGGCGCCCGCAGAGCCCGCAGAGCCCGCCGCAGCCGCACCTGCCGAGCCGACCGCAGAGCCGGTGCCGGCCGAGGCCGCGTTGCCGCCGATGCGCACCGAACCGCCGCCGGAGCCGCCGCCGACCGTCGGCGCGACGGAGCCGGTGCCGGTGCCCGAGCCCGCGCCGCGTCATCGCCTGATGTACAGCAACGCGCTGGTGCTGCGGGTCAACCCGCTCGGCCTCGAGGACCGCTTCTCGCTGATGTATCGCCGCCGGCTGAGCGCGCGCACCGGCAAGCTGTGGGACGACACCTTCTTCGGCATCGGCATCACGCCGACCTTCGCGCCCTCGATCACGCGCATCGGTCCGACGGTGCAGCTGATCCCGCTGGCCATCCTGCAGCTACGCGCCAGCTACTACTTCATCGCCTATTACGGCAGCCAGAAGTTCAAGGCCCACCCCTTCGACTCGCCGAAGGACGACTTCAGCCCGGACACGCTGCAGGGCCGCGCCGACAACAAGCAGTCGATCTCGACCTACGGCGGCCAGGCCGAGCTCTCGGCGCTGTTCCAGGTCAAGTTCGGCCCGATCGCCCTGCGCGACGAGGCCATCTTCTACAACAACAACATCAAGCTCCCGGGCGGCAACGACGTCTTTTACGACCTGCGCCACGACATCCTCGCCCCGGCCAAAGGTTGGTTCATGAGCAATGACACCGACCTCATCTATGTCAACACCAAGCTCCGCCTGAACGCCGGCCTGCGCGCGACCTACTATCATATCTTCTATCCAAAGGGCGTCTACGAGCCCGGCGACGTGCGTAACGACAACAGCAACGACCACGCCCGCATCGGCCCGCTGATCTCCTACGCCTTCAAGGACCGCCCCGCGCGCCGCTTCACCAAGCCGACCCTGTTCTTCGCCGCCCAGTGGTGGGTCAAGCATCGTTATCGCGCCGGCCAGGAGTCCAGCCAGGGCCTGCCCCTGTTCGTGATGGGCTTCTCCTTCACCGGCGAGCTGTGGAGCAAGCGCTGAGCTGAAAAAACGGCGTGGCGAGCCAGCACCGCCGCATGCGAGTATCGCCACGCCCCGAGTGCCCGTGATCCCGCGCGCGTCCCATCCCCGCCTTGCGACCCGCGCCATCGCCCTGACCCTCGGCCTCGCCCTCGTGGCCCCGACCGCGCCGGCGCACGCCCAGGCCCCCGTTTACCCGGCCGACATATCGCCAGGTAGGGACCCCGCATATCCGCCGGACATCCCGCCAGACCGCGACCCGCTGCAAGTCGACAGTCGACCGCTCGCCGACGAGCTGCCCGCCGAGCTCGTGCTGCCGCCGGTCGCCGCGATGCTGCAAGCCCAGCGTCTCGCCCGCGCCGGTAATCACCGCGAGGCCGCGCTGCTGTTCGAGTCATTGTGGGCCGCCAGCAATGACCTGCGCCTCGGCTACCACGCCGGCCGCGAGCGCTCGCTCGCCGGTCACCACGCGCTGGCCCTGCGTCACCTCCTCCGCGTGCGAGAGCTGGCCACCGCGCTGCCCGAGGCGGTGCGCCTCCACCTCGCCGCGAAGATCTCGAGCGAGCAGTCACAGACCCGCACGGTCCGCCTCCGCATCGTCGAATCGGGCGGTCTCCAGGATCTGCCCGCGAGCGCGCTGGTCGGCGCCCGCCTCGCGCTGGAGGCCGCCCGCGAGCCCGGCGTGGACCTGCTGACCGAGGACATCGTCCACGGCCATCTGCTCTCGCTCGACATCGGCCACTGGATCCTTCGCCTCGAGGTCCCCGGCTACCTCCCGCTCGTGGTCCAGCAGACCGTCGATCCTTCCGCCGGCGAGCAGACCTGGCTTTTTGAGCTCGCGCGCCGTCCGGTCGCGGTCGACCTGCGCTTCTCGCCGCCGGGAGCGCTGCGCCACGCGACCCTGCGCCTCACCGCCGGAGACCGCAGCCCGCCCCCGGTGATCGAGCGCCCGCTGACGGCCCCGACGACCCTGGTGATGTTGACGACCGGCCCCTGGCAGCTCGAGGTCAGCAGCCCGCGTTACCAGGCCAGCCTCGCCCTCACCGTCACCCCGCAGCAGGGCCCGATCGACGTCCTGCTCAGCAAGCGCCCCCGCAGCGACGCCCCGCGCTTCAACCGCGACAAGAAATTAGCCCTCGGCGTGCTGCTCGGCTTCTCTGCCAGCTACGTCGTCGGCATCAGCCTCATCCTCGGCGGCTCCTCGCGTGAGAACCGGGTCGAGAAGCGCAACAACGAATTGTTGACCGCCGAGGGCCTCGATCCCGAGGAGAACAACCGACCCGACCCCGCCGCGCTCGCGCGCATCGAGGCCGCATATCCGACCGCCGATTATCACCGCGATCTGAGGATCTCCAGCGGCCTCGGCATGGCCGGCGTCCAGGTCAGCATCGGCGGCCTCGGGGCCGCGGTCGCCGTACTCCCCGTCGTGCTCGGGGCCCGCAAACGGGCCGCGTACATCGAGCTCGGCATCGGCGCGGCCTTCCTCGCCGGCGGCTCGGTCTGGCTCGCCTCGTACCTGAACAAACGCGCCACCGCGCTCGCCCCCGACGCGAGGCGCATCACCAAGTCCGAGCTCGACGACCTCAGCCTCCGACAGCTCGGCGCCTCGATGATCACCAGCGTCGGCATCGGCCTGTTCACCTTCTCCGCCCTCGCGCTGATCGTCGACGCCGCCAAGCGCCGCAAGGCCGACCGCCGCCCCTTCACCCTCGAGCCCGGCCCCGGCCCCGGCCAGGTCGGCGGCTCGCTGCGCGCCCGCTTCTGAGCGCGCAGCGCCCGAACCTCACCCGCGCCGCATCCGGGCCCGCTGCACCATCCGCCGCCGCCGGGCGATGAATGCATCGACGCCCATCGCCGCGAACATCAGCATCGCCACGCTCGAGGCGAACAGCAGGTGCTGCGCGAGCCGCTGCTGGACCTCCGCCCACAGACCCGTCGCCGCCGGCTCGGCCGCCACCGGCACCATCGCCACCGCGATCACCGGCGCCGGCTCGACCTCGACCTCCGGCATCGGCACCGGCTTCGGCACAAAATCAATGGCCGGCTCCGGCGTCGGCGTCACGACATCCACGCTCACCGGCGGCTGGCCCGGCTTGCTGCGCGGCCCGCCCGTGGCGCTGCCGAGCTCCTGACGGATCATGCGCGTCATCGCCGTGTTCAGGGCTTCGACCTTGAACTGATCGACCTTCGGGGCCGCGTGGTGATCGCCGACGCCCGAGTGATCGGTGAGGAAGATGTACTGTCCGCCGGTCGCATGCGCAGCCACGCGCAGCTGCGCCTCCGCCTGCGGGTCGACGCCGCTGGCCGCGACCGGATAGATCGCCGTGCCCGCGTCGTGGTGCTGCTGCACCGCGCTGGCAAAGTGCTTCGCCGCCCGGTCCTCGTGGGTCGGCGCATCGGCGACCAGGAACACCACCCGCGCGGTCGCGTCGTCCGTTCGCCACGCCAGGCGCGAGCTCTCCTCCATGGCCACGTCCATCGCCTCGGGCGTGTCCCCGCCGCCGCCGGCCTGCTGGGTCCCGAGCGCATCGATGAATGCATTGATGCCGCGAAAGTCCGAGCGCCGGGTGACATAGTCGTCGCCCTCGTCGCGATAGACCACCAGCCCCCAGCGCTGCTCGACATCCGGAAACTCCTTCGAGATCTCGAGCGCGATCCCTCGCAGCTCGACCTTCAGATACTCGAGCTCGTCGCCCATGCTGCCGGTGGTGTCGATCACCAGCGCGACATCGAGGCCACCGGGGCGCGCGTCGTGCCGCTTCGCGCGCGGCGTCAGCTTCCAGATCTCCTCCGGCATGCCCAGCGACTCACGCTCGCGCGCCAACTTCTCGAGCGCCTTCTTGTAGCCGGAAGGATCCGCGTTGTCGTCGACCGTGCCGACCGTGAGCACGCCGGACTGCAACGACTTGTGATAACGGCCCTTGCCCATGCTGCTGGACCCGGATCCGAGGCCGATCGTGCCGTCGCCCGTGCCGCCCCCACCGCGCCCCGTACCGACCAATCCGAGCCCGCCGACCCCGTAGGCCTCGCCGATCTCGCTGCCCACGAGCCCGCCCCACACATCGGCGTCATCGGACCTGAGCGGGACCGCCTCCCGCGGGCCACGCATCGCGTACAGCTTCCCCGTCGCCTTCGGGGCACCGGCCTTGCCCTCCTCACCGCGGCTGCGCGTCCGGATCGCATCCGCCGTCGGCTCGAACTCCGCGAGCGCCAGCTCGGCGTCCTCCGCCGCGAACGCGACCACCTGCGGGTTCGGCGAGCCCGTCGCCACCAGGGCCGTCAGCGAGACCACAGCGCCGAGCGCGGCGATCGTCGTCACCGGCCACCTGCGCATCAGACCCTGCTTCGACCCTGACTCTGTCCCGCTGTTCGTGTCCATGCCTCACGAGACAGCGACGCCCCGGCAAAGTTCCCGCGATCCAAACCCGCGAGCACCCCTGCGCCTCCGTTATCATCCGCGGGCCCATGTCGCCCGCCGGCGCCAGCACCTCCCGCGACCGCGAGCCCGCGGCGCCACCGCCCACCGACGCACGGCTCGCCCTCGAGCGCGTGCTCGCCGGCTTCGATCGCAGCGCCTCCACCCATTACACCGACCTCGACCTCCGCCAGCTGCATCACGCCGCGGTCACCATCATCCTGCGCCTGGTCGTGCTGCAAGCCGCCGGGGCGCGCGGCCTGCTCGCCGCGCCACGGCCATCGCCGGAACCCTCTCGAGCACCGCTCACGACGACCGTACACGCCGAGCTCGAGTTATTCGCCGCCGCGCACGGAGAACCGCGTCTGGAGGGCCGCCATGGCGCCTGGGCGCGCCTGCTCCTTCACCGCGATGCGCTGCCGGATCGCGGCGGCCCGCTGTTCACCGCCGACCTGCCGATCGACGACCTCACCCTCTTACAACTACTACGTCTATTACCAGCGACCCCCGACGCCGAGCAGCTCGGGGCAATCTACGAGGCCCTGCTCGACCACGGCGTCGCCCGCAGCGAGACCACGACCCTCGGCCTGCGCGGGGCCCGGGGCGCCGCGCCCGACGTCCCGCTCGCGCAGCTCGAGACATATCCCCCGGACACCATCCTCACCCGACTGCAAGCCCTCACCCACCGCAGCACATCCGCCCTCGCCCGCGACCTCCAGCGAACCAACCCGCCGACCGCATCGAACGACCCGCGATTACACGCCTGTGCCGGCGACCGGGCCCTGCTCGCCCGCATCATGCCCTGGGCGGCGCTGCTACGCCACGACGCCGACGATCGCCCGCGCATCGTCCTCGCGGGCCACTTACAGGTGATCACCAGCAGCGAGCGCCGCAACACCGGCGCCCATTACACCCCGCGCGCCCTCGCCGAATCACTGGTGCGACACACCCTCGATCCGCTGTGCCACATCGGCCCGGCCGAGGGCCTGCCCCCCGCACAATGGCGCCTCCGCCCCACGACCGAGATCCTGGCCCTCCGGATCTGCGACCTCGCCACGGGCTGCGGCGCCTTCCTGCTCGCCGCCTGCCGCTACCTCGCCGCACAGCTACTCGCCAGCGAAGAAGCAAATACCACCCTATCAAATCCGAACACCCCCAGCGAATCCCCGAATACCACCACCCCCTCGGACCCCAGCGAATCCCCAAATACCACCAATTCATCCGACCCCGACGAGCGCGAGCGCCACGCCCGGCGCCGGGCCCTGCCCTGCCTGCACGGCGTCGACCGCAACCCGCTCGCCATCGAGCTCGCGCGCCTCGTTTTATGGCTGGACACCGCGAGCCCCGGTATCCCCAATCACCTCCCGGCCACCCTGCACGTCGGCGACGCCCTGCTCGGCATCACCGACGCCCGCCAGCTCGGCCAAACAACCGATCCTTCTCACCACGCCGACGCGCTCACCGGCGCCGCGCTACGCCCCCGCACCGGCGATCTCGGCCATTACCCCTGCGGCGCCCCGCGCCAGCCGCTGCACTGGCCACTGGCCTTCCCGGAGGTTTTTAACCGCGAGCGCCCCGGCTTCGACGCGATCCTCGGCAACCCGCCATTTCAGGGCGGCCAGAAGCTCGCCACCGCCCTCGGCCCCGACTACCGCGATTATTTGATAAAACACATCGCCGCCGGCCGGCGCGGCAGCGCGGACCTATGCGCATACTTCTTCTTGCGGGCCGCCGCGCTGCTGCGATGCCCCGGTCAGCTCGGCCTGCTCGCCACCAGCACGATCGCCCAGGGTGACACCCGCGAGGTCGGCCTCGACCAGCTCCTCGCCAACGGCCTCGAGATCGTTCGCGCCACCGCGAGCCAGCCCTGGCCGGGCGCGGCCCGCCTCGCGGTCGCCCAGGTGTGGCTCCGACGCGGCCCCTGGGCGGGCGAGCGCCAGCTCGAGGACCGCCCGGTCCCATCGATCTCCCCGGCCCTCGCGCCCGGCAGCGGCCTCGCCGGTCGCCCCCATCGCCTGCGCGCCAACGCGGGTCGGTCCTTCATCGGCTCCTACGTGCTCGGCCTCGGCTTCGTGCTCACCCCCGCCGAGGCCCACGTTTTGATCGCCCGCGACCCGCGCAATCGCGAGGTCTTATCACCGTACCTGAACGGCGACGATCTGACCCGCGACATCGACCACGCCCCGAGCCGATGGATCGTCAACTTCCGCGACTGGCCGCTCGAGCGCGCCGCCTCCTACCCACATTGCCTCGCCCGCGTCCGCGAACGCGTCAAACCCCAGCGCGACCGCGTACGCTTCAGCCCCCACGCCCGCGACCACTGGTGGTTGTACGAGCGCCCCCGCCTCGAGCTCTACGCCGCCGCCGCCCGGGCCCGCCTCGTGCTCGCCTGCGCCCGCGTCGCCAAGTACATGCATTTCGTCCGCATCGACCGCGACCTCGTCGCCAGCGAACAGCTGGTCCTCATCACCACCGACGACCCCGCCACCCAGGCCGTCCTGCAATCCGCACCCCACGAGGCCTGGGCCCTGCAACACGCCTCCACCCTCGACACCCGCCGCCGCTATACCCCCACCGACTGCCTCGAGACCTTCGCCATGCCCGCGAGCACACCCAAGCTCGCCGCCCTCGCCGACCGCCACGAGG
>ERZ795056.5305-NODE-5305-length-12990-cov-5.820642_pt1 | contig 12990 bp, 11 predicted proteins | sample MGYA00375140_ERZ795056 | MGnify/ENA primary metagenome ERZ795056 (study PRJEB30185, sample SAMN05720227) | activated sludge metagenome | isolation source: Anaerobic digester | place: USA | collected 2015-03-09 ...
TGGACGACAGTTCGACCGCGCCGAGCCGGATGCCCCACCCCTCACCTTGCGCGACGACATCCCCGTCTGCGTGCATGGTCAGATCGACCGCGTGGACCTCATCTTCGGCGAGGACCGACGGCTTTCCCACCTCCTCGTCATCGACTACAAGGGAAGCTCCCGCGGTCACAAATCTCTGCCCGTCTACGCGGAGGAGATATCCGAGAACCTCAACTGCCAGCTCCCGATCTACGCATTTGCCGCGCAGGAATATTTCTTCGGCACACACAACGAGCCCGCGATCAACGCCCTCACCAGCGCGGTCTATCACGTGCAGGATCGGGACCTGAAAAAGGTCATGACGCAACTCGCCAAGAAACGTATCCCGCTGACGCTCAGCGCCGCGAACGGGCTGCCGATATCTGAATCATTCCTCTCTCGTCTCGCACAAAACATCAGCCGATTGGCCGACGCCGATTTCTCCGTGGACCCACTCGATTGCACCTATTGCGACTTCAAACATATCTGCCGCGTGGATGTCCGGGCGCTCGAGGGTGCGGCCGCCGCTGACGGAGGTGATGCAAGATGAACATCATCTTCCATGCCTCCGCCGGAACCGGCAAGACGTACCAGGTGACCAACCTCTATGTTCACATGGTGCTCGGCCGCCGTTACGAAACGCGCGCAGCCGACGGCAGCACCGTGTGTATCTTTGACCCTGCCGGACGTGAGGGCGGTCCTTGCGTCGATCCGCGCCGAATCCTGTTGATGACGTTCACGGACAACGCCGCGGCAGAACTGCGTACGCGCGTCACCCAACTCGTGCTCAAGGCGCGGCACGATGCGGAACGGGCAGGCAACGATGAGGATTTCCGCCAGTGCGCTTCGGTGCTGCAAAGCCTCCCCTCTGCACAGATATGCACCATCCACTCATTCTGCTCCGGACTGCTGCGCGAACGCGCGCTTGAGGCCGGCATCCCACCCGGCTTTGCCGTGCTCGATCAGGAACAAACCTCCACCCTTCTGGATGACGCCTCGCGCGAGGAACTGCTCGCTCGTCTCAATCCGCCGTCCGCCGGCACGCCCGCTCCCGAGTCGCCATACGATCCCGACTTCGCCGCCTTCTGTCACAACGTTCGCGTGCTTGGCGGCGAATATGCGTCGTCCCTTGTCGACATCACCCGCGCGCTACTCGGCCAGGCCGCCAGCCGCGGCGTCGATCTTGCAACGGCCGAGGCCCTGCTACCTCCGCCCGTGCACACCATCACCCGCGCCGATTTCGAGCGGCTTCTCGAAGACTTCAAACGCGCGCGCTCCAACCGCAAGGACGGCAAACTGCCTTCGACCGCGGCGGTAGTTTTCCAATCCTTGGAAAAACTGCTGGGTGGATTTTCCAAGGATTGGAAAACGGAAGAGCTTGAAGCCTTCGCGCGCGAGCTCAAGAACGCCGGGACGACCGTTCGCGGGACCGGCCTTGAAGCCGTCAACAAGGAACTCAAGCGGCTGGTGTCCACCGTTCTCGAAACCGCCGCTTACCGCGTCCACTTCCCCTCGATCCGGGCTTTCGCCCGATACCTCGCCGGCGTCGCTGCCCGATATGCCGAGCGCAAGAAACAGGCCGGCGGCCTCGACTTCGAGGACCTGCTGACCCGCACGCGCGATGTGTTACGCGATCTGCCCGCCGCGCATGCGTTGTATGACTACGTCATCATCGACGAGGTGCAGGACACCTCCCGTGTGCAATGCGACATCCTGATGAATCTGTGGGATCCCGCATCGAACCACCTCGTCATCTGCGGCGATACCAAGCAATCCATCTACGCGTGGCGCAATGCCGATCCCAAGGTCATGCCCGACCTCGAACACCACATTGCCCGCACGAAGCGACATCACCACATTGCGCTCCGGGCCAGCTTCCGAAGCAAGGACGTGCTTCTCGATGTCGTGAACCGAATGTTCGAGATCGTGTACGGCGAGGCCTACACGGAGGATGAACGCCTGACGCCCGCCGCTGAGAAGAAGGCCGTGGTCGCGGCCAAGGAGCGGCCCTGCTTTGAATTTCTTACAGGCGATACGGCAACAGCACAGAGCGACGCCGACAAGGACGAGGGCTCCGACGACGAAGCGGATGAGCCGGACCTCGACAGCCAGCAGCGGGTCAATCTGGAGATGACGTCCATTGCACGCCGCATCCTCTTGCTCGTGAACGGCCCTGCCGAGTTCCGCCCGCGTTTCCGCTATGACGAGGTCGCCGGCATATTCAAGCCCACCAACGAAGAGAACGTCTATCGCTACGCCGACATCCTGATCCTGCTCCGGCGAACCACACAGCAGCAGGTGCTCGAGCACGTCCTTCGCCAGCATGGCATTCCGTACCGGATCGGCGGGCGCGGCACCGGCCTCTTCACCCAGCCCGAGGCCAAGGACATCCTCCTGTTCCTCCGCGCGCTGACTCACCCCATCGATGCCATCAATATGGTCGGTTTTCTGAGGTCGCCTTGGGTCGGCCTGTCCGATGAGAGCATCGACCGCCTCGGCTGGCACGACGCACGCTTTGACGAGCCCCGGCTGCGATCCTTCGCTTCGGATGAGGGCAAACTCGACATGTCCAAGCTGGACCTTGCGCCCGAGCAGGCCGAGCGACTCGCCCTCGCGCGCGCCCTTCTTCGCATGTACCGCGCGCAGTGCGATGCCCGTCTGCCCTCCGACCTCCTGCGCGACCTCATCGCCCAAACGGGTTACGACGCGGTGCTAGCTGGAGCCTTCCGCGGAGGGCAGCGCCTCGCCAACCTGAAGAAGCTCATCGATTGGCTCAGGCAGGCCGAACGCGGCGGCACCGTTTTGATCGCCGACGTGGTCGAGTTGCTCCAGCGCTATATCGACGATCCACCGCCGATCGCGGAGGCGGCCCTGCTCGACCCCGATCAGAATGTGGTCACCATCATGACCGTGCACGGGGCCAAAGGGCTTACTGCGCGCGTCGTCTTCGTGCCCGAGCTCTCCGCCCGACTCCCCGCGGACACCGCGTGGGCACTCCTCGCCCAGTCCGGGGACGACACCGCGCGGCTCTGCGTCAAAACCGAGGACATCAGGCGCGGCGCCGTTTTGTCGCCCGGCTTCACGGATGCCCGGACGGCCATGGCCGACGTACGCAGCGCCGAGTCGCGTAATGTCTTCTACGTCGCGCTGACCCGCGCCCGCGATCTCGTTGTGCTGTCCGGAGACTCAAGCGCGAAGAAACTGCCCGAATGGCGCTCGTATCTACAGCAATTCATCACCGACACACCGGAACGCGACAAGCTGCTTACGAGCCGCAGCCATGGCGAGCTCGAGGCCGCCGTGAACACGCACTTGCCCGGCGCCGCGCAGCGTCCCTCGCGACGACAACTCCCCACTCCCGCACATTTTGCGGCGGCAACCGAGCGCTTCCCCGCTCCACTCCCGCGCGCCCGCGTACTCCGCTACCCGGCCACCACGCTCTCCGCTTATCACAGCGATCCCTCCGGCTACGTAAAGACGGCCTTACCCGAGTCCGAGCCATTCTGGGTCAACCAAGCCCGGTCGCCCGACGCCTCGGAGGCGGGCGAGCAGACACCACGGATTCCCGGTGATCAGGACGTCGCCGGAACCTACGCGGAATTCGGTACCGCCGGCCACGCTGTATTTGAGCAATTGGCCCTGCATGGCTGGCACGGCGACCTCCACGCCCTTGCCAAAACCGCATGGGAGGGTTCGCCCTCAAGGGCCGACATCCGCGACCTCCTCACCCGGCTCGAACGAGCTGTACCCATCCTGCAACGCGCAGCCGCAGGCGCTACCGCCCTGCAGGCCGAGTGGCCCTTCGCCATGACCCTGAAGAGCGATGATGTGACGCTCATCGTGGACGGCACCATGGACCTTCTTTTTCGCAGCCCAAATGGCCGGTGGCAGGTCATGGACTACAAATTCACGGAGGAGCCGGCCGACCACCTCGTCGCCCGTTACGGCCTGCAGTTGAATCTCTACCTCGAGGCACTCCGCCGCGGCGTGCCCGGAGGCGATGCCGCCGACGCGTTCATGGTCGCCGTGCGACGCAACTCCGTTGAATTCATTCCGGTACCGGCAGACAACACATGCGCCGGTTCAGCCGTAGCCGCAGCCCTGAACCTGGACCGTATTGCGGGCAGTGTGCGGGTCTGATCATTCTTGAAATATAACCGCAGGCTGGCAACAATCTGACCATAAGAGGTCGGACACTCAAGGGAGGCGCACATGGACTCAATGACATTGGCCAAAGCGGGCGGGGAGATCATCGGCAATCTCGTCGGAGCAGCCATCGGTTCTCTCATCGGCGCATTGATCATCCAACTGGCAGCCCGCATCGTCGTCAAGGTCAAGCAGGACTACGGCACTGCCTACGCGGCCGCCTTCCTTGGCTACCTGGTTGGGTTCATCATCGGCTTCGTCCTCGACCTCACACTCAAGCTTGCGGGTTTCGCGGGCATGGAAATGAAGTTCGCCGCCACGGCGGTCTCCGTAGTGTTGGCCTTCTTTGCCGGTGCGGGCGTGAACGCCATGCTGCTGCGCAATGCAGAGGGTGAACGGATCAACTATGGACAGGCCTGCCTCATCAGCCTGATTCAAGTTGCCATAGGACTGTTGATTGCCGGCGCGATACTGTTCCTCATCTTCATCCTCGCCGCCGCGTTCAAGGCCGCCAGCTGACGACCGCACGAGGCTGGCTCATGTTCCGGGACTGCGCCCGACGAGCGCATTGCGAACCCGTTTGAGGGTCGGCTTCACTGCCTGGTAAAGCTTCGACTTCCCCATGCGCCGATTCAGCTTGATGCCGGCGAGATAGCCAACCAGTTGGAGGTCTTTGCGCAAGGACTGCTCCGCCCACGGCATGCCCGTGCACGCGCGACACATGCCCGGCGGGTTGCAGGTCCGAATCAGTTCCCGAAGACCGGCGTAGCCGTCGCCATACCAGATCGTCTCCAGATCCTGGTGAAGCACATTGCCCAACGGACGCGTCCCCGAACAGCACGGCAACACATCGCCGGACGTCGTGATCACGGTCTTGGTCCAGGGATCAAGGCAGTGCTTGTACAGGCGATCCTTGCTGCTGGCCGCATTGCGATCACCCCGTGATTCGTCGAACTGATCGCATGGGAAGAGCTCGATCTCCATGCCGGCAGCCTTGGCGACCTCCGAGGCCTCCGCAAAGATCTTGCGGCCGAGGTCCTTGTAGTTCTTCGCCACCGACTCGCCACGTACCTGATCATATTCACCCAGCGCCTGCAGGCTAACCTTGGCCGCCCCCACCTTCTGCGCCAGCCGAACGAATTCCGGAAATTCATGGATGTTCGAATGCATACCGAGAAACACCAACTCCAGGCGCGGCAGCGCCTTGTGGAGTTCCTTCTTCCACCGCGATAGCGATTCAAGCCCGCGCACGACATCCTCCAACTTGCCCGGCGGCCGAATGTGCGCGTAGGTCTCCGGCGTGGCTGCATCCATGCTCACCACCAGCCGATCCAGCCCAAGTTCGACCAGCCGTTTGGCCGTGGCATCCTTCAGCAAGGTCCCGTTGGAGATGGTCGACACCACGATCGGATACCGCTTGAGCTCCTCGAGCATGTAAAGATAGAGATCGGGGTGCATGAACACCTCACCCCAAAGACCGCTGAGCTCAACCGCGCTGATGTGGGGAAACAGGCGCGACACTTTGTTGAACACTTCCTTGGACATCACGCAGTTTTCCGGGGTGTTCACTGCACCGTGCGTCTTCGGGCACATGCGACAGCGCAGGTTGCAGAACGACGTCACTTCCAGCACAAGGGAATGCGGCAGCGGCACCCATCGGCTCGACAGAAGTTTGTGAACTGGATTCATCAGGTCTCGCTCAAGCCTCACTACTTCGCCACAACGCGCGCCTTCTTCACGGCGTCCACATAGTCCAGAACGCCCTTGGAAATCGCCAGCGCGATCGCCTCACGATGGTTCGCCTGCAGCATCAACGATTCTTCCTTCGAATTCGACACGAAGCCACACTCCACCAGGGCCGCCGGACACGGTGCGTTGCGAAGCACCATGAACCTCGCGCGCCGCACGCCACGGTCTTCCCCACCCGCCTTGGACAAGAGAGCGCGCTGCAGGTAGTAGCCCAACACCGTGTTGGCCGAGTCAAAACTGTTGCCCGCATAACTCAGCCGGTCAGAGCGCGTCGCCGTGGTCCCCGCTGTCGTCGGATAGCCCGGCGTCGCCACCACAAATGTTTCAATGCCGGACGGAGCAGCGCTCGGAGCCGAATTCAGGTGCACGCTGACGTAGATATCCCCGCCCCACCGAGCCGCCTTGGCGCTCCGCTCGCCCAGTTCAATGAACCGATCCGTCTCTCTCGTAAGGAATACCTTCAAGCCGGCGTTCGCCAAGTGCACGCGGGCACGCCGCACCACATCAAGCACCACGCGCTTTTCTTCCACATTCCGTCGCCCCTTGGCGCCGCGGTCATCACCACCATGGCCCGGATCAAGCACCACCACTTTGTAGTCGCGGGAAGCAAGGTAGGACGACGGTTCCAGCAGCGGGGCCAGGACCCGACGGGCATCCGTCTCCGTGATGACCCACTTACCCCGCACTTTCGTCGTCGACGAGTGCAACCAGACACGCGTGCCATTGAACCGCGCCTGGCGGCTGTCGATCTCGAATTCCATCGAACGCGTCTTGCTCTGGAGGTACACCTTTCGTCCTGGCGGCGCGGAAACAGAGAATCCATAGACGGAGGCCACATCCTTCAGCGTGACATAGCGCTCGCCGCCGGAAATGATGACGCGAAGGTTGCCGACAAGGCCAGCCTCCGCCAACACCCCCGCCGCAAATAGCACCGCAACAGCCAGTATGACAATCCGTTTCAGCAACAGAAATGCTCCTGTATCACCCGCAACGGCCAAACATTTTGCGCATAGTAGGCAGACACGCCCTTGATGACGAGCCCCTTCTTTCCATAACCTTGAAAGACCTTGCCCTTACCCCGCTCTGAGTGTAGTTTTTAGTTCGCGCTGTCAACTTTAAGGAGCTTCCACCATGGCTGTTGTCGCACTAGAAGATGCCCCGCGCAAGGCGCGCGAATTGTTCGACAAGGGGTTTGCGGCCCTCGAGCGCGGCAACCTCGGCTACTCGATCGATATGCTGCTGGCCGCACTTGAGATCGAGCCCCGACTGATTCAAGCCCGCAGGTTCCTGCGTGCCGCGGAGATCAAGAAGTACAAGGAAGGCAAACCCGGCCCTCACATCATCGCCACGCTCACCAACCTCCCCAGCCTGCTCAAGGTCTTCAGCTCTTCAAAGAAGAAGCCCGCTGAGGCGTTGAAGGCGGCTGAGAAACTCATGCGGGCCGACCCGTTGAATCTCACATTCATCAACGCCCTCTCCCAAGCCGCCTTGGCCGCCGATATGCCTGAAGCGGCCATTCAGACGCTGGAAATTGCCAAGGAGCACTATCCCACTAACACACTGCTCCTGCAGAGCCTCGGCAACCTCTACCTGCAAACCAACCAGACGCAGGAAGCCAAAGCCTGCTTCGAGGAGTTCTACAGACTCCGCCCGAATGATCCCAAGGCCCTCAAGGCCCTGAAGGATGCCTCCGCCCTGGACACCATGAAGAAGGGCGGCTGGAACGAGGCCGGGTCTTTCCGCGATGTGATGAAGGACTCCAAGGAAGCCGGGTTGCTTGAACAGGAATCGAAGGCCGTCAAGAGCGACAAGGACATCGACGCCTTGATCAACGAAACGCGCATCAAGCTTCAGCGCGAACCGGACAACGTCAACTACCGCCGCGCACTCGCCGACCTGTACGCCCGAACGGAGAAATTCGACGACGCCCTGCAGATTCTCAATGAAGCCCAGGCCGTTTCCGGTCGAGCCGATCCCCAGGTCGATCGATTGATCGGATCCATCCGCGTCCGGCAGTTCGATGCGCAGATTGCCCAACTCCGCGCCGCAGGCCAACCCAGCGAGGCAGAGGCCAAGGTGAAGGAAAAGGATGCCTTCCTGCTCGCAGATGCAACGGACCGCGTTCGCCGCTATCCCAACGATCTCCAGTTCCGTTACGAAATGGGCGTGCTGCTTTTTGAGCACGAACACCTGAATGAGGCCATCCAGGAATTCCAATTGTCGCAGCGGAATCCGCAGCGTCGCACGCGCTCGCTCTACTACCTGGCCATGTGCTTCAAGGCAAAGAAGCAGTACGATATCGCCCTTGAGCAACTCGAGAAAGCCGCCTCGGAAATCGGTGTCATGGACGACACCAAGAAGGACATCATCTACGAGATCGGTATCATCCACGAACTCATGGGCAACCAGGATAAGGCGGTTCAGAATTTCAAGGAGATCTACTCTGTCGACATTTCGTACAGGGATGTGGCCGCCAAGATCGAAAAGGCCTACAAGAAGTAGCGTGGTATCCATGCCCCGCTGCCGCTCTGTCTGCAGGTCTTTCATTCTGCGCTTCGCCCTGCTCCTGGCCGCCGTGTTTCTCGTCGCAGGATGCAAACGACAGGGCTCGCATGCCGGGCAGGCCGATCCGTATGCGTGCGCCCCGGACGAGTTCTCGGTCATGACGTTCAACCTCGGCCGCTACTGCCTGGATGATCGGGATGGCGACGGGCAGAAGAACGACCCGAAGCCCGAGAACGAACGGCAGGCCGTTGTCGGCCTCATTGCCGCCACCCATCCTGACGTGCTGGCCATCATCGAAATAGGAAGTCCCGCCGTCTTTGAGGAATTCCGCTCTGCGCTTCAGAACGCCGGGCTGATCTTTCCGTTTACCGAGTATCTTCAGCGCGGCCGCTCGGAAATCAACATGGCAGTGCTCAGCCGGTTCCCCATCACCGACCGCCAGCCTCACACGGACGACACGTACAGCATAGGCCCCGCGGAGATTCCTGTCCTCCGGGGCTTCGTCGAGGTCGAAATCGAACCTGCGCAGGGCTACCGATTCCGCCTTCTCCTGGCGCATCTTAAGTCCAAAGTCTTCCATCAACTGGGTCAAACGGAGATGCGTCGAAATGAGGCGCGGCTTTTGAACAAGCACGTCCGCCGACTCCTGAAGGAGAACCCCGAGGCCAACCTCCTCGTAGTCGGCGACTTCAACGACACGTACCGCTCCGCCGCGCTTCGCGAGATCACCGGTGATAAGGGCCAGTATCTCCTCGATCTCCGTCCTGAGGACAGCGAAGGAGACGCATGGACCGAGTTCGCCAGATCTTCCGACCAGTACACGCGCATTGACTACATCCTGGCGAGCCGGGGCATGATGAATGAAGCGGTGCCGTCCAAGACTCGCGCCGTGAGGGATAGCAAGACCTACCTGGCGTCCGATCACCGGCCGATTATGGCCGTGTTCAAGACACACGATGTGCAGGTAGCGACGGCCGTGGAGAAGAAGACCAACACATCTGCCATGGCCGTGGAAACAGAGACAGACTGAGGTCGACGTCTATTTTCTGGTCTTGGGCGTCGTCAGCGCGTTGATCTGAAGGCGGTAGTAGCCGCGGTCCGAAGCCTCATGCACGGTGTCCGTGAAACTCATGTACTCACCCGTGCCTCGCAGATCCGATCCGCCGGCCACAGCTTCCCACTGCGCACCGCTTCCCAAAGCCTCGGAACGCATAACGCTGTATATTTTCCCGATTTCCGATTTCCAGCCCACGACGTACCCCTTGTTGCCGGATACGACAACCAAGGTTGTTTCAGACTGACCGGGACGGCCCTCGATGATCTCGCGGTGCACGCAGCCCACGCCAACCGAAACAAGAACCAGCGCGCACAAAAGCGGTGACAAGCGCATCATGGATTTTCCTACTTTACGGGATAGGCCTCTTCGGCGGCAGGCTGCTCCACTGTCGCGGCATCCGCAGGCACAAGATCCTCGACCGGAGCAGCAGCTTCGACCGCCGGTTCCTCTGCCGCCACGGGCGCTGCAGCTTCAGGAGCCGGCTCGCTCTCGATGACCGGGACCGGCATCTGCTCGGCCGGCGCTAATTCAAAACTTGCGGGAGCCGGCTGCTTCGTCTCGCGCAGCTTCTTCTTCGACCACTTATCTTCGTACGACGCACGGTCGTACCAGCTCTTGCTCCGCCGCTCCGTGTTCGCGTCCTGAAGCGTCAGGTTGTAACGCTTCGAAAACCAATCCCAGTCGTACCTTGAGAAGCTGAAGAGCTTGGCCATCTCGTTGACCAGCGGTGCTGTCTCGACAGACGCCACATTCACCACCTGCGGGCACCATGCCGAAGCGGCACTGGTGAGAACCGGCGGAGCGAGTTTCTCGTCGCCAACCACAACGACGCGGTTCGGCGTCACATGAAGGAAATTCCCCTGCTCATAGTCGGCCACCTGCACCGGCACCCATTCTGCACCGTTCCAGGCATGCAACACCGGGGCCTCGGTGGACGCATCGCCCTGGTACGAAAGCACGCTCACCGGGAAACGCTGCGCCATATCAAACGCAACCTGAATCACCGAATATCGGGCTGGAACGACGAGCAACGTCGCGCCATCCGTTGCGACTCCCATCGCGGGTAACAAGGAAACCACCGCAAGCGTCAGTATCATCGAGCAGACAAGTTTCATCTTCATGGCAAGGTCATCCCCTTTCCAAGACTCGCAATAATCGTGACTTGTACACTATCACCACAGGCTTCTTGAACTCAAGCCCTTGATGACCGCCCGGAAAGCCGAACAAAACGGCCTCCGGATCCTTGATCCGGAGGCCGTAATTCATGGCAGGACGATCCGGTCAGTCGCCGCCGGCCTTCCGCTTGCCCAGTTCCTTGTCAATGTAGAGCAAGGCACCCTGGCTGGCACCGGCGAGTTTGATTCGGGCCACGATCTCAGAAGCGTTGGCCTCTTCCTCAACCTGCTCGTCCACGTACCAGTTCAGAAAACTGTTCGTCGCATGGTCCCCTTCCTTAATGGCAAGATCGACCAATGCATAGATGTTCTTCGTAACGAACTGTTCATGCTTGAGCGACTGCTCGAACACGGCGAGTGGCGATTTGAAGTTCGCGGGAGGCTTGTCGATGGCCTGCAGTTCCATCCGGGCGCCCTGCTCACAGAGATAGTCGAAGAACTTCATCGCGTGGGTAACTTCCTCCTGATACTGCACGCGAAACCACCCCGCAAACCCCTTGAGGCTCAGGTCCTCAAAGTAGGCCGACATGGAAAGGTATAGATAGGCCGAATACAGCTCCCTGTTGATCTGGTCGTTAATAGCCTTTGCCATCTTGCTGCTGATCATTGAACCCTCCTTGAGTTGCGCGATTCCGTCTTCTTGCACATCGCTCTCAGCAATATACATCACCCCACGCCTCCTGCCACTCCAAAGCAGACGATTTGACGCGCGCTCGTCCGGCTGTATATTGGCCCAACGAGGAGGACTTATTATGGCTACCATTACGCTCAAAGGGAATCCCATACACACCATCGGCCAGTTGCCTGCCGTGGGCAAGCCGGCGCCGTCATTCAAACTCACGACAGCAGAACTTTCCGACGTGGGTTTGGACGCCTTCGCCGGGAAGAAAAAAGTGCTCAACATTGTGCCCAGCCTGGATACCGGTGTCTGCGCCGCGTCAGCAAGGCACTTCAACACGGCTGCGGGAAAATTGCCCAACACCGTGGTTGTGAATATCTCCGCGGATCTTCCATTTGCTCAGAAACGCTTTTGTGATGCCGAGGGACTGAAGCATGTAAGCAACCTTTCCACCATGAGGTCTCCCCAGTTCGGCAAGGACTATGGCGTGGTCATTACGGACGGGCCTCTGGCCGGCCTGATGAGTCGGGCCGTCGTTGTCCTCGATGCATCAAATGTGGTTCGATACACAGAGCAGGTGCCCGAGATCGCGCAGGAACCCAATTACGACAAGGCTCTTGCCGCCTTGAAAGCCATTTAGACGGGTCACAACCGTCAGAAAAATGCCCAGATTAAGTGCGGTTGTGCTGGCCGTCGGCGCGGGCACACGCTAGCATTTCCCACGCAGGAACGGGTTATCCCCCGTCTCCCTGCGCTGAGGGAGATGCGTCCGATGGTTCGTTCGGCGTTAACCCAGTCGAAAAGGGATTTGGTGTGCTGCCTCGACATGGGCACATCACACATCAAAGCTGCCCTGATCGATGACTCCGGCCACGTTGTCGCACTGTCTTTCTCACCGGTACCTCATCGGCCGGCAGGGGCTCACCCAAGCGAGTTCAATGCGGCAGACCATTTTCGAGTTGCCTGCCAACAACTGCGTCATCTTGCCAGGAGCAATCGACACTCGGCCGAGCGCGTGAAGGCAATTGCTGTAACCGGACAGCGCGCATCCATCGTTCCCGTCTACCATAACCGGACAGCGATGGCACTGGGATGGTCTGATACGCGCGGCACCAAGGTTCTTCAACAGTTCTGGCGGCGCCTCGGCGAGGCCCGCTTCCGCCGGATCACGGGATTGCAGCCGTCCACGTTATGGTCGCTGGCCAAAATCCTCTCGCTGCAGCAGGCCCCTCGCCGTTTGCGTCCTGCTCGATTCGCCCTGCTCAACGACTACATCCTCTGGAAGCTGGGCGCGCCCGGCCTCATCACGGATACTTCAAGTGCATCGCTCACCGGCCTCCTCGATATCCGGCGCCGGCGATGGAGTCCTGCCATCCTCCGGGCAGCCGGTCTGTCTGAAGAGAATCTCCCCGCGCTCGCACAGCCCGGCACGGTTGTTGGCTCCCTTTCATCGCGCACAGCGATCCGATGTGGACTTCCCGCCGGCATCCCACTGGTCCTCGCCGGAGGAGATCAGCAATGTGCCGATCTTGGAATGGGCGTACTGGATGCCACAGACACGGGCATCTGCCTCGGAACCGCCGGCGTCCTCAGCTGCCCCACCAAACGACTTCCCAGCCGGCTGCGAACAGGTATCTTCTGCACGGTTCATGTCGTACCCGACCGCTGGGTGCTGGAGGGCATTCATAAGGCCTACGGCTCCGCTCTCGAATGGGTCGGAA
>ERZ795056.5310-NODE-5310-length-12986-cov-4.637924_pt1 | contig 12986 bp, 11 predicted proteins | sample MGYA00375140_ERZ795056 | MGnify/ENA primary metagenome ERZ795056 (study PRJEB30185, sample SAMN05720227) | activated sludge metagenome | isolation source: Anaerobic digester | place: USA | collected 2015-03-09 ...
GCGGCGGTCGGCCCGGGCGAGGATCTTTCCGATTGTCGCATCGTTGGGCGGACCGTACATCAGGACGTAGTTGCCGGGCATCTTCACCGTAAAGCCTGCATCAAGCCCTCTCTTCCCCGGTCCCTGGGTCAGGATCTGTTCGAGCTGGTGCAGGGCAGGGGTCCCCCCTGAACCTCCCATGGTCAGTATGGCAAAGGAGTAGGGGACCCTGGCGAGGTCGAGACGGAGGGCGAAGTCCGCGACAAGGGCGGGGAGGCCCGAGAAGTAGACGGGAGCAATGATGCCGACACGGTCTGCGTCAGGAGAGATCCTGCCTGATACATGGACCAGTGACGCAATAGGCACAAGTTCGCAATCCGGGAGCCGTTTGCATAATCCTTCTGCGATGGCAAGGGAATTTCCCGTGCCGGTGAAGTAATACAGGAGAGTCTTCATCGGTGATTCCTGAGAGGGTTTTGTGTACCTACCGGGAAAAGGGTGACGCTTGGGATTGCTCACTCGTTCCTGTAGCGCAGTAGATGGCAGTAATGATAGGTACTCATTCACAACAGGCAGCGTGCTTCATCGCCCTTACGAGATCGCCTATCCCTTGTCCCGATCTTTCGGTGCGGGAGACCCTCTCCCCGATCATCCGGATCAGGGCAGAACCCACAATAACTCCGTCAGCCCCAGCCTGGGCATACCGCCTCACCTGATCCGGTGTCGAGATCCCGAATCCCGGCACGACCGGAAGTGTCGTCCTCTCCTTGACCACTTTCAGGAGGTCGATGGTGTGCGGTGCGAGGTCCTCCCGAGTCCCGGTCACCCCGAGGGCAGCAACCAGGTAAATGAATCCCCCTGCTTTTGCGAGAATCTTATCCATGCGTTCAGGGGAGGTGGTCTGGCTGATGAAGAGGATGGGATCGATCCCCGCCATCCGTGCGGCAGCACAAAACGGGTCAGCCTCTTCGAGCGGCACATCGGCAACCACCACCCCATCGGCTCCCGCATCTGCGGCATCGCGGTAGAATTTCCGTATCCCTCTCCTGACCACGATGTTGGCATACGTCATGATGAGCAGGGGAATCGTGGTCTCTTTTCGTATCTCCCGGACCAGGTCAAACAGCCGCTCCGTGGTCATTCCCCCGGCACGTGCACGGGACCCGGCCTGCTGGATCACGGGACCGTCAGCCACCGGATCTGAAAATGGCATAACAATCTCAATCATATCCGCTCCCGCGTCAACGAGTTCCCGGGAGATCTGTATACTCTCTGCAAAGGAGGGATCGCCGGCCACGACACAGGTCACGATGAGCGGTCTTTCTCGCAACCGGAATGCACCGGAGATACGTGAGTTCACGGATCACCTCCCATCAGCCCTGCAACCTGGGCGACGTCCTTGTCGCCCCGGCCGGAAAGGTTGATAATGAGGATATCATCCGGTTCCCTATCCCCTGCAATCTGTCGTGCCAGTGCAACCGCATGGGCAGATTCCAGGGCCGGGATGATCCCCTCGGTCCGGGAGAGATACAGGAAGGAATCCACTGCTTCTGCATCGGTGACAGGGCGGTAGATCACCCTCTGGGTGTCCCGGAGGAAGCTGTGCTCGGGGCCGACCCCGGGATAATCAAGGCCGGCAGAGATGCTGTGGGATTCGAGAACCTGGCCGAACGCATCCTGGATCAGGTACGTGTATGATCCATGGAGCACCCCTGGTGTACCCCCGCAAAGCGTGGCACCATGCCGACCGGCCAGTCCTTCACCCCCGGCTTCCGCCCCATAGAGCTCTACCGGGTCATCGAGGAAGGGAGCGAACATCCCGATGGCGTTGGATCCCCCCCCGACACAGGCAACCATGGCATCCGGAAGTCGGCCTTCCTTTGCCATCACCTGCTCCCGGATCTCGTTCCCGATAACGGTCTGGAACTCCCGCACAAGCGAGGGGAAGGGATGGGGACCGACGACCGAGCCGATCAGGTAGTGCGTGTCCTGGACGTTCGTCACCCAGTCCCGGAGGGCTTCATTGATGGCGTCTTTTAAGGTCCGTGATCCCGAAGCGACCGCGATGACGTTTGCGCCGAGCATATGCATCCGTGCCACGTTCAGGGACTGCCTCCTGATGTCCTCCTCGCCCATGTATACGTCCACCGGGAGACCGAGCGCAGCCCCGGCAATGGCCGAAGCCACCCCGTGCTGCCCGGCCCCGGTCTCTGCAATGATCCGCTGTTTTCCCATGCACTTTGCCAGGAGCGCCTGGCCGAGTGCATTGTTCAGCTTATGGGCGCCCGAATGAAGCAGGTCTTCCCGCTTCAGGTATATCCTGCAGCTGAGGTCTGCCGACAGGTTCCGGCAGAACGTGAGCGGGGTGGGGCGGCCGGCATACTCGGTCAGGTAATATTCCATCTCCTCCCTGAACACGTTCGATGGTACGATCGTCCGGTATGCATCCTCAAGCTCATCGAGGGCATACATCAGGCTCTCAGGGACGAATTGTCCGCCATACTCCCCGAACCGTGACGTTGATCTCACTCCCTCACCTCTTTTGCCCGCTGGACGAATGCTCTCACCTTCTCCCGGGCTTTTCTCCCCGGTGCATATTCCACCCCCGTTGCCACATCAACCCCTGCGGGGTGCACGGCTCTGATTGCTGCTCTTACGTTATCAGGGGTCAGTCCGCCGGCGAGAAAGACAGGGGCCCGTGCCGACTGCACTACCGAGAGCGCATAGGCGCTGTCATACTGGATACCGCTCCCGTGGCTGGCATCGATGACAAGGACATCGGCATCATCGGGTATCCGGTCGCCCGGGCGGATACTCCGGAACACCATAGCCGTGCAGGATGCCGGAATCGGTACAGATGGGGGGACCTGGATGGCATCTGGTGCAAGATCACTGAGTGCCTCCATCTCCGCGGGAGATGGCCCATGCGAGACACAGCACTGGAACAGCGTTGGTACGGCATCGAAGATCTCCCTGATCATCTCCGGCTCGACACACCGGGGGGATGGTGAGAAGGCAATCACCCCGATCATATCAGCCCCTGCCTCCTGTGCCATGATCGCATCACCGACACTGGTAATGCCGCAGATTTTTACCCTCGTATCAATCCCTCCAGTCGTTGTACGGGATCCTGTGCCCGCATGATGGTGCTCCCGACCAGAAATGCATCGGCAGACGGCCTGAGGATCCTGATGTCATACGGCCAGAGTATGCCGCTCTCGGACACCACCGTCATACCTGCCTCGCGGAGCAGGGGTGACAACTTCATCGTGGTTCCGAGATCGATCCTGAACGTCCTGAGATCGCGGTTGTTGATCCCGGCAAGGCGGGTGCCGGTCGACAGGACCCTCTGCACTTCGTGTGCAGCATGCACTTCCACGAGCGGCTCAAGCCCGTATGCAAACGCGAGGCCAACCATATCACCCAGCCGGTCCCCGAGTACGCCGGCAATGAGAAGGACCGCATCGGCAGTAAGCGCCCGGCTCTCTGCAAGCTGTCGTTCATCGATGATAAAGTCTTTCCGGAGCAGCGGGAGATCCACATGCGGCCGTATCGCAGGAAGGAACGCCGCATCGCCATGGAAATAGTGCGGTTCTGTGAGGACCGAGAGGGCGGTGGCACCGGCACGGGCAAAGTCCCGGGCAAACCCCACCGGATCTCCCGAGCTTCGTATCGTTCCTGCGGAAGGAGAGGCATATTTTATCTCGGCGATAATCCGGTTTCCCGGTTTATCCTGATGAATCGCCTCATTCAGGCTGCGGGAGGCAGAGGGGGGAGGCGTGGGATACTCCTCTGCCCCGGGCAACCCGGCTACCCTTCCTGCAGTCGCCCGGAGGACCTGTTCGAGCATCATGGGATGCCCCCGGAAGCACGGATCAGTGCCGCGAGACGTCCGGCAGCTGCTCCGGAAGCGATCGAGTCTTCTGCCTTCTCGATCCCGTGGCCAAGGTCCGTTGCCCCGTCGCCGAGGTAGATAGCAGCCCCCGCGTTCATGACCACCACGTCATGGGCGGGCCCGGGAACCCCGGAGAGGATCTTTTGTATGATTTCTGCATTGAACTTCGGTGAACTGCCGGCAAGCGACGAATGCGGGGACCGGGTGATGCCGAACGCTTCAGGGGTGATGGTATACTGGTGTATCGCTCCCTGGTCAATTTCAGCCACCAGGGTCGGACCGGAGACTGCGATCTCATCGAGCCCCTGGCCATGCACCACCATCGCCCGCTCGGTGCCGAGTGCCAGGAGGGTATGGGAGAACCTGTCGACAAGCGCAGGACTGTACACTCCGCAGAGCCGAGCCGGCGCCCCGGCCGGGTTGAGCAGCGGGCCAAGCAGGTTGAACACCGATGAAAAACCCAGTTCCTTCCGGACTGCCGCTGCATGCCGGAGGGCCGGGTGGAAGGCAGGGGCAAAGAGGAACCCGATGCCAGTCTCTTCCACGATTGAACAGACTCGTTCTGGTGGGAGGTCGATCCGCACGCCAAGGGCTTCCAGGACATCTGCCGATCCACACGCGCTGCTCACGCTCCGGTTCCCATGCTTGACCACTGGGATCCCGGCACCGGCTGCAACAAAGGCTGCTGCGGTGCTGATATTGAAGGTCCCGGAACCATCCCCTCCGGTCCCACAGGTATCCACGAACCTTCCGTGGACCTGCGGGTGGATGGTCAGGGCATGGCGGAGCAGCACCCGGACAAAGCCCGTGATCTCCTCCGCCGTCTCCCCCTTCATGTGAAGGGCTGTGATCAGCGAGGCGATCTGTGCCCCGGTAGCCTGGCCGGTGGCAATCATCTCCATGACCGCCGCTGCCTGGTCAGAATCCAGCGGTTCTCCATCTGCAAGACGGGCAAGAAGTGCCTGCATCATACCCCTCCACACGATTCTTCCAGGAAATTCTTCACGAGAATTCTTCCCACCGGGGTCATGATGCTCTCCGGGTGAAACTGGACCCCGGTAACCCCGAGGTCAGGATGCGTCACCGCCATGATACAATGGTCATCCGAGGAGACGGCCCGGACCTGAAATCCTGGCGGTACAGATGCAGGATCCGCCATCAGTGAATGGTACCGCGTGGCGGTGAAGGGCGACGGGATTCCGGAAAAGATACCCTCACCGGTGTGGACAATACTGCTGGTCTTTCCATGGACAGGAACAGGCATCCGGCATATCCTCCCGCCGAACGTCTGGACAATGGTCTGGTGCCCAAGGCAGACCCCGAGGATCGGGATGCTCCCGGCATACTCCCTGATCACATCACGGCAGATCCCGGACTCATCCGGAGTTCCCGGGCCGGGCGAGAGGATGATCCGTTCAGGGTCCTGATCCCTCACCTCCTCAAGCGGTGCATCACAGGGAATCGGGAAAGGTACACTCCCCAGCTGACCGACCAGCTGATAGAGGTTATAGGTAAAGCTGTCATAACAGTCGATGATAGCCACCCTCATGGTCCACCCCCGCTCTCCCCGACAGCATTCACCATTGCCCGGGCTTTCTGCACGGTCTCCTCGAATTCCCGCTCGGGGACCGAGTCGGCCACGATCCCTGCCCCGGTTGAAAACTCGGCCTTGCCCCCCTTCACCCGGACGGTCCGGATGGCAATGGCAAATTCGAGCAGGTCATTAAATCCACAGTACCCGACTGCACCGGCATACAAACCCCGTGGGGATGATTCGAGGTCTGCGATGATCTGCATCGCCCGGATCTTTGGGGCCCCGCTCACGGTTCCGGCCGGGAAACAGGAGGCAAGGGCATCAAACCGGTCTTTCTCCTCGGCAACGGTTCCGCAGACCCGTGAGACGATATGCTGGACATGGGAGAATTTCTCAATCTCCATGAATTCCGGGACAGAGACTGAGCCGAACGTCGACACTCTTCCGATATCGTTCCGGGCGAGATCGACCAGCATCAGGTGCTCTGCCCGCTCTTTCTCATCTGCAAGGAGTTCCCTGGCAAGGCAGTTGTCCTCTGCGTCATCCATTCCCCGTGGCCTGGTGCCGGCGATAGGTACCGTCTGTACAACACCCCGCTGCACCTTGACAAGCATTTCAGGGCTTGACCCGACAATCGCCTCATCCCCGAAATTCAGGTAGTAGAGGTATGGTGAAGGGTTGATGGAGCGGATCCGGCGGTAAATATCCAGGGGATTGCCAATGAAGGGAACACAAATCTTCCGGGAAAGGACGACCTGGAAGATGTCCCCCGCTATGATATGCTCTTTTGCCTTCACCACGATCTCCTGGTATCCTGCCCGATCTTCCTGCCCCGGGTCCGGGAGTGTCCCTATCACCGGGCTGCATTCACGTGAGCGGTCTGGGACCGGGACTGCCTGGATCCTATCCTCCAGTGCCTCCAGTCGCTGGGTTGCCTTGCACACCTCATCTTCCCCGTCACTGGCTTGAGGGAGGATGAGATCTTCGAAAAGGAGGCAGGACTCCTGCACATGGTCATACACAATGCCCCTTGTCGAGCACATGAACCGGGCAAGCGGGATATCATCCCTTCCTGCCTGGACATGGCCGCCGGAAAGACCAGTCACCATGTCATAGCTGCAGTATCCGACAAAGCCTCCTGTAAAGTCCCCATCATCCTTCCCTCGATATGAGAAGTATGAGGAAACTTCCCGGAGCTGGCTGACCGGATCGCTTCCTGAGAGGGAGGGGAAGGTTGGAATCCCGGTATTATTCCCGGAAAACGTGGGATGTTCACCAAGGGTGAGAACGAAGTCAGGGGCCATCCCGATAATGGAACGAACTGCCCTTCTCGGGACCCCTTCCATTGACTCGAGGATATACCCCTCTCGGATACGCAGAGTACAGAAGAGAGTGAAGGGATCAACATCGGGAAGAGGAATGATCCGGGTTACCGGAAGAACCTGCAGAGGCACATCTTGTTTGGGCTGATTGCCTTTGATCGCCGCCCCGGGGACGGCATCCCCCAGTCCAGCGGCATCACGTACCTGGTAGTCATGTACAAATAAGTACACCAGTGAACTTATTTATACTTTGTTGTCATAATTTAATATCCCAACACTTTTATCCTTGCTGGCATCGGGTCTCATTGCAGACCTGGTACCTGGCAACGTGTGCGGGATGCCCTGATCTACGCAGGACCGTTCATGATGGAGCAATCGATTTAACATGGTATCCCATGTTATTCATTGAAAAGAACATACAGAGGAGAACCATGGCGAAAAAATCCAGGACAACGGATACCAGGCCTGGGAAGAAGAACCGCTCCTCTCTCATGGGCCTGTTCATTGTGATTGTTATCCTGGTACTAGCCGCGACCACCTATTACTTCTCGACCGTCAACGATGACCGGGAAGCGCAAACCTGGTCTATCGATGAATCCAACACCCCGTCCTTCGGTCACCGTACCCTCCCAGACGTCGAAGTAACGCTCGTTGAGGACACTGCGAATTACACGCTACAAAAGATCAGCTACCCCAGCTATGGCACGATGGTATTTGGGCTGCTCCGAATTCCAAAAGAGATCGAAAAGCCACCTGTCGTGATTGTGCTCCCAGCTGCTACCATTACCAAGGAAGCCGATGCGCCGATGGCTGATGCCCTTCGCTCTTTTGGCTATGCTTCGCTCACGCTTGACGAGCGGGGTAACGGAGGCGAAACCCTGGGAATTTCACCAATGGATCTTACCGCTGGCTATGCTGCCTTCAGAAGCGGTGAGATACCAGCCCAATACGCCCAGATCTATGATGTCTTGCTTGCCTATGACTATATCAGGTCCCGTGAAGACCTGGATGGCAGTAGTATCGCGATACTGGGCGAGAGCATGGGAGGCCGGTTCGCAATTATCGCTGCAGGTATCGAGCCAGGCATCAAAGGTGCCTTTGTCATCAGCTCCGGTCCCTACGGTGTCGATGCCGGGACAAATACGGAGGTGCAACGCTTCGTCACCTCAATCGAACCCGCGACCTATCTGTCAAAACTCCCGCCACGGACACTGGTCATGTTCCATTTCACCAGTGACCCGATTATCTCACTCGAAGATGGCCTCTCCCTCTTTGAAGCGGCTGGCCAGCCGAAAGTGTGGTACCAGTATAATGGAACCGTGCATGGAGTATACAGCGACACCTATGCAGAGGACCTGCATAACGAGTTGAAAACCATGTTCGGGCAATAGGTTGCCATCGGTCTTTCTCAGCGGATCTCCATACGGGATCCCTGAACTCAGTCCCGGAAAGCGATGAGCGATCCAGGGAAGAATGCTTATCATATCAACCGGTCCCCTTCAGAACCGAGAAACCAATCTGCCACCTGATAGGAGTTTAAAGAGACTCAAGCCTCATTTATGAACGATAAAAATCAGGTAGCCATAGAGCCACCAGGATTCTCGGAACTGAGTGAGGTAAAGGAATGGAGGAGTGTTGCCTGAAACAGATTCACCTGTTACTTTTCGCAATAGAGGATCCAGACAACATACAGCATCGAGAGGGTCGCGATCAGAAAGATAATGGCTACCACGCTCGGTGAGAGGGAGGCATCCATGAATGCGACAATATCGTATACGACATAAATACCAAAGGTGAGGGCAATAAACCACCCGTACATCTTCTTCTTCACCACGCTGATTGCAATCGCGATGATGCAGATGATCGCCTCGATGAAGATAGAGAGTGGCTGGAGGTAGAGGGAAAGATCCATAGAGATGAGAGCACCGTTGAAAAATAAAAAAATGATCCCTCAGACTCAGAGGAAATACGGGGAGGTCGTACGCATCGATTTCAGGAAGATCCTCCAACACCCCCATGTAGTGACTACTCACTTATTCTCCGTGGTTTATCGGCTATCTCACTCATCCTCGTGAAGGCAACAGGGTTCCCCGGTTGATGGTTCCATGGTCTCTTCTCTTCTCAAGAACTATTAAAAAAATCCACATGAAGTTCCAAGACTTCGTACCAAAGCAATGAACATTTTACACTCAAAACTCAATTTCAATTTGCCAGATGTATCATCTGAAGTTTGCTAAATTTTCATGACAAAATCAGGAGATGATGCATTCTCCCTGATTTCCGTGCTTCATTTCAGGTAATGACAGACTCTTTGTCTGAACTGAATAGAAGTGAGAATCAGCATCTACAGTGGATATTTTTCCAGGTCTCCTGGTTAGCGGTCTGAAGGGAGATCAAACACTTTCAAAACGGGAAATGATGCCAGAATGAAGGGGCCCCAGGAGATACACACCGGCACACGAGTTCAGCCCCACAGAACCGTCTCTTTGGCACACCCCGGTCTTCCGCTGTTTTAACCGGGATATTTACGGTAAAGCGGCATCATGTTCTCCGAGACCTCTGTCGGGCCCAGTCAGGGAATGTCTTTCCCACCCGTTCACCTTCATGCCGTTGAGATAAACGGATTCATTCCTCTGCTGCATCGGGTCTTCCCGAACATTTGTTCAGCCCAGCGATCTGACCTTTTGACCGCCAGAAGATCGTCAAGCTGTTTAGATCCTCCAACTGGTCAGGATCGGGTCGCTGCATGTGTCCCAAGTTTTCTTCCCTGAGGCATGACCCCCTATGCATTGAAGTGGTAAATAACTTTCTCTTTGATCTATGCAGTGGGTACAGTGGTACTTCCAGAAAATTTCATGTAGTCCCTGGTTCCACCGGGAATTACTGGGATGATCGGGAGCAGCGAGCCTGGTTGATTCGAACCTGCGTCTCCTGAAGTCTTGACGGAGAAAGGATTTTTTCCAATACCCTCGCGTTTCTTTGTCCGGATGCTAATCCATCGCATTTGTCCGGAGAGCTCTCAGCAAACAAAACCTCCGATGTTAACAATTTCGATCAAAATACTCATTACTCCAATAATTTTGTAATGGTAAGGGGACAGCAGAGGGTATCGGAAAACAACCTCAACCTATTTCTCATTACTATTACCTCGGATTGGTGCTCATCGCAATCGTTTAACTATTCAGGGAATCGATCCTTTAAGAATCAGCATTAAAAATATCTCCCTGTTTGAAATGTCCCTCTTGATCGGGATAACCGTTTATTTCTTGTATATCATGGTACAGGATATTCGAAAACAACACCGCCTTATTCGAAAAATTGAAGCCCTGGATACAGGCCTGCTTTCTGTTCGAAGAATTCTGCCCCTCAATGGGTGTCCCTAGCGATATGTTTGCGAGTGATGTAACCACTGTAACAAAGTCTCTATGGTAAGAGAGGATTAAAAGCGATCTGCTCTATAGGAAACGACGCCTTTACGTCCTTCAGAGCCGGTCCAGTACTTCCCTGCTCCTCAGGACTCCCTCAAGGTCCTTAACCTCTAGGACAGCGGTTGCCCCCGTTCTTTCCAGTGCTGTCATCACCGGACGGAAATCGATAGTGCCTTCTCCTACCGCATTATGGGTGTCCCTCCTGCCATCATTATCATGGATATGCATATGCGAGAAGTCGGTATCAAGGAATGCCGGCAGGCAGCGGTTCAGGTTCGCATGCCCGCAATCGAGGCAAAACCCGGAATCGCCGAGCGACGGGATATCGTCAGGGGTCCTGAAATGGAAGTAATTTAATTCCCCCATGTTCTCGAACCAGAACGTAAGCGAATGATCGGCAGCAGACTCCTGGAGCTGGTGCAGGGATATCCTGAACTGCCGATCCGCTGCCTCTTTTTCAGTGTTCCATGCATGGTACCCGGGATGCATCACGACCGGTGCCCCAATTTCCGCTGCAATGGCAAAACAGTCGATCATCACCTCCACGCTCGCCCTCCGGATACCTTCAAAGAGACTCGCAATATTCATCCCATGGTAGGGGGCGTGGATGACAAAATCCTGCGAATAGCTCTCAAAGACTGCCGGGTCGGTGATGAGATGAGGCCCCTCGTCCATCACCTCGATCAGGTCGGTGATCCCTGAAAGGGTGTCGAGGGTCTCTGCCAGCGGGTGACCGATCAGGCAATAGCTTGAGATGCCAAGCTCCATAGGGGGTACCTGAGAGGCAAGGTATGAAAAATGTGCGGATATCGGAATGAAGTTCATCAGGGATTGTTCGGATTCTCTTGTTTACCGTTCCATCAGATACAATCGGGGATTATTCCATTCGTTGTCCATCCTCCCTCACGTGAGATTCTCTCCATAAAAATCAGGATTCCTTTAAGGGAAATACTCACACAAGATGAAATGCCGGAGTCATTTTCATGTGAGAATGGACATTCTTCGCCAAGAGTGCATTCAGACTCTCCTATCGTTTTATACCACCTTTTCATCATATACCCCCCTTTCATCCAAGTGTCAAGCATTCTCTCTTCCCGGAATGCGCTGTGTGCATCAACGGAGTTCAACAGGGTGCCCTCTGATCATGTGAAAAAGATCCGTACAGCATGGAGAACAGGGAGACTTCCATCATGCCAACGAGTTACCGACAAACGATTGAGTGTAATCATCTCATTTCTCAATCCATTATGATAACCTCCCGATTGAGAAATCTTTTAAAGTTTGAGGAAAGAAGTGGATGCACAAAAAGGGATGCCACATGTCTGTACGAGTCCTGACCACGATCCTCCTCCTCCTATTCCTGGCAGCTGCTGCCGGGATCGTTGCAGCCGAGGAAGAGACTACCTACTACTGTTACGATTATTCGACCCAGTCATGGAGGGTATGCACCCCTGATGAGGCTATCCAGGCAAAGGAAGCCCTGGAAAAGGAGACCCCAAAAGAGCTAACTCATGATGAATGGGAAGCAGTTATCAATTCCAACCAGCCGTACTGGCAGTACTACCTTGACCCGCCAACGGGAACTCCCACATCTACCCCTACTCCCACCCCCACCCCAACGCCGACTCCCTCGCCTCGCCCCACCCTTTCCCCTGCATTCAAGCAATCGTTCTTCACCCCCTGGTTCAGCAATGCCCCCAGTGTAATCCCCACCTCTTCACCAACGAAATATCCAGGGAGATCAACAATCTCCACGAAATACACGATAACCAGCACCCCCACCCCGACTTCTCCCATATCCCCTGAGACCACGATCTCGAAGGATTTCGGGGAGTCATTTTTCACCCCCCTGTTCCCGGTGAGGAATTTCTCGCTGTTCAAGTGGTTCTGAAGATCCCTCTCCCCCCTTGCGGGCAGCTGAACAGTGAACATATAAGGCGACCCGGATTCCACCCGGTCGCACCAAAACCGTTTCTGCGGGAGTTCTGCGAAGTTCCGGCGATTAGTATCCTCGCAGGCTGTGTTATGGGACATTCAGGCGGCCTCAAGGCTGAAAAAAGGCACTAATATCCAAACAGTGTCTTGTTTTGGCTGAAACGAAGGTAATCCTCTGTATCGACCCAAAACATCGTCTTCTAGTGAAAGGGCATCAAGATAGTGAACAGGAGTATGTGGAATGAACAGCGCAAAACCGGACAGAAGGAAACGCACAGGAGCAGACCTCACCTCTCTGGGGAGGTATCACGAAGCACTCAAAGCTTTTGATGAAGAGATGAAAGATTCAGGGGATCTGGATCTTCTTTTGATGAAAGCGCTCACCATGGACCGGATGGGGATGTTCTCGGATGCACTGAACTGGTGCGAGCAGGTGATCCAAAAGGAGCCGGAACATCCCGATGCCTGGTTCGTCCGTGGCATCACGCTGTACTGGCATGCCCAACTATCCGATGCTGCCCGATGCCTCGGCCATGCGGTAGCACTCGACCCGGACCATGGGGAGGCCTGGTTGATCCTGGGTAACTGCCAGTACCAGATTGGTGACCTGGACAAAGCCCTCTGTTCCTATGACCGGGTCATCTCCCTCTCTCCCGATCACCCGAATGCCTGGTATAACCGGGGGGTCTGCCTTGCCGATCTGGAGCGGTTCGAAGAAGCCCTGGCATCGTATGATACCTGCATCCATATCAATCCCCGGGTCAGTGTGGTCCATGCAAACCGGGGAGTCGCCCTTGCGTCACTTGGCAGGGCAGAAGAGGCCCTTTCCGCCTTTGATTTTGCCCTTGACCTTGATCCCCGTGATCTCACCGCATTGAATAACAAAGGACTCC
>ERZ795056.5311-NODE-5311-length-12985-cov-6.006265_pt1 | contig 12985 bp, 10 predicted proteins | sample MGYA00375140_ERZ795056 | MGnify/ENA primary metagenome ERZ795056 (study PRJEB30185, sample SAMN05720227) | activated sludge metagenome | isolation source: Anaerobic digester | place: USA | collected 2015-03-09 ...
ATGCGAGATAATGAAGCAGGGAGCGGCGATGCAGATCGTATTGGCGACAAATAATACACACAAACTGACTGAGGTCCGGGCGATACTCGCCGGGTGCGGGCTGGAGGTTGTATCCCCGGCCGATCTGGGGTTGGAGCTTGATGTCGAAGAGTCGGGCGCCACCTTCAGGGAAAATGCTCTCCTCAAGGCCATGGCCTGTCACAGGGAAAGCGGGATGGCCGCACTGGGGGATGACTCGGGACTGGTTGTCGAAGCCCTCGGGGGGCGGCCGGGGGTGCTTTCGGCGAGGTATGCCGGTCGTCACGGGGATGATGGGGCCAACACCGCCCGCGTGCTTGAAGAACTGGCGCAGCTCGGAGATGTGTCGCGTGCTGCCGCCTTTGTCTGCTCGTTGGCCTGGGTCGATCTCGAAGGTGGGGCGCATTTTTTCGAGGGGCGGGTCGAGGGTGAGATCGCGTCCGCCGGGGCCGGGAGTGGCGGATTCGGCTATGATCCGGTCTTTTATTTGCCGCAGTGCCGGTGCACCATGGCCGAGTTGCCTTTCGAACAAAAGAATACGCTTTCCCATCGCAGGCGGGCATTGGATGCCTTTGTTGCATGGTGGCAGGAGCGGGGGGCGGGTCATGCGCATTAACCGCTTTCTGGCCGCCTGCGGACTCGGTTCGCGCAGGAAAATGGACGAGCTGATAGCCAGCGGAAGAATTCGGATCAATGGGAATCCCCTCGATGGCCCGGGACAGCCGGTCATGCCGGGACGGGATGTAGTCACTCTGGACGGGAGCGTGCTCGCTCTTCCCGATGAACAGGGCGTCTGGATGCTGCATAAACCGGTCGGGTTCTTGACCACCATGTCCGATCCGCAGGGACGTCCGACGGTCGCCGAATTTGTTGACTGCCTGCCGGTTCGGGTGTTCCCCGTGGGGCGCCTCGACATGGATACCTCAGGCTTGCTTCTCTTTACCAATGACGGAAAACTTGCGCACCGGCTGGCGCACCCCAAGCATGGAGTGGAAAAGGAATACCGGGTGATCGTCCGGGGGCGGCTGACACATGAGGCGAAAGCAGCCCTTGAAGAAGGGGTCCTGCTCGAGGAGGGTGTGACCTCGCCAGCCCGGGTGCTGGAACGGGCTGCGGTTTTTCCTGAAAAAAACCTCCAGAACGGGGAAGACGTGTTTCATCTGATCATTCACGAGGGGTGGAAGCGGCAGGTCCGCAGGATGTGCGATGCTGTTGGTCTGCCTGTCATCCAGCTTGCACGAGTGCGCTACGACTTTCTCCGGCTGGACGGGCTGGCCCCGGGCGGGTTGCGCAGGCTGCCCGCTGACGAGGTGGCACGGCTCCAGGCCGGGACTGCACAGAGGGTGCGGGGCCGGGCTTGAGCGCACGTATCAGGAAATGAGATCACCTGATCATGGCCGAAAAACAGGAATCCGGATTTTTCCGGCGTATCCCCATGCCAGGAGATTGTTTCTTTTTCATCTGGTGCTATCATCTCCGGTATGAGAAGAGTGCTGACAGCAATTTCTGTCTTGTTCGCAGTTTCGACATCGGGGTACGCCTTTGCGACAGATGCCGGATCATGGTCGTTTGCAGGCGAGATTTCGCTCGAAACCGGGTATGGTGCGGCTTGGGACAGTATGCGAATTTCAGGCAGCCCATCACTTTCCTGGTTTTTTGCCGACTGTTTTGCGGTCAAGGGTTCGCTCTGGTTTGAAAGGCAGGAGATTGGCAAAGAAACTGCTGAAAGGGGCGGGGGATACCTGGGAGTGGATTGGTATTTCCGTGGGCCTGCATCACCGGTCTTTCCTTTTGTTGGCGTTTCTGTGGGGGGCGGGCGATTTGCCTGGGGCGAGACGAGCGTTGGATATGCCGGACTGCGCGTGGATGCCGGTATGGTGTTTTTGTTCAATGAAACCATTGGGATCAGGCTGCTTGCAAGTTGGTTCCGGGATACAGTCGATACACAAGGTCGGGATGCGACAGGTGGAAGGCTTCTGCTTGGTGCCGGGGTCCATCTTTTCCTTTTTTGACCGTGCCTGAAGCGATTTATCTGGATGTCTTTGTTGTTGCTGTTTTTTGATGAACAGAAGACCTGCCGGGCGGGAAGCGGATTGTCCTGATTTGATCCTTGTACCCTGCAGGCTATGGCAGAATTCGGAAAATCGTCGAGTACACCTGTTCCGGACTGATGGATGCCATGCATGGTGCGGTTGGACCGCAGTGCCGGTCGAGACAGGGTGCGCAGGCCGTTTTTGCCCGAAGGATGACCGCGTGTGGTGAACAGGGGCCGGAACGGGCCGGATCGGTCTGGCCAAAAAGTGCCACGAGGGGTACCTCCAGAGCGGCTGCGATGTGCATCGGGCCACTGTCACATGCGACCACACCGGATGCGTTGCCGATGATGGCGGCTGCTTCGCCTGTGGTCGTCAATCCCGTGAGATCCGTGGCACAGGTTTCCGCTGTGATCAGCCTGTGCCTGAGTGTATCCCGTGCCGAGCCCACAATGACAACGGGGTGTTCATTCCGGGATAAAAGCTGGATCAAGGACCTGCAATGCTCAACAGGCCAGTCTTTCTCCGGTCGTGTTGTTGTCGGGGCCAGGACGATATATGGTGCAGAAACAGCAGCGAGAAGTTCTTTGGCGCGAGACAGCTCTTGCTCGGAGAGTGCAAAGCGCAAGGCCAGGTTTTCGGGGGGCTTCATTCCCAGCAATGGAAAGTATCGTGCTGCACCATGGCGCGGAAGCATTGCAGGTTTGAACGCTTGTGTGAATAATAATGAAGAAAACTCACGGGCAATGCCGATCCGCGTTCGAATCCGGCACCGGAATGCCAACAAGGACGATGCAAAATCGTCTTTCAAGACGAAGACCATGGTGTAGGCTTCGTTGCGGAGCTGTGCCAGGATCCCCTTGCTTGTCCGGTCATGAAGCGTGATCGATCCTTTCAGGCGGGAATAGACATCAAGACCGGGTCCGGACGCCAGGATTCCAAGGTGCGCAGGTCCTTTCTGCTGGATGGCAGTAATGCAAGGCGTTGTCATCAGGGCATCACCCAAAAACGAATGGCCTATGACGAGAATACGCTCATTGCTGAGTGGGCCGGTTTCCAAGGATCTGAAGCGGGCATGCATATGTTGAATATACATGCGGGATACGAGGAATGCACCCGTTTCGCCCTGATTGGTTGACTGGGGAGGGTGCATGGCCGGTGGCCCCGGGTGGTTTTTTGGCCAGATAGGGTCCCGAACCAAGATAATCTTGTGAGATTTTCCATGGTGTGCTATAGTGAGCGGGAAGGAAAGTTGCGGATTGTGCTGTTTTTGTATGAAAAGCAAGGAGGTTCGAGACCATTTTATGGAAGATCTTCGAAAGAGAGTCAAGGACGAACGTTCATTCCTTGAAAAAGCAGGAAAACTGATACCCGGCTACTCCGGGTATAAAGAAAAGTTGATCCGGCAGGAGGGCGACAAGCTTCTCCGCGATTGGCTGGCTGGCAAGATGCAGACCGAGATGGGGTACCTCAAGGACCTGATTGATGAAATGACCCGCTCCATGAAAATCAAGCTGCTGGATCATGTCGATCGCCCCCTGAAAAAGCTGGAGAAACTGCGTGACAGGATCAAATTTGCCGATCGTGGATACACCGGCTGGTTCGCTGCCATTGATGTGGACAAAGACTTGCTCGATCGCATGTACGAATTCGACAATTCGTTGATTGATCTCGTGACCGAAATCGAGCAGTTGATCCGGTCTGCCCAGGCCGCGGTTTCCGATGATGACAAGCTGGTCTCGGCACTCAAGTCGCTGACCGATCTCATTGCGCAGGCTGATGTCAATTACAACGAGCGGGAAAATCTCATACTCAACAAGGCGGAGGGGTAAGGCGCAATGGCACTCACTTCTGGAGTACTTGAATATTTTGATGAATCCGGGAATGTCATGGCACAGAGGTTGCCGGAAGCAGGTTCTGGCGAGTTCAAGATGGGCACATACGTTGTTGTCAGGGAAAGCCAGGAGGCTGTTTTTTTCCGTGACGGGCAAATGCTGGACACACTCGGACCGGGCCGGCATCAGATCACGACGGCCAACCTTCCGCTGATCACAAAGCTTTTTTCGCTGGTGACAACTGGGGGCGAATCCCCATTCAAGGCCGAGCTCTATTTTGTCAGCAAGCAGCCATTCCTCAATGAGGGATGGGGGACAGACCAGCCTATTCTCTTTCGTGACAAAGAATTCGGCATGGTCCGCCTGCGCGCGTTCGGAATCTGTTCTCACCGCATTATTGACAACAACCTGTTTATCAACAAGGTTGTGGGTACCCGTGGACGCTATGCACGTGATGATGCCAAAGACTTTATCCGCAATATCATTGTTGGCCGTTTGAATGATGCCTTGGGCGAGGTGATGGAGACGATCCTCGACCTGCCCAAGTATTATGACGAAGTCGGCGTGGCGATGAAGTCCAAGGTTCGTGACGACCTCGAGAAGTATGGAATCGAGATTGTTGATTTCATCATCAAGGCGATCACGCCGCCCGAAGAGGTGCAGAAGGCCATCGACGAGCGCACATCGATGGGTGCCATCGGGAATATGCAGCAGTACATGATGTTCAAAGCTGCAAAATCCATGCAGGATGCTGCCAATAATCAAGGCGGTGGTGCCGGAATGGGTATGGGCATGGGCGCTGGTATCGGCATGGGTATGATGATGCCCGGAATGATGGCAGGTGCTTTCATGCCCGGCATGCAGCAACCGATGCAGCCCGGTATGCAACAACCGATGCAACCCGGCATGCAGCAGCCCGTGCAGTCGGCCCAGCCAGAAGCGCCAGCCGCCGGTGGAACATTCTGTACCAATTGTGGAACGCAGAATCCGGCAGGCGCCAAATTCTGTGGCAATTGCGGAAACAAGATGGGCGGTTAACCCCGGAAACCCATGTTGTAAGGATATCGCCCTGTTCGCCTGCAGACGGACAGGGTGCTTTCTTTTTTCAGACGCTTTATTCAGTGGTATGAGCCGCCGATAATTGACGTGAATCTCTCTGTCGGAAATGGTGCAATCAGCGGCGGGATAAAACTTTCTTGGAAAGGTCACCATGGTGCGTGTCAGTGCTGCTTCTTCAGGAATGCGTCTGGTCTGTATGCTGGCGCTCTTTTTCTTCTCGATGCTGGCCCTCCTTGGCGGTTTCATCGGCGGTGTGTTGCTTTCCTCGGGAACCTGGCACGAGGGAGACATGGCCGCCCTGGTTGAAGAGCGCGGCATCGGAAGCCTTTTTACGCTCAATGATCCAGATCTTGCCGTTTTTCATCTTGCGGCCGAACGCCTCTTGGCGCAGAGCCCGGTCCTTGCCGTGGATGTCCTGTCACGGGATGCCATACTGTACAGTAAAGCGATCCAATCCAATGCAGGGGAGAGGGCATTGCCAGCCAACTCGGCTCTCATCCGGCAGATGGGCCGGATCATCTGCCACGATGGCCGATTGTTGTACGCTTGTCAACCTTCGTTCGCAAGAGAGATTCTGGTCGTGCTTGAGGTGACACAGGAGGACCGGCCTTGGCGGGCGACTCTTTCCCGGGCCATTGCCAGAGTCGGGGAATGGCCGGGGTGGGGTATTCCCGTCATCATTGCCGGTTGGTCGCTCCTGTCATTGACTCTTGCATGGTGCATTGTGTGGATGTTGTATTCAAGGCCAGTGTCCCGGGTTGTTGCGGTGCTTGAAGCCTGTGAACAAGTGGAGGATCTTGCGACTGCAAAGCTTTTTGGGGGAACAGTCTCCGATCCGCTTGTTGGCTGTATTGAGCGGCTGGTGCAGCGTGCAGGTGGGGGAAAGAAGACGGGATTCGAAAGTCTTCTGCCAAGGCGGCGGGGGTATGATTTCCCCGGGTTTGATGCCGCGACGGTCTATGCCGGGACAAGCGAGAAACTCGCTGTGCATGTGGATATCCGGCCTCTCGGTGACGGGCGATATGGAATCATGTTGCTTGCGGTCAAGGCTGAAGATGAGAGCGAGGAAGCGCTGGTTCGGATTGCGACGGTCTGCGACGCCTGTTTCAGCCTGTATGTGAATCCGGCGCAGGTGGCGTCATCTTTGAACCGGTATATGCACTCCATGTCGATCCCCTTTCCCGTGGATGCCGGTTTTCTGGTCTGGAGTCCATCCGAAAAAAAACTCGAGTTTTGTCTGAATGGGTCTGTCAACCTGTTCCGGTATGATGTTCGTGAGGGGACGCTGCGCGGATATGATCTCAAGCAGCCTGTCCTGGAGGGTGGACTCCCGGAGGAATTCGATGCTGGAATCGGTTTTGCCCGGCTTGATATCGGAGAGGGGGATCCCGTTGTGCTGGCCTATGCGCCCGGCGTGGAATGGGAATCACTGGTGACCGATGTCCTGAAAAAATCGACAACACTCGCAGAACGGCAACAAACCCTCAATGCGCTTCTTGGGCAGAGACTCGGACCGGGAGATGCGGCTGCCGTCCTCATGATGAGCCTGTCAGAATGAAGCGTTTCCTTGTCCCGGTGGTACTTGTTTACTCGATGGTTCTCTGTCCGGTGATGGGACTTGCTGCACAAGAGGGCAGCAAACCGGTTTTTCGTGTCCCGGTTCTCTGCTATCATGCGGTCAGTCCTGTGGCGGCGGGTCGCTTTGCCGTCACCCCCGAAGTCTTTTCCATACATATGGAATACCTGAAGAAAAACGGGCACACCGTGATTTCGGTGGCAGGCCTCGTTTCATTCTTGAAGGCGGTGCAAAAGGGAGAGAAGGTGTCTCTTCCGGAAAAGCCGGTTGTGATCACCTTTGACGACAATTATGAATCGATCCAGAAACATGCGCTTCCGGTGCTCACGAAATACAAGTATCCAGCATGCAATTTCATATATCTTGACGGAATCTCCGTAGCTGGATGGGAGAGATACAAACGGCTTGAAGGATCGCTGATGGAACTGCATTCTCATACAGTCAATCATGTCGATCTTGCAAAAAAGAAACAGGATGAGGATGACAAATCCTGGAGAAAGCGCATTTTTCGCGAGATTGCGGACAGTCGGCGGATCATCGGTGAAAGACTGGGGCGCTCTCCGGCTTTCATTGCCTATCCCTATGGAACCTGGAATGTCAGTGTGATCCGGATGATGAGGATTGCAGGCTATTCTGCTGGTTTCTCCGCCTTTGGCGGATATGTCCGGGAGACATCATCTCTGGATGTTCTTCCACGATTTACAATATTCAGGGAATATGATTTGCAGAAGTTTGCCGAGATTGTCTCCGGGGCATGGGTGGGGGGACAAGGTGAGCCTGATTTTATCAGCGCTCGTGATTACAACTTCAGAATCGAGTGAGTGTCAGGACGGGCCGGTATGGGCCCGGCTTTGAGTGGGGAATGCCGCAAACCGACAAGGATGCCGTGTTTTCTGGCTGCGCTTGCACACGCTCTGCTGTGCACAACGGCCCATTCCCGGGCTGAAGACTGTTCCACGAAAAAGAACTGGTTCGTCGGAAGCTGATTTCTGGTCTGCAGACACGGGATCTCGTGGTACGCTTCCGGTTGACGTGTTTTTCCATGGAGCCTAGAATGGGAGAATGGCAGTTTTTTCAAGGGAGGCTGAGGTGGGACGAAAGGAAATTACAGGGCGGATTGTGAATCCCGCAAGCGGCGAGATCCGTTCCGGGCGGATTGTCTTCGAGGACGGGCGCATCCTGGAGATGCTTGCGGATGAGGATGTTCCCGAGCGATACATCGTTCCGGGTTTTGTCGATTCCCATATCCACATCGAGAGTTCCATGCTCATGCCCTCACGCTTTGCGGCTGCCGCATTGCGGCATGGAACCCTTGCCGCAGTCTGCGATCCCCACGAGATCGCCAATGTTCTCGGTCTGGAGGGTGTACGGGGTTTTCTCGCTGATGCAGAGAATGCGCCCTTCTCGTTTGTGTTTGGTGCCCCGTCTTGCGTTCCGGCAACCTCTCTTGAAACATCGGGTGCTGCCCTGACAGCTTGTGATATCAAAACACTTTTTTCGGAAGACGGATTGAGGTTCTTGGGCGAGGTGATGAATGTCCCGGGTGTTCTGGCCGGGGAGAAAGAGCTGGAAGCAAAGCTGGATCTGGCCAAAGAATACGGTTTGCCGATCGACGGCCATGCACCCGGGCTTCTCGGCGCAGATCTCCGTTCCTACGTGGCCGCCGGGATGACAACGGATCATGAATGCAGTACGGTTGCCGAGGCCATGGAGAAGGTCAGACAGGGGATGTTTGTCCAGATTCGGGACGGATCGGCGGCCAGGAACTTTGATGATCTGCTCCCGCTGTTTTTCCAGGTTCCGGGGCGGTTGATGTTGGCGAGTGATGACAAGCATCCGGATGACCTGTTGGGAGGGCATATCAATCGGATGGTTTCCAGGGCCCTCAAGGCAGGGGTGCCGTTTGGTGCGGTTTTGCGTGCGGCATGCATCAATCCCGTCATGCATTACAGGATCCCGTTGGGACTTTTACGGCCGGGAGACAGTGCGGACTGGATCGTCGTTGAAGCACCACTTGAAGACATGCGTGTGACTGAGTCATGGTACCGCGGTGAATGTGTCATGCGGGATGGTGTGTATCTCGGGGACTTGCCCCCGATTCTGGTGCAAAACCGCTTCGCCCGAGTCAGTGTGGCAGCGGAGAGGATTCTGCCCGAGGCATCAAGATCGGCTGGTAAAGAATCCCGGGCCAGAGTGCGGGTGATTGAAGTCGAGGATGGCCAGCTTTTGACGGGGGAAGGGGAGGACGTCCTGTCGGTTGTCAGCGATCAGATTCAATCTGACACCGAAAAGGATATTTTGGTTCTCAGTGTTGTGAACCGGTATCAGGATACCGCACATCCTGCGTCGGCGTTTATCAGAGGATTCGGGCTGAAGGGTGGTGCCTTGGCCTCCAGTGTGGCGCATGATTCCCACAATATCATAGCCGTCGGGACGTCAGCGGATTTGGTCGCGAGGGCCATCATGAGGGTGGGTTCCTCTCATGGCGGGATCGTGGCGTTGTCGGAAGATGGCCGTGAGGAATTTTTGCCATTGCCCTATGGGGGTATTGTCTCGACCGAGACATGCCTGAAGGTGTCGGAGCAATATCGGGCCTGTGACGTGTTTGCCCGCGAGATTCTCGGGTCAAAGCTTCGGGCGCCGTTTATGACCCTCTCGTTCATGGCGCTGCTGGTGATACCGAGACTCAAATTGGGTGATCGAGGACTCTTCGATGGAGAGGAATTTGTCTTTGTGCCGGTGCAGAAGGAAATCTGGCAGCTCGAATCTGGCGGCGTCTCGGAACCGGGGCAGTTTATACGATGATTGCATGAAAGCCAGAGCTACGAGTTCTCGATGCATCTGCTGGGATTAAAGTGGTGTTCATGGTTTCCATCCGGCAGCTTGAAAAAATGGCCGGATGGATTTTATGGAATATATTTAAGGTTGCGGTCGTTTGTTTTTGACATTTGCTTTTTGGGGGCCGAGATGATGCGTGTTGCCGTGGCAGGTATGCTGCTTGTGACCATAGCCTGTGTTGCTGTCAACGAGACGGTCAATGCAGAACAGCCTCTCTGGATTGAAGGGTATCCCAGGATCCAGTCTGTGGGAAGCGAACGGGTTTCTGTTCTTGTGAAGAGCGATGCCGCCGGGAGTGTGTACGGACTGGCCAGAAAGAGTGGCGAGGAAGCCCCGAATGCCGCGACGATGGTTCAGGCCGGGATTGCATCGATCACGATCGCGGCAGGGGTGGAGACCGTGTTTGTTTTGAGCCATCTCCAGCCTGGACAGGCACAGGATCTGTGGTGCATTCTGCGGGGTGCGAATGGCGTATTGCAGACCGCTCCCGTCAAGTTGACTGTGTTTACGAGAAGCCTGGCGACAGTGAGTGTGCCGGCATCCAGTTACCAAATGGGATCGGCCAATATGGATGCAGACATGTTGCCCGTGCATACCGTTGCGATCTCCGGATTCCGGGCGGGTACATACGAGATTACATGGTCACAGTGGACCAATGTCCGGACGTGGGCAGCGACGAACGGCTATGATTTCGGACAGAGTGGCTCATTGGGAACCGGAGTCAGTGGGCGACATCCAGTGGTGGATCTGACATGGTATGATGCGATTGCATGGTGCAATGCACTCTCGGAGATGGAGGGCCGGACTCCGGTGTATTACACAACTTCGGCCAAGGTGAATCCCTATCGGGACAGCCGGCTGACGGATCTGGTCTATGGCTCGGACTGGGTACGGTGGGATGTCAATGGATACCGTTTGCCAACAGAAGCCGAGTGGGAGTGCATGGCTCGATACATAAACGGAACTGTGTGGCATCATGGAAACCTGGCCAGCGGGGCCGGTGACGGATTGCATGGCGGATACGCGGTGTACGGGCAAAACTCCGGAGGTGTCTCGGCCGAGGTCGGGACAAAACTTCCGAATGCCTTGGGGTTGTACGATATGTCGGGGAACGTTGCCGAATGGTGCCATGATGTCTACAGATCCGAGGGCTATGATTCGTCTGTCCAGCAGGACCCCAAAGGCCCGGCACCACTCGAGGACGGGAGCAGCTACAGAGTTTTTCGCGGAGGCTCATGGAGGACGGTGACCGATCCTGTGACCGATTTCAACGTCATGACCTGCTCGTTCAGGAACGCCGATGATCCTGCTGGATATGACGCGGATCGCGGGTTCAGAGTTGTGGTTCGGGACGGGAACTAAGCCGGTCTGGCGAGTAATGACCAAGAAAATTTGACTGCCCCCGCGGTGTCTGGTATACTCTTGCCACAATGGATGAAGAGATAGCGCAGAGCATTGATGTAGCGGCGGACGGATGGGTAGCGGACTGTGCAGATCCGGTCTGCTGGGAGAACGGAATGAAATGGCTGTCAAAGGCCATTGTTTCTGATAATGATCCTTTCGATAAAAAAGAGCTCAAGATCCAGCTCGAGCGTCATATCTCGATCGCACTGTGTTCTCCAAAAAAAGAAATACGTCAGACCGGGTTCTTTTATGTCCTTGCATGGAAACGTCTCGATCTGATTGCTGGATACGGGCAGGGTGATGGCCAGGCCCTTTTGCGGTCGGCTCTCGAGAGACTCTATGAAAAACATGATTTCCACTATTTTTCACTCAAACTCCTGGTGAGGAATGACTGGGCCGGGAGTCTTGCATCGGTTGCGGCCCTGCTGCAAAAAAAAATCGGCGAGCACGAAAAGAAGGCCTATGCCGCGGGGCTCCAGTCGGGAGACGAAATCCTGGTTGCGCGAACCCTTCGGACCATCGACGAATGCGTCCATGTTCTCGGAATCCCTGTCGTTGAATTTGAAACCCTGCTGGTTGATTTTTGGAGAAAGCGGCAGGTGGTGACGGGTGACCTGATAGCAATTGGAGACATCAGGAGAAGCCGGCAGTATTTTGCGATGGTTGAGCCGGTGCGAGAGTTGTTGCAGGCCGTTGGTGCCGACCATAGCCGAATTCTTTCCAGCTACCTTGACCTGGCAAAAGGAGAGGATTTTTTTGCGGGACTCCGTTGGTGTTTGCGCTGGGGGTGCCGCGACGGAATGGCGAAGGCATTGGACAAGATCTGGCCCGAGCACTTGGGTCTCGTGGCACGATTGGTCCGAGTTCATATCGAGAGTCCCGCACTTGACCAGAAGAGATGTGAAGCCCTGGTCAACCTTGCCGGGAGAAACCGGGAGGGTGTCAGGGAATTATTGGAACTGTGCATGGATCCTTCTGCATCGGCGCCAAATCTGGCAAGCGCGATTGAAGAGGGCTTGTGTGTATCCGAACGGCGAATTGATGTCTTTGTGCTGACCGGTGCGATGGTCGAAGGGATGCGGGTCAAAAGCCCGGAGATTATTTCCGTCCGGGCAAGATTTCTGTCAAAGATATGGGATATGGTCGAAGGATCGGAGGATGTGGACATCTGGGATGGTGCGCTCCAGATCCTCTATGAGCTGGTGGATGCATCCAGGGATACGCTGATCGATGGCGAGTTTTTTTTGCCACTTTTGCGGGAAGCGCTCTTTTCCGAGAGCCTGACGATCAGCAGAATGGCGAACGGGTTTCTCAAAAAAAGACCGGACCTGAAGAAGGTCGTATTGAGCTGGCTGAGTGAACCCCAGTTGCAGACGGAATTGGCGGGCGGGCTTTCGTCGCTGAGGCTGCAGGATCAGGTGAAGACACTGAACAGGTTGGTGACATTATATTGCCGCTATCCAGTTCCGTCCGCGTATCTTTCAAAACGGATTGCCAGGTATGTTGAGCATCTTGAAATGGCTCGCATCGAAGGTGGTCTCAAGGAAAAAATGCAGCATGCGGCCGAACGGATTGGAGTGTGTGTCGCAGCCAATGGGCAACAAGGCAGAGACAGAGGGTAGCGATGGGGCTGGCGGATATTTTTAGCGAAGTCATCGAAAAGATGCTCGCGCAGTCACAGGTGCAGCAGGACCGGGTGTTGACCCCCGATAACGTATTTCAGGAAAAGCACGATGCAAACCGGACGGTGATGTACCCGATTGTGCAAAAGCTGCTTCTTGAGGGGAGCGGTATCGAAGGTTTGGATAACCTTGCCAAGCTGGGTGAGATTGCCGGGCAGGGCGGATCCTGCCTGATCCTTGCGGAGCATTTGTCCAATTTTGACGTCCCGGTTTTTTGGACGCTGATGCATGCGCTTGGGGAAGAGAGTGAAGCACTCTTCGACAGGATTGTATTCATTGCAGGGCGAAAGCTCAATGAAGAGAGTGCCGTTGTCAAGCTCTTTACCGAGATGTTCACACGGATTGTCATCTCCCCGAAGACCTTTGAGGATGACTTGCCCGATGGAGATGAGGGAGAGCGACTCAAGGCCGAAGCACAAGCCATCAATATGGCAGCGTACAGAAAAATACGGGAGCTCAAAAAAGCGGGCCGGATCTTTCTGGTCTACCCGACCGGGACAAGATTTCGGCCCTGGGAGCCTTCAACTGGAAGAGGCTTGC
>ERZ795056.5313-NODE-5313-length-12982-cov-5.765452_pt1 | contig 12982 bp, 7 predicted proteins | sample MGYA00375140_ERZ795056 | MGnify/ENA primary metagenome ERZ795056 (study PRJEB30185, sample SAMN05720227) | activated sludge metagenome | isolation source: Anaerobic digester | place: USA | collected 2015-03-09 ...
GTTTTCGACGCAAACTGAAATAGGTCGTTTTCCTCGAACGATATTTTCAAATTAGCCCCTGGAACCAAAGCAGCATCATTACGAATTGTTAATTGCCCTATATTATAATCTACAACAAAATCAACACCGGGAGTAAGTTCCCTTCCGTTTAAAGAAACGCGTACGGAGTTTTCAACTACATTAAAACCGAGAGATATTCTTGAAGCAACACTTCCCGAATATTTACCTGTTAGCAGCCACTTATCTTTCTCCGAATTCAGTTTAGCTACAGTAGCAGTAGTATCATATACTGCGCTGTATTTAAGCGAATCGTAATTATAATTTGAAACTGTAGCAAGCTGTTTTGGTAAATCCCTGCCGAAAGGTTGTAATACAGGGAAAATTATTTCACCGGTCTCCGGTATGATTGTTAATTGTGGTTTGTAGTCAAATATTCCATCCGGTTGCACTGCACCACTTGCATCAAGAAGATCTAACCCGAATGCTTCCAACAACCTTACGTTACCAAGTACAGATTGCGGATCGCTTCCGGCAACATCATATTTAATATCGAACTCAAATCCGTCTTTTTTAATATCCCTTCCGCCGATAGAATAAATATTCTTTAAAAGCAAGTTCCATGCTTTTTTCCACTGTGGTAGTAAATTCTTCGGTTTTATCAGCGTAAGTATCATACGCTGTGATGTGTCTGCCCCGGCTTCATTGATGAAATCACCGAAAAAGATATCATCACTTGCTGAAGGAGTGGGACCTTCCTGGCGGAAAGCGACAGCGATGTTTTCATTTTCATCAACCGTCTTTAATGTAATAAAACCTGTGTAGCGATTGACAATATAATCAACACCTTCAGTAAGCAGAATAAATCTATCAAGTACAATTTCGCCCGGCTTGGGTTCAGTATTCTCATTTCTTTTATCGGCAGGATAACCATTAATAGGGCGGGGCTCAAGGTCAATATATGCAATTGCATTTCTTTCGTTTGGATTTTTAAGCGATTGTTTTACCGAGCGCCAAACTTCAATTTCTTTTATAAAATAAGATAATTCCATCTGGGGCTGGGTATTACCATAATACTTATTGAATAGATTTATATTAGTATCAGCGTAATCTTTATGGACGAAATAGTTATTCTTCGAGTAGTCGTATGCTTTAAGTTCAAATTCTGTTGATTGTGAACCACCAGAAATACTTTTCTCTTTAACTTCACCTTTCTTCTGGCTTGCAATAGTTGTAAGTGATAAAGGTCCCATTTTAAACTTCGCCTTTATACCGAAAAGAGCTTCACCACCGCCGATTAAAGGAGATGTTTGTAATGATACGTTACCGGCTTCCACGCTCTGAACAATTTCATCTTCGTAACCGGTATATTTTATTTTAAGCTGGTTTTCATACTCAAATGTTCGCTCGGTATTCCAGTCTGCACTTATCTGAAGTTTATCCCCGATCATACCGTCAACATTTACCTGAACCTGCTGCCTGAAATCGGGTTCATTCCTTGTATTGCCAAGAAGTGAAGCTGTTACACCTTCAGTAGTTTCGCTCCGCCATGCACCGTGAATATCAACCGAGCCTCCAATCTTTAAACTAATCTTCGGTGTTCCGAAAATACTTAGTACACCAACGCTGGGGAGAGGAATCTCAAAATCGGTGAAATCTTTTATAATATCACCGAGTTGTTTCATTGCTGTATCTTTTAACTCATATTTATAGACAAGCTCGTCCCACATCTCTCTTTCACGGGCTTTCATTTGTAATTCTATATATTCTTCAATAGGTATTCTAAGAACAACCTTAACAGTCTGCTCTCCTATTTTGTCCCTGATTTCTACAAATTTTCCAGTAGAGTCAATCTGAACTACTCTTTTTTTATTTGTTGATGAAGGTTGTGCATAAAGGTTCGACGATTTTTTTCTATAAATAGAAGTATGCGGTACATCGGTTCGTTTATGCTTGAAGTGTTCCAGTCTTGCAGTTGAATCAAGCAGAGTTGAGTCAATTATAGCCGGTATAGAATCAAGTTCGGTAGATAAAGAATCCGTTGAATCAAGTAATGCAGTTGAATCGTTTATAGTAATAGAGTCGCCGGGAAAGAAGAAGTCATTCAACGGGATTGATTCTTCAACTGCAGGTGCCGGTGTTACCGGATTTAAATCTTGAAGAGAATATGCCTGTTCCCTGTTATCCAGATCATTCTGGTAACCGGAAAGGAAAAAGAAAATAGCATCAAACCAAAGTTCACTATTCGCTTTAGTATGCTGCTGGCTTTGAAAACCAAAGCTGAAAAGAGAGAAAACAACAACTGCAACCGGAGTTGTTATTTTTAGAAATTCTCTGCTCAATTTAGGATGTACCTTTAAGAATTATAATATTAAATAACTGGTAAAAAAAATACTATAAGCTATCCTTCCGGCTGATTAATGCTTTATCCATTTAAAATCTCTTCTTGCAAATGATACTGTTTTCAACTTCAATACTTTCCACCGGGACTCAAATTCCCGGTATAATTCATTAAAAAACACGAACCTTAACAGGTAAAAAAAAACTTTAGTTGACTGCTGCTAAAATAATTAAAAAAAAATTATAGAATGAAGGTATTTTTTTTCCACCACTTTATTTACTCCAGGTCCTTAGCTACAGTAGGAACCGAAATAATATTTACTAACTCTTCTCCGTCGATTATAACAGCGGTTAATTTATTCCCGGTATCAATTGAAGTATCAATATAAATTGAATTACTCCGTTTATTAAAAATCACATCTTCAAAGCGGGTATGTCCTACAATCTGTGTTTTTTCAAGTTTTATTAATTCGGCTCTATTCCAAATTATACTGTATGGCTCGGCTAAAGTAGCTCTGATTAAAAGATCAAAACTGTCCGATAAAAAAAACTCGCTGTCCTTGAAATGCGAAAGATACATTTCGGAAATCCCGGCATGTGATATAAAATGATAATCAAGGTTAATATAAAGCGGGGCATTACCGATTATATCGAGGTGCGAATCAAGTAAAGCCGGATTTTTTTCGTAAGAACGGATAGTATTTTCATTCCCGTTATAAATCCACGGAACCCCAATTGGATTCGGCGGATCTGTAAAGAAATAATAAAACATCAGGTCGTGATTACCTGCTGTAAACACTATTCCTTCATCTTTTACAAATTCAATCACTTCTGCCGAGAAGTTACCCCTGTCCACAAGGTCCCCAAGAGAATAAATATCACTGTTTGGATATTCTTTTTTAATCTTTGTAACCAGTTTTTTAAGAGTATAGAAACAGCCGTGAATATCTCCAATAACAGCTATCATAAAAAACTAAATGTATTTTTGTTCCTTTGCATATTTTTCCAAATCTTCACGGAACGCCGGGTGAGCAATGTTAATCAACGATTTAACTCTTTCCCTAATACTTTTACCGTAGAGGAATGCCGTTCCGTATTCTGTTACAACGTAGTGAACGTCGGCACGGTTTGTAACAACACCGGCACCGGGTTTCAACTGCTTTGTAATTTTGGAAATTTTAAAATCTTTTGTGGCTGAAGGTAATGCAATAATCGGTTTTCCTTCTTCGGAACGTGAGGCACCTCTAATAAAATCAACCTGTCCACCGAACCCTGAGAATAATCGTGTTCCGATAGAATCGGAGCAGACTTGTCCTGTAATATCTACTTCGATGGCAGAATTAATGGCAACCATTCTGTAGTTCTGAGCAATAACAAACGGGTCGTTGACGTATTCCTGTTTATGGAATTCAATTAACGGGTTGTTATCAATGAAGTCGTAAAGTCTTTTTGTTCCAAGGACAAACCCGGCAATAATTTTCCCGGTGTGCAGTCTTTTCTTTTTATTAGTGATGATACCTTTATCAACTAAATCTATAATTCCGTCTGAAAACATCTCCGAATGGATACCAAGGTCCTTTTTAGTTTCAAGAAATTTTAAGACGGAATCAGGGATTACTCCGATTCCCATTTGTAGTGTAGAGCCATCTTCAATCATATTTGCAATGTGCATACCGATATTAGTATAAATCTGCTGCATATCATCTGTAATGTCTTTATGCCCTTGTGGAAGTTCAGCAATATCTTCATTAGTTTCAACAATGTAATCGATTTTGTTAATATGGATGAAGCTATCGCCTAATGCTCTCGGCATATTCGGATTTACCTGTGCAATAACAATATCCGCATGTTCTGCGGCAGTTTTAATTAGTCCTACTTCAGTACCATAACTACAGAAACCGTGTTCATCCGGTGGAGAAAGGTGAACAAGTGCAACATCAGCTTTCATTAATTTTTTTGCATGGAGTAACGGGTATTCATAAAGAAAAATGGGAATGAAGTTTGCCCGCCCGTCTCCAACAGCTTTTCTTGCTTCGTCACCCATAAAAAAGGAAGTATGAATGAAATGCTTTTCCATATCTGGTTTTAAGTAGGGGAGTTCACCGACCGACAATGCATGTATCAATTCAACATCTTCCAATTCGTCTTTTCTTTTGACCAATGCATCTATTAAAGTTAATGGGAAAGCGCAGTTTGAATGGACTGCTACTTTATCGCCGGACTTAATCGCTTTTACAGCTTCATCTGCTGAAACGACTTTTGTACTGTAAGTTTTTAGAACATTTGCCGGTAAATTCGTTCTGCTTTTTGTTTCGTTCACTATCATAAATTCTTCTCAATTAGTTGGGAAAAAATGAATTCTTCTATATTCAACATCAAATGTGTTGGCAATTATTTCGTTTGTACAATAACCGTTGAAAGTACATGCTCCTTTTGAAAGACCGGAATCTTCCATCAATGCTTTTTCAACGCCTCTATCCGCAATAGCATGGATATAACCTAACGAGGCATTTGTCAAACCGTAGCTTGCCGTTCTTGATACAAATGCCGGGAGATTGGGAACACAATAATGGAAAACATTATGCTTAACAAAGAACGGGTCTGATATTGTTGTAGGACGGCTTGTAGCAACGCATCCTCCCTGGTCGATTGAAACGTCAACGATAACTGCACCGTTTTTCATTGTTTTAACCATATCTTCCGTTACTATATGCGGTGCCTTTTCGCCGCGAATTAAAACAGCACCAATTAAAACATCCGCAAATTTAACCCCGCGTGCAATAGTATATGGATTGGCGACAACAGTAGTTATCTTTCGCTGGAACGTTTCATCAATTCTTCTAAGACGGCTCAAATCTTTATCAATAACAATAACCTGCGCACCTCTTCCTAATGCTGATTTTGCTGCTTGAACACCAACAACGCCGGCTCCTAAAATAACAACTGCCGCAGGAGCAACGCCTGTTAATCCTCCTAACAAAACACCGCGTCCCGTTTTGGATGTACTTTCAAGCATTTGTTCCGCTTTTTGAACTGCTAATTGTCCTGCTATTTCACTCATTGAATGAAGAACCGGGAGGTCATTATCATTCTCTATCAGTTCATAACTTACTGCTGTTATTTTTTTTGTCAATAAAGTATTTAAAACTTTATTTTCAGAAACGGCAAGATGAAGAAAAGAAAAGATAGTTTGTTTTTCCTGTAGTAAATCGCATTCTTCAGGGGTAAGTCTTGCCACTTTAACTATAAACTCGCTTCTTTGAAAAACTTCTTCCGCACTGTAAACAATAGTGGCTCCGAGGTTTTTATAATCATCATCGGAGAAATGGCTTCCTTCGCCTGCACCTTTTTCGATGTAAACTGCATGTCCCGCCCTAATCAATGAATCAACACCGGCAGGAGCAATCGCAACTCTTCTTTCTTCAAATTTAGATTCTTTTGGTATTCCTATACGCATAAAGTTATCGCCTCTTAAGATTTAATAAAGATTTAACACAAATTACTAATTTTCAACTATTCTCCCAAAGTATCATTGTCAACCAGATACCTTTTTATTTTTTGGGTAGTAGTTTTTTCAAATTCCTTTTGCCTAATTGTAAACTTTTTTATTTGCTTGAAAGAAGTTAATTCCTTATTAATTTCTTTGATTTCGCTTGCAACTACTTTGTGAATTAACTCTTCGGTTATGGGAAGGTTATTTTTTTCAGAATACTCAATGAATGCTTCAGCATCAACAACAAGTTTGGCGGCAATCACTTCATCATGTTTCGAATCTTTTTCACCGTAAACAAGCGATTCCATTATATACGGACTTCTGTTTAAGTAATCTTCAATTTCTTCCGGGAAAACATTTTTTCCGTTGTTGGCAATGATGACATTCTTTTTACGTCCGCTTATATGTAGAAAACCTTCTTTGTCCAGGTACCCGATGTCGCCGCTTTTAAACCAGCCGTTTTCAAAAGCGTCTTCAGTCAGTTTTTCATTTTTATAATAACCGGGCATAACATTAGGACCTTTTATAAACACCTCTCCGTTTCCTTCTGCATCAGGGTTATTAATCTTTATTTGTACTCCCGGCAGTGGTAACCCTGCTGCATTGTCCTTGAAGGCATCCAGTCTATTTAGAGCCGTAATCGGGGATGTTTCAGTTAATCCATACCCTTGAACAAAAACGAACCCGAATTCACGTAATCCTTTTGCTACTTTGGGATCGGGAGCGGCACCGCCGGCAATGAACATTCTAACATGTCCGCCAAACTTTGCATGTAATTCTTTAAAAATTTTCTTTTTTGAGCTTTTCCATCCTACCTTTTCAAGCACATTAGTAACTTTGATTAAACCGGGCATAATAACGGATTTAACTTTATCTTCATTTATAGATTTATATATTCGCTTAAACATTTTATCATACAATAGCGGTACAGCTAATAGAACTGTCGCCTGAACTTTTTGAAGGTCTTCAACAACTGTTTTTAGTGAACGGGCAAAATGAGCTGATGCACCGCTAAATATAGGACACAAGAAGCCGCATGTACACTCGTATGTATGATGCATCGGAAGTACAGATAAAAACCGATCCTCCGGAGGAATAAAAAGCATTTGCGTCATTGCCATTAAATTTGCAGCGAGATTATTTTGCGTTAGCATTACTCCCTTTGCGCGTCCCAGCGAGCCGGAAGTAAAAATAATTTCACACATTTCGTTAGGATTTATTTTCGGCAGCTGGTCAACCTGGAATGAAGGTGCTTTATTTATCAACTCTACCATAGAGAAGATTCCTTCTTTTTCGGTTAAGTGATCCATACTGATATAATGTTTTAATTTTTTTAATGTACTTCTTTTTTCTTTGAAAAGAGTTTCAAACGAGTCGGAAAACACAAGCACTTCCGATTCCGATTCGTGCAGAATATTTAATATTTCGTTTGAGCTTAAATTCTTATCTACAGGGACTATTACATAATTGAACAGCATCGCAGTCAAATACGTTAACCCCCACTGTACTCTGTTTTCACCTATAACAGCAATATGAGTTCGTTCTTGTAATCCCAACTGCTTTAATGCGCTTCCAAACTTTAATACATTTTCAAGTAACTGGTTGTATGTAACACGCTGAATCGGTGTAGCATTCAAATCCTCAAGGGCAAGCTTATTCCCGTACGTTTTAGCGGAGTTCAAAAGCATCTCCTGTACAGTACTTATAAATGGAACTTGAAAAAGGGTGTAATTTTCTTTCATAACAAACTCACTTTTTATAATTAATAACTCAAAGTTAATAAAAAAAAACTACAGGAAAAGAAGATTTTCGAGGGAAACCGGATTGTAATCCGAAGGGTGTTCAACCGGTTTAAGCTAATAAGAAACCTGCTACTACAATCATTTGAATTCGTAAAACTAAAACAGATTGAACAGGAAAGTAAAAATCAATTTGAAAACAATGGGAAATAAATTCAAATATGTAATGAATTTATACAGTTAAATCTTATTTTTGTAGTCATATTAAAGAATTAATTGGAAACAGTATGCCAAAAGCAAATGAATACGCAATCGGTGTTGATTTGGGGGGAACTTGCATAAAGTTCGGAATGGTAAATCAGAAAGGGAAGATTGTTGAAAAAACTATTCTGCCGACAAAAGCAGAAAAGGGTCCCAAAACGGTTATTAAGCAGATTAAAAAAGGGATAAAAGAACTACTTCAAAACAAACAATATAAAGTAAGCGGGATTGGAATTGGTGCACCCGGCGTTATTTCAACAAAGAAAGGAACGGTTGAAAATCCGCCGAATTTTCCCGGTTGGGGAAAAATTCATCTTGGTAGTCAGGTCGAAAAAGCATTCAACATCCCTGTAAAAGTTGAAAACGATGCGAATGCCGCTGCTATCGGGGAAATGATTTTCGGTTCGGGGACTAAGCTAAAATCTTTCATTATGATTACTCTCGGTACTGGCGTGGGTGGTGGATTGATTTTCAACAAGAAACTTTTCAGAGGTGATTCCGGTGGAGCAGGTGAAATCGGTCATATCACAATCGATTATAAAGGAGAACCGTGTAATTGCGGCTCTATCGGTTGCATTGAGGCTTATGCCGGGAATAATTATTTTATTAATAGGGTAAAGAATAAAATTAATGAACATCCCGAATCAAAAATATGGACTTTGATAGATAACGATTTAGATTCACTTACACCGAAAATCATATGCGAAGCGGCAAATCAACATGATGAATATGCAATATTGCTTATAATTAATCTCGGTTTGCTTGTCGGTTATTCACTTGCAAATATTGTAAATGTTCTTGATATTCCGAATGTAATTGTAGGAGGCGGCGTATCCGGATTTGGAAAATTGTTGTTCGAAAATATTGAAAAAGGAATAAAAGAGAGAGTGCTTAAATCACTTGTCCCTAAAATAAAAGTATACCCGGCGAAACTTAAAAACGATGCAGGCGTCAAAGGAGCATCGGCATTAGTTTTTTATTAAGCATAAAGTCTTGAAATGAAATTTGCTTCAATAGTAATTATACTTTCTCTACACGTTTTTATTTTTCCGCAGGAAAGGGAAAGACAAATTGAGCGTCCCACGGTAATAAAAAGAGACACCGTATCGCAGAAAACTGTGCAACCGCCGCAGCCTGAAATTCAATTGCCATTCATTGAAGCGAATCCCGATACTTCCTTAGATGCGGATACTCTTTCTACTTTACCGGATTCAATTGAAGCAAAATCAGATATAGACTCGGTTGTGTATTCTTCTTCAAAAGATTCACTTATCTTTTTCGTACCTCAAAAGAAAATGAATATTTACGGCGGCGGGCATATAAAATACAAAGATACCGATTTAAAAAGCGGGCAAATATTTATTGATTTTGAAACAAATAACATTCAAGCTGAAGGTTTTACAATTGATTCTATTCCCGGCAAAATCGAAGAAACTCCCGTTTTAACGGATAAAGGGGAGGAGTTCAAAGGGACGAGAATGACTTATAATTTTAAAACTACGCGGGGATATATTACATACGCGCAAACGCAGGAATCCGATGCCGCTTATTCCGGGGCAAAGATAAAGAAAGTAGACAAAGATACATACTTTATTGAAAAAGGAGTTTTTTCAACTTGTACGCTCGAAAAACCTCACTACTATTTTTTCGGTCATCAAATGAAAATGATACAGAAAGAACAACTTGTCGGAAAGTGGATCTGGCTCGCATTTGAAGATGTTCCTTTTCCTATACCGATTCCATTTGCTGTTTTTCCGTTACAGTCCGGCAGACGCTCCGGGATACTTGCGCCTGCAATGGGTGAAAGAGCAGGTTACGGAAGGTATTTTTCAAGGTTCGGTTATTTCTGGGCAATAAATGATTACATGGATTGGAATGTAACTGCGGACTATTATACAAAAGGTGGTTATAATTTGAATAGCCGTTTTCGTTATGTGAAAAGATATGAGTATAACGGAAACATTGAAGGAAGTTTTTCAGATTTACACCAGGGGGAAAAAACCGACCCGGATCGTTCCGAAGAGAAAAATTGGAGATTACGTGTTATTCATAATCATACTCTTACTCCTACTTCAAGGATGGATATTAACCTTGAGTTTATGTCCGGTGATTTCTTCAAACAAAACAGTGCAGACTATTCCCAACTACTCCGTAAAGAGATTATCTCTAATGCCAACTATTATAAAACATGGGAAGAAGCAGGCGTTAGTCTTTCTGCAAACTATAGGAGAACTCAAAATATTGAAAACGGAAATACAAACGAAGTATTGCCCGGTTTGTCCGTTACTAAATCGCAGTTTTATCCGTTCAGAGATAACAAAAGTGTCGGTGAGCAGAAATGGTATGAGTTAATCGGCGTTAATTACAACGGGCAACTACAAAACAGAAGGAATAAGATCGACAATGAGCTGGAAATAAGAGGCGGTATTCAACATATTATCAATGTAAATCTTTCACCGAAAGTCGGCTATATAAATATTACTCCAAACATACAGTACTCGGAACTTTGGTATAACAAAAGAATTAGAAAGGAAGAGGTTTTCATTCCAACTTATAGTGGAAATCCCTTTTATACAGATGAATTTTTAGCAGTTGAAAGGGGATTGTCAATTATACCCGGAACCCGTATTCCATCCGGCAGGGATACAGTAATTACAGAAGATGTTCACGATATAAATTTTGTAAGAACATTTAGTCTCGGTGTTTCGGCTTCTACAAAAATCTACGGGATTATTCAACCGAACACACTCGGTATATCGGCATTTAGGCACATCATTCAGCCAACAATATCTTATAATTTCCGTCCCGATTTTTCAAAAGACGGATGGGGGTATTTTGACTATTACACAAAATCAAACGGGGAACGGGTTAAGTACAACAAGTTTGAAAAAGAAATTTTCGGCGGGGCATCTTCGGGAGAATCGCAAAGTATTAATTTCAGTCTATCCAACATCTTTGAAATGAAAACTAAGTCAGACCCAACGGACACAACTTCACAGGAGAAAAAAATACAATTGTTGAATCTTAATGCATCAATCGGTTACAACTTCGTTGCAGACAGTATGAAGTTTTCCGATATTAATTTGAATTATCGAACCCAGATAGGGGAGTACTTAAACTTTAGCGGTTCTTCGAGTTATTCGCTTTACGATTATTCGGAAGAAGGAAGAGACATAGGACGTTTTCTTTCGGATGGGGGTAGAGGATTTATCAGGTTAAAGAATTTTAACTTTTCAGTTTCAACCACAATGTCAGGTGATAAACTGAAATCTTCCGATAGGGGGGATGGAAACAGCGGTGCGGATACTACCGAGCAAGCTCAACTGCAAGATGAAGGGTCTTCGTACAAAGGTTTATATGATTCGCAAGAACCGGATTTTTCAATTCCGTGGAGTGTTTCGCTGAATTATAATTATAATCTTAATAAGATCAATCCTTATGAACCGGTTACGTATTCGAACATCAGCGGTAATCTTAATTTGAATCTAACAAAAAATTGGAAGTTTACTGTTTCCGGTAGTTATGACCTGGAAGAAAAAAAGTTTTCCGCACCACAGATAATGATAAGCCGCGATTTGCATTGCTGGATAATGAATTTTACATGGAACCCGCTTGGAGTTTACTCAGGTTACCGGTTTGAACTACGTGTTAAAGCACCGCAACTGCAGGATCTCAAAATAACGAAGACAGATCAATTCTTTAGCGGCAGAAGATAAAAAGTGATACATTTAGTAAGATTGATTAGTAACCGGTTCTATAGCTGCTGAAATGAATAAATTCTTTATAGACGGGAATAACTTAATCGGTAAAATTAAATGGTTGAAACAGCTTCAGAAAAAAGATGGACAGTCTGCACGCGAGCAACTTGTTTTTATTCTCGAACGTTTTTTTTGTAAAAAGAAAATTGATGTAACCGTATATTTTGACGGATTTCAAAAAGATGCCATAAAATCTGATTATATCAGAATTATCTATTCAGGCTCAAAAACAGCGGACGAGCTGATAAAAAACGATATTTCAAACGCAAAAAACAGGAAGAAAATCACAGTCGTTTCTTCGGATAGAAGTATCAGTGATTTTGCAAGAGCCTGCTCATCAGCTACACTGTCTTCGGAGTCTTTTTACAAACAACTGTCAACTACAAAAAACGACACCGAAGAGAAAGAGATTGATAAGCTAAGTGAAAATGTTAATGAGTTTAAAAAACTTTTCGGGGTTAAAGAGTAATTAAAGGGGATGTTTTTGATTTTAATTTTAACTAACTATAAAGGAAGTAACAGAACATAATGAAGAAGATTTTTATTGTCATCACACTAATAATATTTGCTATAACAGGCTTTGCTCAGGAGTATAATTCAATTCATGAACTTCATTACAAAGAATTCGGAATTAAAAACAAGCTCCCGGGTGAATTTGACCCTGAAGGGAAAGATATTATTCCGCTTCAATTTGATAAAAGTAAAAGGGACAACGTTACGATTTTCGGGTACCTTCCGGATTGGGAATACCAAACTGCAAGGAATTATTTGAGATATGATATTTTAACGCATATTGCGGCATTCGACTTTGTTGCAAATGCATCGGGCGGATTAACAAACCCAAGTTATTGGCCCTGGACGGATGTTATAAATACTGCTCACCAAAACGGCGTTAAGGTAATTCTGACAGTTGTAAATTTTGACGGAGATGTGATTCATACTATAATGACAAACTCAACTGTTAAACAGACTTTTTTTAATAATGTGAAATCGAGAATGATTCAATATCAGCTTGACGGTATTAATATCGATTTTGAAAGTCTCAACACTGCCGATAGAGGAGATGTAGTAAATAATTTCATGGCGGAATTATCGGCTTATGTGAAATCTACAAACCCGGAAGCAGAAATTTCTTTTGCTGGACCCGCAGTCAACTGGAGCGGATGGAAATTCCAGGGACTTGCTAATGCGTGCGACTATATTTTTATTATGGGGTATTCTTTCTGGGGAAGCTGGAGTACTACAACCGGTGCGTGTGCTCCTTTGACTGGCGGTTCAATAAATATTGCGAATACTGTTAATGTTCAGTATTCGGCAGTTACACAAAGCGCTCCCGAAAAATTAATCCTCGGTGTACCTTATTACGGCTTAAAATGGATTGCAAGAACATCACA
>ERZ795056.5316-NODE-5316-length-12979-cov-5.065227_pt1 | contig 12979 bp, 7 predicted proteins | sample MGYA00375140_ERZ795056 | MGnify/ENA primary metagenome ERZ795056 (study PRJEB30185, sample SAMN05720227) | activated sludge metagenome | isolation source: Anaerobic digester | place: USA | collected 2015-03-09 ...
AATAAAAGGTAAAGATATTAATCTTTTCTCTATTATGTTGGAAGGTCTGGCTTAATATTATGCTAAACGGTGTAACAGCTAATAACCAAGGTAAACTAGGGAAAATGCTGGAAAAAAGACCGATGACCAATCCGAAAAATGCATAAAAAACAACAGCATTCCATTTTTTCCGCACGGCTATTGGATTTTTGGGACCATGTAGATTTAGTAAAAACATACCATACACTAGCAAGAGGATGCTCACAACGCTTGAAATGATAAAGACCGAAGGGTGAATAAGCTTTGAGGGCAAGTGAATATGAAAATAAATTCGCTGCAATACGATTTTCCAGTCACCCCGAATAAACACATAAGCCGCCGCGAAATACCATGTCCCTATAACACCTACTAAAAATGCTACAAATTCTTGTAATACAATAGACCGCAAAATCGCGAACATCAAAATAAATAAAATCACGAGCAAGACAGCCGGGAAATAAAACAAACTTGCCAAGCCTACCAACAACCCAATATCAAAACAAGCCTTGCGAGGTTTATTGTGACTATATAACATGAGGGTTCGCGCAAAGGCAATAAAAATGAGCACATTGGCGACAAACACACTCGAAAACAAACACATCTCCGGCGTAAATGCTGAAAACAAAATCAGCGACAAGGCTGGGATATACGATTTACGGGCATACAGTCGTTCCTGATTTACCACTAGATTTACATACAAGGCAAATACAAAAAACATAATGGCTGATACAACCATATAAACACCGGGATGTGAGGAATAAGCTCGTTCGAGGCCATTCCATTGGAAGAAAAATCCATGATAAAATTTATCCAGCCATTTAACAGGCACCGGATTCATAATCCCCTTTAATTGAAGCAGGATATGAAGGATAAGCAACCCTGCAAACGCTACAATATCATTTCGTTTGAATAATCCAACCACTCGTTTCTTTTAAAAAATAATTTTAAGGAAGCAAAGATAACTTTTCGTTAGACATGGCATGACAATTTCACCTGCATTCAATTGAATAGCTGAACGCGGCATAATATCCCAACTTTCCAATTCTTCGCCTGTTTGCATTTCTTTCAATGTAATGGCCCCTTTTGCATTGATATACGCACCCATCAATCTTGTTGTGCGACTATTCATGTCATTAAATAAATATACTTTCCCTTTTGGATTTTCCATGATACCAAAGGAAGAATAAATGCCATTATCATCGGTAGTTTGCTGGTCTTTTAAAATAGTTTGGCTCCACAACAGAGACCCATCCTGCTTGAAATTAAAAATGGCAATCTCCTCATAATTAAATTCAGTGACCGTTCGGTTATTGTCCGGGATATTCATCATCGAACCACTCAACGAAGGGCTTACCGAGGAAATCGTGCGCATTTGTTGGAAATAACTTTCCGTTATAATTTCCAAGCCTCCACCTTTTTTCAACGAATAATTTCTAATTTTCAAATCCTTTAAATCAGTTTGCCCCTTGGTGATTTGTAATACAATCGGCGTGAAATAAGGCGAGAGCGCACGGCCCGAATTTGTTTCAAAAGTAGTTTGATAAATTCCCTTGGGATTACTTCCTCGATGCTCGAAATAAAATCCAAAAAGATAGAGCAACTCATGTTCATTGTCATAAACCACATGAGCATCTCCAAGCATTTTATCATTCAGTTCAGGCTGTGTTTTGGCAAACTCATTCGCATTCGCAGCGCATGTAAATAATTGTAAATCGTTCATCGAACGGCGAGGTCCCGGTTTTTCTGAAAAAATTAATGCCGCCTCACCTTTGTTAGAAAGTGCTGCCTCATTACTTATCACCAACGTTGCATCATTAAAAAGCTGCTCGATTCGTTTCGTTTCCCGCAAATGATCATCCAACATCACCAATTGTAAGGCCAAATTTTGCGAAGCACGGATATCAGCAAAGACCATATGTTTTTTTCGATCCTCACTACTCACGACAGTAAAACCACCACGTTCCCGAAACTCATTCATAGGCACGGACAATAGCAATTGCGGTGAAGTAGTTTCTCCGGCTTCATTTAATTGAGCCGCCACAAGATTTAATTTCTTTTGCTCTCGCAATTGCGAAAAAATACTGATACGCTCGCCATCTGTGGCAAAAGAAACTGCAGTCAATTCTACATTCATCCATGACAACGGAATTGTTTTCACCTTTTGAAATTCTTGATTGTAAAAAAGAATTTCAGACTCACCGGCATGTCGACGATATACGGCGGACATAGATCCAATTTTTCCTATTACACCAAAATCATCGTTACTTAATGAAAACGATTCTTTCTCACTGAGGATCGTTTTTTGCGAAAACAGTGTAAGACTTAGTAAACAGAAATACCCTATACAGAATAACTTTTTCATGCGTCGTGATAACAACTTAATTTGCACAAAAATAGGGTTTCCGAGTCAGGAAATCGGATTGAATTTTCATTCATTCTAAACCAACTCGCCATGTCGAATTATCTTATTGCCGGAGGAACCGGATTTATTGGAAAGCCCCTTTGTCAGCTATTACTTTCCCAAGGACATAAGGTTACTATTTTAACCACACAACGGCAAAAACTATCTCAAGACAACTTGATTCAGTATGTGTATTGGAATACCCAACAACATAAAATTGAAATGGAAGCGTGCGACACTTCGTTTCGTGTAATTAATCTTGCTGGTGCAGGCATTGCTGACAAACGTTGGACTGCATCACGCAAAAAAGAACTACTTCAAAGCCGGCTTGATCCATTAATCACTTTATTGATTGCAGTTAAACAACATCGTTTTCACATCGAACATTTAGTTTCGGCTTCTGCTATTGGCTATTATGGCAACCAAACACAACTCTGCACCGAGGTCACGCCTGGCGATGAAAGTTTTTTATCACAAATTTGTCAAGCCTGGGAAGAGGCTAGGCTTCCTTTTGAAGAACTTCAAATTCCAGTAGCAATTGTTCGTTTGGGTATTGTACTCGGCAATGACCGAGGAGCCTTTAAGGAATTAATGGCCCCCTTGCATTATAAGCTGGCTGCGATTCCGGGATCGGGTAAGCAAATTTATAGTTGGATTCACCTCGAAGATGTGTGTCGTATTTTTTTTGAACTAGGCCATCAATATAAGACCGGGGTCTTTAATGCAGTTGCACCAAATCCGGCGACCATGGACAACTTGATTGATGAAATGCGACATTATCACCCGTCTTGGTTACGCCTTCATGTACCCGAATTTTTATTGAAGCTTATTTTAGGCGAAATGGCGATTGAAGTAACCAAAAGCACTCAGGTAAGCAGCCGCAAAATCGAAGACATGGGATTCAATTTTCATTTCACCACATTGCAAGAAGCTGTAAAAAATTTATTGAGCGCTTCTGAATAATTGACAATGAATTTATTGGCTTTTAAAGTAAGTATCGACGAGATATATGAAAGCGATATTTAAGCTAACCTATTGAACATTACGTACATTTTAATATAATTGCACGTATAAATAAAAATCATGGATACTAAACTAACATTGAAACTAGACAATTCAATAATCGAATAGGCGAAAAACTATGCAAAAGTCAAGAATACTAGCCTATCGAAATTGATTGAATCATATCTAGACAAACTTACCACACCAAATAACACGCAGGAAATTACTCCATTTGTCAAAAGCTTGTCCGGTCTAATTGACTTACCAAAAAGCTTTGACGCAAAAAAAGAGTACAAGAAACATTTATTAAACAAATACGCAAAATAAAATGACAAAAGTATTTGTTGATACTGACATATGCATAGACTTGCTATCTGGACGAAAACCGTTTAACAAGACGGCTGAAATTTTGTTTTCGCTAGCAGACAATAAGAAAGTCAAAATTTATGTTTCTTCGCTTTCGTTTTCAAACATAGATTATTTCCTCCGTTCACAGTACTCTTCGACACATTCAAGACAACTTATCGGTAAATTTAAAACGCTTGTAGCCGTTTTACTAGTTAACAATAAGACAATTGATTTAGCGATAGCTTCTGACTTTAATGACTTTGAAGACGCAATACAGTATTCTTGTGCAATTGAAAACAATCTAACAACAATTATCACGAGAAATGTGAAGGACTATAAAAAAGCTTCCATTGCAGTTCTGACTCCGGAGACATTTATCGCACTTCCTGAGTAAGAATTCCGCCTACCACCAACATTGGCCCAATTACTATGGAAGTTTTGTTTACAAATGCCTAACGTTAACTCCGCCACTGAGAATGGCTAGAGCAGGTTCAATCCAAGCTGAGAAATCCAACTTAATCGTATGATTATAAAATTTACGCGTTGGTTAAATTTTATTCGGCAGGTAACACATTTACAATCGTCGGCTTTTCTCTACCTGTATATTGAATGATTAGATTATCATTCTTCTCGACAAGAGTGCCATGTTGTTGAAACGTTACAAAATCAAAAGTGATAGGCAATACGGCAAATCTGAATTTTTGATGCGATAATTTTGAGGCGTTCAATAATATAAACTTTTCATCACGCGGCAGCTCCATCAAATACGCATCAGCCGGACGAATTTTATGAAACAGATAATAATCGATGGCCATAATTTCATGCAAGACCTTGTCATTCGGAAAATGAAGTTGAATATAATTATTCAAAATATTGAATACATCATCGATACTGTGTTTATGAAAATCCGATGCAAGTTCGAATGCCTTTCCAAGACCGAGTAAAAAATCAAATACACTCGATGTCGATGTGATATATTTCAGTGTATTGATACTTCGTTTTCGATTCCAATAAATTTCCAACGCATTTTCCAAACGAACGATATCCGCTAATTGTTCTTTCGAAAGATAATTGCTTTCGATTATTTGATAGGGCGGATTGGGATCGAAAACATAACCATGTTGTTCGTACTTTTCACGCACAGGCGTTCCTTTTAAAAACTTAAGAAACCCTAATTGAAGCTCTGGCGGATAGAGCTTAAATACTTCTTCAAAACTAAATTTAGTATCATCCCACTCATCCAATGGCAGCCCTACAATGAGGTCGAGGTGCATTTCAATTTTATGTTCAAGTCGCTTTATAACTTCACTCGTTTTATAGAAATTTTGTTTACGACTTACCTCTAAATTCGCTTTTTGATTGACGGTTTGAATTCCGATTTCAAAACGAAAAACACCCGGAGGTACATGCTCATCGATAAAGCGCATGATGTCGGCATGTAAAATATCGGCTGTAATTTCAAATTGAAAAATATTTTCCGGCCGTCGATGCTGTAAAATAAACTGAAAAATGTCGATGGTAAAATCACGCTTCACATTGAAGGTGCGATCTAAGAATTTAATCACACGTCCATGCCGCATCAAGTACAACAAATTTTCTTTGATGCGATCGATTGGCAAATAGCGAACTTTATTATCTAAACTTGCTAAACAAAATTCGCATTTATAAGGACAACCTCTTGACGTTTCGATATAGGACACCTTATTGTACAATTCTTTTTCACTATCATGCCGATATGGATTTATGGATGCATATTCTTTTACATCAAAATTAACTTCGGCCGGCTGATAACGAATCTCATCTCCTATTTTACGAATTAAATTCGGCACCAAATCTAACTTAGGATATGAATTGAGAAACTCACGAAAAGGAATTTCGCCTTCACCCGTGATGATAAAATCAATACTCTGTTGTTGAATTACCTCTTGCCATTCATAACTAACCTCAGGGCCACCCAATAAAATTTTCACTTGAGGATATTGTGCCCGAATCAAATCTGCTACATGCAAGGTTTGTGTAATATTCCAGATATAGCAGCTAAATGCAACTACTTCAAATTGACTGCAATAATTGGCTACTTCGTTAGGTTCCTCATGAATGGTAAATTCATGCCATGCTAATTCAGGATGTTGCGGTGAGTTCAATTCATATAAAAGGCGAATCGCCAAATTCATATGAATATATTTCGAATTAAGGGTGGTGAGAAGAACTTTCATAAATGATATGGCGGAAAAATTTTATTCGTTTATCCAGCCTTTTAATTCCTGTTGAATGTGACAAACCTCTGCGGTTAAATTATATTTTTCTTGTAAGAATTTCGCCATCGCATCGGCACAATATACCGAACGATGTTGACCACCAGTGCAGCCAAAACTAATCATTAAATTTTCGAAACCTCGATCTAAATAGTCATCCACACTGATACTGACAGCCTCTTGCGCTGCTTGCAAAAATTCGGCGATTCGCGTTTCCGATTCCAGAAAATCAATGACCGGCTGATCACGACCTGTTAGTTTTTTATAAGGTTCAAATCGTCCCGGATTGAGTACCCCTCGGCAATCAAATACAAATCCACCTCCATTACCAGAAGCGTCAGTAGGAATTCCTCCTTTCTTATACGAGAAACTTTGAACCAACACCTTCAAGGGTGTTTCAGAATTCGCTTGTCGTTGTTTGTATTTTTCCATCATATCAGATGAAGTCAGGTTCACCAAAGCTTGATGTAATACTGGATATTTCTCTAAAGTATACATTGATAGCCAAGTGCTCACATTGGTCAATCCTTGTGGAATACTGCTGATAAAATGAGTTCGCTTTTCGATGATTCCTCGTAAACCATAGGCACCAAGCACTTGCAACAAACGCACTAATACAAGCTTGCTATAATCTTGGCTCAATTGCATATCGTCAAATTGTATGTACTTCGAAAGCCCTTGTTTATAATAGTCAAATAATTCTGCCTTCCATTCCACAGGTAAAGCTGCCTTTGCCTGCCAAAGTAAAGATGCGACATCATAGAGTATCGGTCCTTTCATACCCCCTTGATAATCGATAAAATAGGGAGCATCTTTTTGAATCATGATGTTGCGTCCTTGGAAATCACGAAACATAAATTGCTGCGGCGTTATGGTGCTTATTTCCTTACTGAGTGTTTCAAACTCTGTTAACAACTGATGCTTATTGTAAACAATGGAATGCAGATCTAAAAAATAATATTTAAAATAATTCAAATCCCCCATTACCATTTGTTGATCAAATTGTTGGGCATAAAGACATGTGGAATAATCAAAAGACTCGCCAGCTTTGCATTGCATTTCAACTAAACCATCTAACGATTTTTTATACAATGATTTCACGGCCTCTGTATATCCATGCTTCAATGTGATCGACAGCAAAGTTTCATTTCCAAAATCAGTTTGTATATACATACTTCGATCAGGGCTTACCGCAATAATTTCAGGCACCGGTAAATTATATTGTTTGAAATAGGCCGTAAAGTTGATAAACACCTCATTCTCGCGTATATTTTTATTTTCGCAAACAATAAAACTACCTTGCTGAGTTACAACTCGTACATAGTTTCTGTCAGAACCGGCCTTGGCGAGCGGAAGAATCGACACAATGCCTTGTGCGCCTAATTGTTGATGGATAAACGAATTCATGGCGCAAATATAGTTCGCGGCTTGCTATATTAGTTACCCATATTGCGAAACATCTCCAAATAGTCATTGTAATCTCCTTTGCTATTTGACATTTGCTCGGGTGTGATATACGTTCGATTTAAGACACGAATTTGCTGTTGAATAGATTCGATTAGTTCTTTTTCTGTATTCTTTTCTAGTTTTATGCCGGATTTAAACATGGTATTCGTAAGCATCAATTGCTTACCACTTGGATCAAAAAAACCAAGATAGGCATATAAAAACTCTTGAGCTTTGACAGGCTTGTATTTATAAATATAGACCAATCCTTTTTGTGCATTCGATTGCGCGACCATCTTTGTTACCAATTTAAGCGTATCCTTTTCTTTGAGCCCTAAATTATTTTGAATCTTCGCCTTCGCCACTTCTTCTTGCTGAGTGATTTTAAATGGCAACAAATGATCTTTTTTATTAAAATGAAATTTATGTATCAGCTTGTATCGATAAGCCGGCAATTTCGCATATTCTAAAATAATCGATTTATCAAAACTGAGAGAATCCTCCATGCGATCTATGGCCTTGTATAAACGTAAATCCTTATTGGTAGTACTATCCATTTTATTAAAAAACTGCATCACATTAGGCCTTTTTTTATACGGCGTCAATAAATTTTCGTAATGCTTGATGAGATAAAATTCCGAAAAGTTCATTTGCGAAGCATAGTCATTTTCTTCATCGCCATTCGAGTTGTTAATCGTCGAAATTAAATTGGAGTAATTTGCATTCCCGCTTTCGTCTTCCTCCTCATCACTTTCCAATTGCTCGTCCAATGTAGATTTAGATGATGTTTTCCGCTTAATTTCTTCCTTCCCCTTGATGGCAAAATAATTCACCTTTTGCTCATATAGCGACGAATCTATTAAGGAGTCCACCATTAAGTGACTGAGTAAATACACCACATCTAATTTATACTCGTCATAGTCTATCAGCTGTAATAATTCGGGAAACAATTTTTTGGCCAATTGCAAGGTATCGTAATAATGATTCAAAGGATTATCATCTTCTTCAAATTCCAAGGGTGGTGCTTCGGTCAATAAATTTCGAAATAACATCGTCGCCTTTTCATTGTCCATCCATGCCAACGAATTTAAAATATCGATTTGACGTTGGGCATTGTTTTCATTGCGACGATACAACGTTTCAAGAAATTGCAAATTCGTTCGACTCGTATCCTGATTGAGGCGTTGTATAAATAATGAATAAATATCATCTTTTTTATTGACCACATCCGACGTGTCGAGTAAGGCTCTCATGCGAGGTTCATCACCTTTCAATATCGACAAAAAGCTACTATTATTATTTAAAAATTCTTTCGTGGCTGAATCTTTAGAATAAATATGTGTAACAAAGGTATCAAGTTTAGATTTTAAAAATGTAGGCGGTGTTGAATGTATAAAAGCGAGCGAGGCAAATGCAGTGTCGATTAAATGATAGTTCGCACAAAGCGTATCACGAAAACTAATCATTTGTAATAACTTATTCCCTGAAACTAAGTATAGGTCTTTGGCTTCGTTGACGGTATTGGTATCACGAATCAACACTTCCATTTTATATTGATCCTTTTCATGACTTATTTTTTTGGTTAAGATAAATTTATTTTTGATGGTTTCGTATTGCTCATCGTAAAATGAATTCCAAAATGAATCTACTGTTGGATATGTCTCAAATGGATTAAATTCTTGCATGTCCAATGTGAATTGATATCCAAATTCATTCTCCTGAAAAACAGACGAAAAGGTAGTTTTTCGTTTAGCGATTTCGCTGGCATTTGAAGAATAATATTGGGCAAATAATTGCTTGGAAAATTTACCGCCCATGGGATGCAATGCTGTCTTAAACATAAATCCTTCTGCAGTGTCTTTGTAAATTGGAATTTTAGTTCGCGCGTCTGGCAACACAGCAAAGGAATTAAAGAAGTCCATGGCTATGGCCTTAGACGAGGTGGCTGCTATTAAAAAATAAATTGTATTCGAACGTGATACGATTGCGGCGTGAACAGGGCGCTTATCTTGAGTCATATACTCAACCAACACAGCTGGCATTTTACCTAAAGTAGTTTGCGTACTTCGAATTGTTTTAAAGTTAAAATCCTTTGCAATAAAATGCACATACATATTCAAATGAAAGGTATCCTCTTCATGTTCATATTGACGAACTGTATAATTGCGCAATAGTTGAAAATAGTCGCCATTTTCATTGAGGCCTTGCACCAAAAAATTCGGACCATTATAGGCCATTTTCTCAAATGGATTTTCAATAACCGAGAATGGCATTTTTACCGACACATCAACAAGTTGTAATTTATTTTCTGTATGAGGTAATGGATGGTAGTTAATCGTTAGCTGTGTGAAAAAACTATCAACTGAATATTTTTGAAAATAATTTTCTTTGCCAACAACTTTACAAAATAAAATTTCAAGTGGTGTAATCAAAATACGTTGACGAATAATTTTTCCCCCTTTCGTCTTACTGGTAATATCAAATCCCGGATATTGCTGATACGTGATTTTATTCTTTGACAATATGCTTCCTTGGGTATTTTCAAAAATTAAACTATCTAATTTGGACTCAATCTGCGCTGTGGTAAGCCCCGACAAATACGTAAATGCATTGACACGTCCGATATAATAATACACACCATTGGACATGTCGGCACTTAAATATTCAACATTACCAGACGGAGTTGACATGGAGGTATAAGCCGGTGTATAAAAACTTAAGGTAGAATCTTTACTGTATTGCTTATGGAATGAAACCGGCGTGAAAATACTATCGAGTTTATTGATTTGTTCGGAGGGATCTAAATTGGTTTTATACTCTACCGCACTTACCGTATAACCCGCTTTGCTAAATTTTTCTAACAATCCCTTCTCTCCACCTAAATGAGCCGCACCAACTGCCGCAAACACCGATTTCCCTTGTTGTATATAGGTTTCCATCGTATGAAACATAGTATCATTTCGAATATAAAGAAGCCCATTCAAATAATCTTCGTTAGGTGCACTTGCTCGTTGAATGCTATCTAATTTTTTTAAATTTTGATCGCGATAAGCATCTTCTAAATCACTTTGAGAGAGCCCTTGATACGATGATTTTTTGTTGGTTTGCTTTTTAGGATCGGCCGCATCGAAAGACGCTTTCATTACTGTTTCTAAAGACCATGCTACATCTTCTAGACTAATTATAGGAATACCAAATTTTCGTCCTGTTTTGAAAATGTAAAGATCGAGGTAGGTATCTTCTTCAAAATTACCCATTCGCCCTCCATAGGATCGAAACAAAAGTTCGTTGGCTGACTGTGGTTCATAAATCAATTGTTGCTTCAACGTTTTATTGTCGAGTGGAGAAAGCCCATAAGAATAACTATAAAAACAAGATGATTTGTTTGCCTTCAAACCCATTGACGATAAGGTTAGCAGCTCTTTTAGTTCCATAGATTTTTCAATATCTTCTGTCCATTTTTCAGGATTACTTTCGAGTGCTACAAAATCCGACGATTGAATAGCTTGATAAAATTCATCCGGTAAACGAAAGGCTAATTTTTTACTGACATGCATGGTGCCATATAAATATGATGGTTTTCCGCCGCCCTTAGGTGTAATTTTCCAAAATATTCCTTTTTCAAAAACCATTTTCTTTTGAGCCTCGCTTACTTGACTCACACACAAAACAACTCCGACAAGGAATAAAAATTTAATTAAACGCATATTGGTTTATTACAATGAAAAAATAAAATCAAGTAAAAATAGGTAAATCTTTCGCTCGTAACTTACGATACAATTTGAATGGTGGTTTTTCCGGACCATGTGTTTTCATTAATCAATTTAGCATGTTCACATGAAACACGAACACAGCCATGTGACACCACGCCTAAACCGACACGTTGTGAATTATGAAATCCATAGGCCATCCCCCTGCTTTTAAACGAAGTGAACCATGCCATTCCATCACGTTTATAATTGGTATGTTTTGCGCCACATTTAACACCCACAAGATCCTTTCCTTTTGGAGTCAATTTTGGATTCGGCGAACAAAGCCACGTGTCCTTTTTACCATCAAGCCAAGTAACGGTGAGCGTTTGTGTTGAAAGTTTCACATGAAGTGCCGTGATATATTGACTTGTATTTACAGGTCGTGAAACTCGACAATTATCACGAATCACTTTAGGTTGCTTCCCTTGTGGACAAACAGGTAATGCTTTTAATGCAGCTTGCGCTTTCGTTTTAGGTATCGGAATATTTGAATTAAATTCAAGATCAAAGGCTTCGATATCAATATGACTATCCGTCAACACTTTTTTGGCGACTGTTTTCTTTACTAATTTTTGAATGGGCTTATCGATATTCTCTTTTTGAGGAACAGGGGTTTTCTTCATGGTTATTTATTTAAGTAAATAAAAATACCACAAAGTTGGGAGTTTTTACATGTAAACTATAAAAACAAATAAAGGATATTTTAGTAATCAGACTGAGAAACCTTGCGATAGGCTTTCAAAAAGAGGGCACCCAGATTTTTAAATGGCGGCACATAATCATCAAAAAGCTGTTTAGATTCTCCACTGGCAAATTGCTTGGATAATTGTGCCCACATTTCAATCCAATCTATATCTTTCCCGGCAAGTAATCGATCATTAAATGCTCGAATAATAGGTCCATTAATTTTACCAGATCCAATTTGTTTGGTAGAAACAATTTGCGCATCCTCGGAGTGATTTAACACTGTGGCCAAATTTTGATAAGCGCCACAGGCCCCTAGAATGACTACTTTATGTCGAGAATTAATATGATCTAAGGTAGATGACAAATGGTAACTATGTCCACGATGGATGATGATAGATGGATGAATTTCATTTTCATCGAGGTAATCTTGCAAGGCATTTTGTGCCTTTTCATCATCCGGTTCGTCATGTGGAACATTGGCATAAATTTCCACAGGCTTGCCTTTTAAGGATTTAATAAAAACCCAATTCTCTTCACGTTTCACTTTCCAATTCGGCGCACCAAAACCACCTACATAGCTATTAAACACGCCCTTCCCGTCGGTATCACCAAAGAAAAATACTTGTTGAACAACAACGCCACTATCGTTGACCAATTGACTGTAAGGCATTACGGTGATGGGTGGAATCCCTAATTTAGCCGTGATGGAATCATTACTAAAAGTCAACATCGTATATAAAATATCATAAATACGAAATCCACGAGTATTATTTTGCAGACTGTCTTCGAAGCGATTTTTTCGAATTTCCTCAATAATATTTGCCATTAAACTACTATCACTAATACTACCAAATGAATTCGCAACGTCGGTGGCTCCTTCTAAATCATTCTCCAACGTATTATCCAAGCCATTGACAAAATCACGCATAAGAATTTTTTGATTTTCGTCTTTCATGGTAGCTAAAAACGAACCGATGGTATTATAGTTAGCACATAAACGCAAGAAGGTTCTAAATTTATCCTTTCCAATGCCTTCTAAAAATTCGTTACCAGGCTTAGGTTTAATTCGC
>ERZ795056.5318-NODE-5318-length-12976-cov-8.268710_pt1 | contig 12976 bp, 8 predicted proteins | sample MGYA00375140_ERZ795056 | MGnify/ENA primary metagenome ERZ795056 (study PRJEB30185, sample SAMN05720227) | activated sludge metagenome | isolation source: Anaerobic digester | place: USA | collected 2015-03-09 ...
TGAGCAAAGCATTGCAGGCCGATAATACCGCACAGGTAAATATGTACCTGCAGCAGTTGGGCAAAACACCCTTTTTTAAACAGGAAAAACCAACGCCGTACGATGAGGCCATCAGCCTTTTATGGTACCTGGAAAATGTATTTTACCATGCGGCCGGCCGTATGCGTGCATTTTTAAAGAGCCAGTTGAAGGAAGCAATCAATTATAGTAATCCGGTTATACAAATGGGTTTTTGGCCGGGCGGCGACCGGGATGGTAACCCTTTTGTAACTGTTGATACCACGCTGAAGGTGGCCAACGCCCTGCGCACCAGCATTTTAAAATGCTATTATCTTGATGTGCGCAAACTGCGCCGCAGGCTTACTTTTAAGGGTGTAACCAAACCACTTGCCGAACTTGAAAGTCAATTGTACGAAAATGTATTTATCCCGGGTAAACGCACACTTATTTCACAGGAAGCGCTTACCAGGACATTGCTTGACGTAAAGAAAACATTGCGAAGGGATCATAATGGATTGTTTGTGGGGCTTGTTGAAAACCTGATCAGTAAAATTGATGTTTTCGGGCTTCATTTTGCTTCGCTTGACATAAGGCAGGAAAGTTCGGTACACGAAGCCATGTACCGCAAATTAGCTTCGGTTGAAGGATTGCTGCCTTCAGGCTATTTAAATATGGGGGAAACGGCAAAATTGCAGGCACTTGCTTCTTTACCAACACAAAAGGCAGATCCCGGCATTTTTACAGACCCGGTTCATGCCGATACCCTGCGCACGGTTTCCGCCGTTGCCGAAATACAATGCTACAACGGAGAACAGGGTTTGCAACGCTACATTATCAGCCAATGCAATACTGCCGTAAATGTGATGGAGGTGTATGCGCTTTTCCTGATAAATGGTTATTTGCCTGAAGATATCAATATTGATATTGTACCCCTGTTTGAAACCATTGATGACCTGCGGAATTCAGGCCCCATTATGGAACAATTGTACACCCTGCCGGGGTACCGGGAGCATTTGGTACGCCGTGGCAATCGCCAAACCATCATGCTTGGTTTTAGCGATGGTACCAAGGATGGCGGTTACCTGATGGCTAACTGGAGCATTTACAAGGCAAAGGAGGAACTTACCTCTATTTCAAGACACAACGATATTGAAGTGGTGTTTTTTGATGGCAGGGGAGGCCCCCCTTCGCGCGGTGGCGGAAAAACCAATAAATTTTATGCAAGCCTTGGTCAGAATATTGCCAACAGCGAAATTCAGCTAACCATTCAGGGGCAAACAGTCAGTTCTAATTTTGGTACCATTGATGCCGCTCAGTTCAATATGGAGCAACTGATGAGCGCCGGCTTATCCAATACCCTGTTTGCATCAAAGCTTACTACCCTCGAAAAAAATGAAGAAGCCCTTCTGTCTGAACTGGCATCAACCAGTTTTGATTCTTATGTTGCCTTGCGAAACAGCCCTTCCTTTATGGATTACCTGAGTAACACCAGCCCGTTGCGGTTTTACGGGGCTACCAATATTGGCAGCAGGCCTTCCAAACGTGGCGGCACAAGCAAACTTACCCTTAAAGACCTTCGGGCTATTCCATATGTGGGTTCGTGGAGCCAGATAAAGCAAAATGTTACGGGTTATTATGGTGTAGGAACTGCCTTGAAAAAAATGGAGGATACCGGCCGATGGAACGAAGTGAAAGATTTGTACCAGCATTCATTGTTTTTTAAAACACTGATTGATAACTGCGAAATGGCCATGACCAAATGCTTTTTTCCGCTTACAGCCTTTTTGTCGGACAGCCCGTTGTATGGCCCAATCTGGAAAAAGATTAACGCCGAGTACGAGCTTAGCCGCAAAATGGTACTGCAGCTTTCGGGAAATACAGAATTAATGGCAGATTATCCGCTTGAAAGGGTTTCGGTAATGATGCGCGAGCGTATTGTGCTGCCGCTCACCACCATTCAGCAATATGCCATTTCGCGTATCAGGCGAATGGAAGAACAGGTGATGGATTTGCCGGTAAAACCCAAGTATGAAAAACTGATCATGCGGTGTTCGTTTGGCATTATTAATGCGGGCAGAAACAGTGCATAAACTGATTAGAATCCAGGATAATAATGGAGCGTTTCAGGGGGATTAAATTTTAGAACCCCTGAACGCTTTGAGCCGGTTGATGGCTTCCACTTTATTTTTAACCTGCAATTTTTTGTAAATATGATTAATATGGGTTTTTACCGTAGCCACACTTACAAATAGCGTTTCTCCAATTTGTTTGTAATTTTTACCGGTTGCTACTTCCTCCAGGATTTCAATTTCGCGCCGGCTTAGTTCAGAAAAAGCAGATTGATCGGGGCGGTTATTGCGGTTTTGCAACAGCGTCATCACCTTGCGGGCAATTGCCGGGCTCATATACGATCCATCCTGCAGCACATCATCAATACTGCTCAGTAACTTTTCCTTTGGTTCATCCTTAAGGATATATCCGTCAGCACCCGCCATTATGCTTTCCCATACTTTTTCATCCTGCTCAAATACGGAAAGCATCACAATTTTTATTTCCGGGTATTTGCTTTTTAAAATGGCAGTTGCAGTAATGCCATCCATTTCATCCATTTCAATATCCATCAATATAAGATCGGGTAATGTCCCTCCCTGCCCATTGTTCAGTGCATCAATCAGATCGGTAGCAAGGTCCGTTTCAAAGAATATTTCATATTTGCCTGTAAGGCGGTCAAGGATGTTTTGCCTGAGCAAATTGTTATCATCAACAATGGCTATTTTTTTCATTTTGAATAGATTTAATAGCAATGTCTCCCGGAGGGGACATTGCGCTCAGATTTAATTGCAATGCCCGGAGGGGACATTGCGCTCATTTTCATTTCATCATGGGTGAATATTGTTTATTTTCTTCTATCACTTAACTTTTGCAGGCCACGAAATAAGGATTACGGTACCCTTGCCGGGCCATCCCTCCATGGTAAATGTTCCATCCAGTTCTGTCATTCTTTTCTTCATGTTTTTAAGACCGAAGCCCGGTTTTATTTTTGTTGCGTCAAAACCGGTGCCATTATCCTTCAGTAATATTTCAAATCCTGTATTACTGGTACGTGTGTTAATGGTTATTTCGGTTGCCCGGGCATGTTTTAGTATGTTGTTGCAGGCTTCCTGCACAATGCGAAAGGTATTAAGCGCTGCAATGGGAGATAGGTTTTGATTTTCCGGCCATTCAAAATTTTCATGAATGATTATCCCGTTGCCTGCAATTGCCTGCAGGTATTGCCTTGTCCGGCTGGTCCATTCGCTGGTAGTAAGCTGCTTGCTGTCAAGGGCCCAAATGGCATCTCGCAACTGGCTGAGGGTCTTCCTGGCAATGGTAGTGGGATTTTTTAGCGGATGTTCATGCTTAAGTGCTTCACTGTCTTCCATTTGGTTAATCATCAGGGTAAGCATACTGCCAACATTGTCGTGAAGTTCGCGGCTTATCCGGCTTCGTTCGTCCTGAAGAGCCTTTTCAGCCCTTGCTTCATTTAGTTTTTGCTGGTATTGGCGCTTCACCATTTTCCTGCTTTGGTACCAGGCTAAAGCGGTTGCCGCCACTATTACTGCCCCAAAAAACCAGGGATTCTTAAACCAGGGTAATTTTACCTTTATCATGAGCAGGGTTTTGGCCTCCACCCCTCCCATGTCGGGCCCAATGGTTTTATACTCGAGCCTGTATTGGCCCGGCGCCAGACTGCCCGGCTGCCATTTTCCCGAAGCATTTAGTGGTATCCAGCCGGTATCCAAACCCGTTAACCGAACATATATTTCCGGCCTTGTGTATTCACTGTATTGGTGGCTTGCAATTTCAATGGTAAGTGGTTGATGGTTCCAGGGTAATGTGATGGTAGATAAAGCACTATCAAATAGCTGGCTACCGGCATTTATCTGTCTTAAAAATACCGGGTATGATTTAGTGTTGGGTACCACATGGTCCATATCTACCTCAAGCAGCCCAATATTACATCCCATCCATAAAGTGTTGGTTACAGGGTTGTATTTTGCCGTGGTAAGGTACCAGTTGTTATTAAGCAGCACGGGATAACTGCGGATGGGCCATAACCGGTTTTTGAAGTATAAATGCAAACAGGAGTCAGACAGTACCCAGGTCCTGTTTTGACGATCCTGGAAAATGGAAAGCGTTCGGTTACCTTTAAATCCTTCCTGATGCCCGAAAATGGTAATATCCCTCCCATTCCAACGGCCTGCACCATGTAGCGTACCTATCCAGAGTTCCTTATTTATACTGCATACATCAAACACACTGTTGCTCAGTAGCCCATTTTTCATGGTAAGGTTATATCCGCTTCCGGTTTCCATATTTTTTACGTGCAGCCCGCTTCTCAGGGTCATTATGTATAAACTGTCGCCTATTATTTTTATTCTTTCGGAAAGGGGGCCGTTGATGCCAATTTTCTCGCTCCAGGCGGAATCCAGCCGATCATTTTCTATTTTATGAATACCAAATGAATAACTTGAAATGATAAATGCATTTTTGTATACCTGAACATCACCAAGGTCTCTAATCCTTTGATCCACAGTGGATACCGGAACCCCCAGCTCATTTTTAAGCCAGCCATATCCTGCAACCAGCAGTTTGTTTCCCGGACCTGTTGTACAAAAGTTAATTTCCCTGATTCCGGGGATTTTCCGCTTTTTTAACCCTGTAATTCCTGTGCTTTCTATAGAATATACTGCCTGTTTCGAATTGAAAAAAGTCTGCTCTTCAGCAAAGGCAATTCTTCGGGTGGACTCTCCGGTTGGGTAAAGTTTCAGGTAATCCGATTGCCTGATAAAGATACCATCTCCAAACCTGCTGAAATAAATATTGCCAAAATCATCACCCGTAACACTAAAAAAGTAAACATCCTCCAATTTATCTGGTTGACGGATGTATTTTTCCAGGATGTTCTTTTTATAAATCAATGCGCCGCTTAACCCCCGGTACAGGATGTCCATTTTATCTGAACTAAAAAATTGAGTGCTGCCATTGAGCATTACTCCCGGAGGAAGTGCAAGCCTTGCAGGGTTGTCAGGTTTTCCTGCTTCGTAAATCCAGCAGGATTTGGATCCTGAACTTAAAATTTTATTTCCGCTTCTTCGTAATACGATGGAGTCATTATCCATTTTTGGAACAGGAAGAGCCTTTTCCCTTGCTAATGGATCCAGCCAGGTAATTTCTGCTGATGAATCGTACCATAACCTGCCTGTTTTGTCAGGCACCATATTTCCATTCAATTTTGTACTAAAGCATAAGGGCGAATTTTTTTTTAAAAGGTTGGTAGTATTGAATAGAAAGATTTTTCCAGATGAACTGTCTTTTGCGCTTATCCACCAATGGCCTTTTGGCCCTTGCCAAACCTGTTGAACCAAAACTCCATGCCAGTAAAAGGAAGTGTCTACTTTCAACCGGTTTACCTTACTGGAAATCCGGCTGAAACCACCCCCGCTTCCAGTTATCCAAATGGCACCGTCATCGGCCTCATGTATGGAATAAACAAGGTTGGTTACCAATCCTTCATCGGTGGTTAGAATATCGAGGTTCCGGCCATCGTAACGGCAAAGCCCCTTATCTGTTCCAATCCAGAAATAGCCCTTTTTATCAAAAAGCATAGCAGTAACATAATCCGATGGCAAACCGTCCCTCATGGTAAGGGTTTGGTATATAAATTGTTGCGAAAACAAATTGCAGTTACCCAAAAATGCGGTTAACAGTAAAAGAAAGTAGATCCCAATCCCTTTTTTTTCAGAATTGGAATCCTTTTTTTTTGCTGCAAATGATTTTCCTGCCAAAGACTTCATTATTTAAAAGTAATGTACAATTCAAAGGAAGTTGTTTATGTATCCCCTATAATTCAAAAATCAACCCAATGGCTGATTCATGTCACCTTCAGCCTCTTCCTGTTTCTTTTAATTAATTACCGGTTACCTGCATTAAGTTTGGTCTCATGCCATCGCAACATCCTATTTTTGCCACTTAATATCAGTACAAAACAAAATGATTGACGTAATACTCGGCCTCCAGTGGGGCGATGAGGGAAAAGGAAAGATTGTAGACTATTTTGCTCCCCATTATGATATAATTGCCCGTTTTCAGGGTGGCCCCAATGCCGGCCACACCTTATACGTAAACGGAGAAAAAATTGTCTTGCACCAGATTCCAAGCGGGGTTTTTCACCCCCATACCATCAACCTGATAGGCAATGGGGTGGTATTGGATGCGGTAACCCTGAAACGGGAATGCGACACAGTAGCAAAGTTTGGGGTGGATGTAAAAAAGAACATGTACATAAGCGAACGAACCCACCTGATACTACCCGGACATCGTGCGCTTGACAAGGCAAGTGAAATGCAAAAAGGCGACAGCAAAATTGGCAGTACCCTTAAGGGCATTGGACCGGCATACATGGACAAAACCGGCCGCAATGGCCTTCGCGTGGGCGATTTACTGGATAAAAGCTTCACAACCAACTACATAAAGCTGCGATTGAAGCATCAGCGGTTGCTGGATAACTACAATTTTCAGGAAGATATCAGCAATTGGGAAGAGGAATTTTTTGAAGCCGTGGACTTTTTGCGCTCTTTAAATATTGTAAATGGCGAATATTTCATTAATGATCATATACGCAATGGAAAAAAAGTACTCGCCGAAGGTGCTCAGGGTAGTATGCTCGATATAGACTTTGGTACTTTTCCATTTGTAACAAGCAGCAATACCATTACAGCCGGCGTTTGCAGCGGGTTGGGTGTGGCACCGCAAAAAATTAAAGATGTTCTTGGCGTAACCAAAGCCTATTGTACCCGGGTGGGAAGCGGTCCTTTCCCAACTGAACTGCACGATCAGACAGGTGAAGACCTGCGCAAGGCCGGCAGCGAGTTTGGCGCTACAACCGGGCGTCCGCGCCGCTGTGGCTGGCTCGACCTGGTGGCCCTTAATTTTGCCTGCATGGTAAACGGCGTAACCAAACTCATCATGACCAAGGCCGATGTACTGGATACTTTTACGCCATTGCAGGTTTGTACCGCGTACAATGTAAATGGAACGGTAACCAAGCAGGTTCCTTTCCAGATGACCCGTGCTGAAATTTTGCCGGTTCTTGAAACTTTTACGGGCTGGAGTACGGATACTACACAGGCAAAAAAGCCCGAAGATTTACCGGTAGTGATGCAGCAATACATTGCCTTTATTAACCAGTATTTGGGTGTGCCGGTAAGTTATGTTAGTAATGGGCCGGGAAGAGACCAAATAGTTCCGATTCCCTGAAAAACAGTCAGTGAAAGGGTTTCGGGGGAAGAATTACTTAAAATCGCTAACTGAGAAAGAGGAAAAGAAAAAAAAATTTTGGAAGATTGGATTCGACTCCCAAATTTTACAGCGGGTAATTTCAAAATGAACTTAAACATGACTATGAATACACTAACAACTACTCATGTAAATGAAGATGGCGTGCTGGTTTTTGCCGGTAAGAAAATGAAGTCATTTTACGGCACTGAACCTGCGCTTGCAGAAGCCGGCGAGGTTGAAGAAGCTGCCGTTTATGGATACGGTGCAATTTCCATAGAGTCGGCAGCCCGTAAAAAAAAGGAAGAAGAGGAAGAAGAGGAGGTGGACGATGCGCCTGTTGCAGATGATGACGCTGCCGACGATGATTGGGAAGAGGGCGAAGAAGGCGCGGAAGAGGAAGATGAGTGGGATCCTGATTTCGATGAATTTGATATCCCCAAATCGACCAAAAAAGGAGGAGTTGCAAAAGATGAGGAGGTGGAAGAAGACGTAAAGTTTGATGAAGACCTGAATGAATTCGACGACCTTTTTGGGGATGCCGGGGATGACTTTGATGATGACGATGATTTTTAACGGAGGCTTCTCCCTTGAATATAGCCGAACTATTTAACGATATCCGGGTTAATCCCGATTTTATGTTTCAACTGCTGAACCGTGCATCAAGGTTCGGCAGTTGTTGTTTTTTAGATAACAAAGGGTACCACTCCACGCTGAACGCCCATGAGTTTTTACTTGGCTGTGGCGAAACAGCTTCTGTTGAATTAACCCCTGGCAGCAGTCCCGAACAACTCGATGCTTTTCTTGATGCCCACAGGGGCCAATGGATTTTCGGTCATTTTTCATACGATTTCAGGCAAAGCCTGCATGGAATTGAAAGCAAAAAGCCGGATCCTGTTGGGTTTTCCTCTGCCCGGCTTTTTGTTCCGGCCATTTGCCTGAAGGGAAATGCTTCATCCATTTCGGTTGCCTATTGTAATCCGGGTTTTGATGCCGAAGCCTTTTTAAAGGAGGTTTTATTGGAACCTGCGCATCCTGTATCCAATCCATCGTTTAACCTGAAACCAAGGATTAACCGCGCTGATTATATTGATATTATCAAAAAGCTTCAGGCTCATATTTTGCGCGGCGACTGTTATGAAATAAACTTTTGCCAGGAGTTTAGCGCCACTTCCGCACCGGTTTCGCCGCTTTCTGTTTACCACGGGTTAACCAATGCTTCTCCAAACCCATTCTCCTGTTTTTATAAGCAGTACAACTCTTACCTGATGTGTGCAAGCCCCGAAAGGTTTCTTGCCAAGCGTGGGCAGCATCTGTATAGTCAGCCGATAAAAGGTACCGCAAAGCGCTTTCCCGGCAATTGGCAGGCTGATGAGGCCTCACGTGTGGCGCTTCGCGGCAGTAAGAAGGAATTGAGTGAAAATGTAATGGTGGTTGATCTTGTACGCAACGACCTTTCTAAGATTTGCGAAAAGGCAAGCGTAGTGGTAGATGAGCTTTTCGGTATTTATTCCTACCCGCAGGTTCATCAGATGGTTAGTACGGTTTCGGGTACTCTGAAATCAGGGGTATCCTTTTCCGAAATTCTGGCTGCCACTTTTCCTATGGGAAGTATGACCGGAGCTCCCAAAATGCGTGTAATGGAGTTGATTGAGCAATACGAACCTTCGCGCCGGGGTCTTTTTTCAGGTACAGTGGGTTATTTTTCGCCGGATGGTGATTTTGATTTCAATGTAGTCATCAGGAGTATCCTCTACAATGAAAATACTCAATACCTTGGTTATCAGGTTGGTGGAGGAATTACCTGGTACAGCAGACCCGAAGAGGAATATGAAGAGTGTATGCTAAAGGCGGAAGCGATCAGGAAAGTGCTTGGGGGAGGTTGAGGGAAGTTCCGGCTGGTCGCGTGGGGGATTTGCAGGGCGGCAAGTCCCGACGGATCGGGTATTGGCGGGTCGGGTGGGGGATTTGCAGCGCGGCAAGTCCCGACGGATCGAGCGAGGTTGAGGAAGGAAATACCAGGGTACATGAATAATAGAGTACATGAATACTCGAATACATGAATACTCGAATACATGAATACCCGAATTATTGGAATGCTGAATTCGGGATTTGAAATTTGAATCTTAGAATTTTGGAATTTGGGATTTGAATTTTGGAATTTGAATTTTGGAATTTTCCCAAATTATTACTTTTTTTTCTTCACTGTAGTAGCAGGAACCGCAGCTTTCTTAGGTTCGGGAAAACCTTCGGGCGCTTCGGTTACGCTTTGCAGGCTTGCCATAATGCTTTGCTGCAGTATCTGGTACCGGTTGTTGGAGAATTGCTGCATTTTTTCTTCAGGAAGTCTGAGTTCGTATCCGGCTTCTTCTGATACAAGCTTATCAAATCCGGGATTTAACTTGTTAAACTGCGCAATATCATACCCGAGCGAATTGGAAAGGATAATGGAATTGTATTTTCCCTGAATTTTTTGGGTAGTAGTTCCTTCAATAGCCTGTGAAGAAAGCTTAGCCCGCAGACTGTTGTTCTCTCCAAAACCATTTGAAATGGCTGCGGTGTTTTCTTCAATTGCTTTCTCGTGAAGCGAAGCAAGTTCTTTTGAGGTAACCGTGGTTACGCCGCCGGTGCCTTCCATTACATAATGGGTAGCAATAAATTTCTTTACATGATTGCGGCTTTCGGTGGGCAAACTGTATTGCAGTGCCCAAAAATCGCGCGATCCGGTTCGCTTAATGGCGCTGAATACCCGGCCGGGACCGCCATTGTAGGCTGCAATTACCAGCAGCCAGTCGCCGCCAACCTGATCGTATAATATTTTGAGGTAACGGGCAGCCGCATGTGTACTTTTATAGTAGTCTGTCCGGTCATCGCGGTATTGGTTCACCACCAAACCCAATTGTTTAGCCGTTTCGGGCATAAACTGCCAGGGACCGCGGGCGCCTACCCAACTAACGGCCGAATTTTGGAGGTTACTTTCAATTACCGCAAGGTATTTCAGTTCAGCAGGTAGCCCATAACTTGAGAGAATATGTTCCATCATCCTGAAATAGGGCTTCCCCCAAACTTTCATGGATTCTAGGTGCGACCTGTGTTTGTCAATATAATCATCAATATAAGGAACAGCCTTGGGATTGATCTGTAAGGCATAGGGTTGGGCAGGATTATAACCGTCGCTCGTAAATAAATCGCGGAATCCTTTAGTCTCTATATCTTTTTTTGCGGCGGAGTCTTTTTTCGCTTCTTTTACTTTGGGTTCGGTTTCGCCAATGCGGGCACCTGCCTGCACCGAAACAAAAGCCACCAAAACCAGTACGAATAATTTCTTCATAATCATAAAACGGCCTCCAACATCTTAGCTTATCCTGAAAAGCCTTTTTGTGAATAAAAGTATATCCTATCGTTCTTTAACAAGCGATTCAATATACGAACCAATTTGGTGCAAAGGTAACTCATGCCAGTGGTTTGTCATCACCTGAAGCCCAAAAGGCATTCCGTTTGAATGCCTGAAACCCGGAATTGCCAGCCCCGGAACACCCGTTAAATTGGCAAAAACGGTATAAATATCGGCAAGGTAAATGGCTACAGGATCCTTTTCATTTTGCCCAAGCGGAAAAGCGGTGGAAGGACTTACCGGCATTAAAATTGCGTCGAAACCATTGAAAACATTGGCTACCTGATTGCAAAGCATGGACCTTACCTGTTGGGCTTTGGTAAAATAAGCATCATAATATCCCGAGCTTAATACAAAGCTGCCGAGCATGATACGACGTTTCACTTCCCTGCCAAAACCTTCGCTCCTGTTCAACTTATAAAATTCTGTTAAATCTTCGGTTGGTTGTTCCGTCCGGTGTCCAAATCGCACCCCATCGTACCGCGAAAGATTGCTGCTTGCCTCTGCAGTAGTCAGCACGTAATAGGCGGGTACAATATAATCAAGCAGAGCAAAGGGTACTTCCTCTACCAAATGCCCTGCCGCCCTGAGTTTTTCAAAAAGGCCGGTTATTGCATTTTTTATTTCAGGATCAAGACCTGGCAGTGATAAAGTGGCGTCAAACCAGGCGAACCTGTATTTTTTTTCACTGTTGAAAGCAACGCTGCTTATTTGCCCAACCGGGTGATTTCCGGTTGTGGCGTCCATAACATCACCCCCGGCCATGTTTTCATAAACAAGTGCTACATCCTCTATGGAATTGGCTAAAACGCCGATACAATCAAATGAGCTGCCGTAGGCAATCAGCCCATATCGGCTGATCCGGCCATAGGTAGGTTTTAGCCCGGCCACACCGCAAAAATCTGCAGGCTGCCTTACGCTGCCTCCTGTATCGCTGCCAAGTGAAGCCATACACAGCCCGGCTTGTACCGATACGGCCGAACCCCCTGAACTGCCACCCGGAACCTTTGTAGTATCGGCCGCATTCAAGGCCGGCCCCCATGCCGAATTTTCATTACTGCTGCCCATGGCAAACTCATCGCAGTTGCATACCCCAATAATAATGGCGCCGGCATCAATAATTCGCTGAACGGCTGTTGCGGTAAAAAGAGAATGATACCCTTTAAGCATCATGGAACCCGCTGTTACCTCGTGTTCTTTGTAACAAAGCACATCTTTAATGGTAATCACCACGCCATGCAGGGGTAGCAATGTTTCACCTGCCGCCAATTTTTGATCGAGTTGCTTTGCCCTTTCCAGTGCCTCTTCAGCAAAAACGGCTACAACCGCATTCAGATCGCTTTTTTGCTGAATAACAGACAGGTAATGCTTTACAGCGTGGGTGCAGGTGGTTTCACCTTGCCTTAATTGTTGGTGGTAAGTGGTAATATTGGTAAATAAAAAAGCCATCAGGGGTTAAATGGTACTAAAAAGGCAGTTGCAGCCATTGAAAATGTTCTGCATCTGCCTTCCAGTTTGTAAAAAAATAACCGGTTTACGCCTCTTTGGAGAGACTGCCTTCAGATTTTTTTTCGTTCATGCCTTCCTCAATTTCCTTTTTCACATTGTCTTTGGCATCTTTGAACTCGCGGATTCCACGACCAAGACCCCGCATAAACTCCGGAATTTTCCTACCCCCAAAAAGGATAAGAACGGCAATTACGATAATAATCCACTCCGAACCACCGGGAAAAGCGAGCAATAATTGATGTAACATAGCTTTCAGTTAATTAAGCAAAGGTAAGGGAATCATTGACAGTTTTAAATCTTCTGAAATCCAAAGTTGGCACAACTTTAAGACTAAAACTGCCTAAAAAAGGAAAAGGTAGCCCTTTTAAAAAAAGGGCTACCTTTTGAAAATATTTTCAACAAACTACTTGGTAGAAACGCGCTTTTCCTTGATACGGGCACTCTTTCCGCTCAATTCGCGCAGGTAGAACAGCCTTGAACGACGCACCTTACCTGCTTTATTCAACACGATGCTGTCAATATGCGGACTTGCGAAGGGAAAGGTACGCTCAACACCTACACCATCGCTGATCTTACGAACAGTAAATGATGCAGTAGCACCGATACCCTGGCGCTTGATAACGTCTCCCTTAAAACTCTGGATACGTGTTTTGGCACCTTCCACAACTTTGTAGTTAACGGTAATATTATCACCTGCTTTGAAATTCGGGTATTGCTTTACCTCGGCAAGTTGATCCTGAACATATTTAACAGCCT
>ERZ795056.5321-NODE-5321-length-12970-cov-6.895858_pt1 | contig 12970 bp, 10 predicted proteins | sample MGYA00375140_ERZ795056 | MGnify/ENA primary metagenome ERZ795056 (study PRJEB30185, sample SAMN05720227) | activated sludge metagenome | isolation source: Anaerobic digester | place: USA | collected 2015-03-09 ...
CCGGCCGGCTGGAAGAAATGCCTGCGGAGGAGGGATTCCCCGCGTACCTTGCGACGAGACTGGCGGAGTTCTACGAGCGTGCCGGAATGGTCGAAACGCTCGGAGGAAGCACGGGATCTGTCAGCGTGATCGGGGCTGTTTCTCCTGCCGGCGGAGATTTCAGCGAACCGGTGACCCAGCATACGAGGCGCTTCATCCGCTGTTTCTGGGCCCTCGACCGGGGGCTCGCCAATGCCCGGCATTATCCGGCCATCTCCTGGCTGGAATCCTACAGCGAATATGTCGAAGAAATCGAGGATTGGTGGGCCGGCGTCGATCCCGACTGGAAAAAACAGCGGGATCAGGCTCTGGAGATCCTTCAGCGCGAGGACCGTCTCCAGCAGATTGTCAAACTGGTCGGGCCGGATGCCCTGCCCGACAACCAGCGACTGGTCCTCTTGACGGCGGAACTCCTCAAGAATGCCTTTCTCCAGCAAAATTCATTCGATACGAACGATATGTATGCCGTTCCGGAGCGCCAGGTCCTGATGCTCCGGGCCCTCCTGGATTTTCACGTCCATGCGGAGCGTGTGATCAAACGGGGAGTCCCGATCGGGCGTGTCCGGGAGTGTCCTCTCCTGGATGACCTCCGGCGGATGAAATCGACCATTCCCAACGAAGAAGCCCGGGCGATTGACGGAATTCGTCAGGCTGTGATTGCCGCACTTGCCAGACTGGAAGGGGATTTTGCATGAGCCGGATGGTGTATCGTGGAGTTTCAGTGATCAATGGTCCGCTTGTGGTGATCGAGCGGACCAGGGCCGTCGGATATGGCGAACTCGTCCGGATCAGGGACAGTGAAGGGAATGAACGGACCGGGCAGGTCCTCGAAGTCTCGACCAATGCCGCAGTGGTCCAGGTCTTTGGTGGCACGGCCGGCCTGACTCAGTCGGGGACGGAATGCGTTTTTACCGGGAGTGCTCTGCGGATTCCGGTTTCCCGTTCCATGCTCGGTCGAGTCTCGACGGGACTCGGTCTTCCCAGGGATGGGGCGCCAATCCATCTGGATGGTGAGATGCGGGATGTCAACGGGAGCCCGATCAATCCCTGGGCCAGGGTCTATCCCCGGGACTGCATCCAGACCGGGATATCGGCCATTGACGGGATGACGACCCTGATCCGCGGGCAGAAGCTCCCCATTTTTTCGGGAAACGGGCTGCCCCACAACCGCTTGGCCGCCCAGATCACCCGCCAGGCCAAACTTCGGTCCGCTGACGAGGAATTCACGATTGTCTTTTGTGCCATGGGCATCAAGCATGACGTGGCCCAGTTTTTCGTCCGTTCCTTCGAGGAGAGTGGGGTCCTGGACAGGGTGGCCATGTTCCTCTCCCTGGCGGATGATCCGACCATGGAGCGGCTGGTCACACCCCGTTCGGCGCTGACCCTGGCGGAATACCTGGCGTTTGACTGTGACATGCACGTTCTTGTCGTGATGACTGATATGACCAATTATTGCGAGGCCCTCCGGGAGATCGCGATCGCCAAGGGGGAGATCCCGTCACGCAAGGGGTATCCGGGATACCTCTACAGCGATCTTTCGACCCTCTATGAGCGTGCGGGCCGGATTCACGATTCGTCGGGATCGATCACCCAGGTTCCGATTTTGACGATGCCGTCCGATGATATCTCCCATCCGGTTCCGGATCTGACCGGCTATATCACCGAGGGGCAGATCGTTCTTGACCGGGAACTTCATGGTCGTTCCGTGTATCCGCCGATTGCAGGCCTGCCGTCCCTCTCCCGTCTGATGAAGGACGGGATCGGCGAGGGGGCGACGCGCGAGGACCACCCGGCCCTGGCCAGCCAGCTCTTTGCCGCATACTCGCGGGTCAAGGATGTACGGAGTCTGGCGGCCGTGATCGGTGAGGAAGAACTCTCGACACTGGACAAGCAGTATCTACGTTTTGGTGAGGTTTTCGAGCGGAATGTCCTTTCGCAGGGTGAATACGAGGACAGGAGTATCGACGAGACCCTCGACAGGGGCTGGCAGGCTCTCGCTGTTCTTCCACGGGATGAACTTGTCCGGGTCAGTCATGAGCAGATCAAGCGGCATCTGCCGGACTCCGCTGGAGGTGGCTGATGGCAGGCTATGCACCGACCAAGAGTGTCCTGCTCCAGGTACGCCGGACCCTTTCGTTCGCAAGGGAGGGTCATGATCTTCTCGAGCAGAAACGCGAGTTCCTCGTCATGGAATTGATGCACTATGTTAACAGGGTCCGGATTCTTGAAAAGGAATTCCTTCTGAAAAACGCGACACTCCGCGGGGCCTATGCACGAGCCTTGTTTCACGGCGGGATCCGGCCATTAATCGAGAGCGGGAAGAGTGTCCGCCAGTCATGGCGAATCCTGATCAAGGAGACCCCGGTCATGGGACTGAATCTTCCGGAGGCGAAGATCGAGAAGGCTGGGCCTCCGGCCTTTCCGGCGGGTATGGACGGCGGTGCTGCTTTTGATGAACTGGAGCATGCTGTCCGGGATCTTCTTTCGACCCTGGTCGAGATGGCTGCCGTCAAGACGGCCGTCTGGCAGTTGGCTCGTGAGGTCAAGAAGACGCAGCGCCGTGTGAATGCACTGGACAGGATCGTGATTCCTGAGAACGAAGCCATGGAAAAGCATATCCAGGATGTTCTGGACGAGAGCGAACGCTCCGCGTTTTTTGTCCAGAAACGCATACGGGAGGGCCGATGAGTCTCTTGCGAAAACCGCATTATGAAGGGATGTTTCAACGGGTTCTGATTGTTGTCGACGGATCTGCCGCCGGAGTCAGGGCGGCCAAATTCTCCATCATGGTTGCCCGCAGAACGGGGGCGGAACTCTTTGCCATCTCGGTGGTGGATACGGCAACCATCCGTGAGCTCGAGCTTTCAAGAATCTTTGTGGAGGAAGAGGGCCGTGAATACGAACGCAGCCTGGAAGAGGATGCCAAAAAGCACCTGCATTATATTGCCAGCCTCGCGGAATCGAAAAAATGTCACGTCGAAACCGTCCTTGAACGTGGTTCGGTGTATGGCCGGATCGTCGAGTTTGCCATGGAAAAAGAGATCGACCTGATCGTGATCGGGGGAGAGATCGGCCAGGACCGGGGGGGGGCGCGTGACCGGGCATCCCTCGAGTATCTCCGGGTCTTGCGGGAAGCCCGGCAGTCGGTCCTGTTTGTGAAGAATCCCGATGTCGACGTGGATTTCAAGAAGCTCTAGGCCTGGCGGTTTCGCAGGATCTGCATGACCGGAGGTGGCGTCCGTCCCCGCCATTCGACTCTGGTAAACCGTTCCTGGCCGGTGACAAGGTGGTCGATCAGTTCCACACCGATGCAGCCCAGCATCGCTTCGACCTGGAGGGAGAGATAGACGTCCTGCTCGCTCGGGGTACATTCACCGGATGGATGGTTGTGTGCGAGAATGACACCGGCGGCATTGACCATCAGGCTGGAACGGACAAGCCGTCTCATGTCAAGATCGCATCCGGCCGGGCGGCGTTTGGCTGCCACTTCATCACAGAGAAGGACGTGACTGCGATTGTCGAGGTAGAGAGCGAGGATTGACTCGCAACTGTCAAGGGGCATGCGTTCGCGGAAGACGGCCCAGGCATCGTTGGGCGAGATGATGCAGTTCCCTTTTTGTTCGGACCGGAGGAGCATGCGTTTTCCCAGTTCCATCCCGCCAAGAATGGCGGCACAGCGGGCACTCCCGATACCCGGGACATTGACCAGCTCCCCGGGGTGTGTGCGGAAGAGCCCGAGGAGGGAACCGTTGACAGTTTCGAGCAGGCGTGCCGCGATGGCACAGGCGGGATCATTGGCCGTGCCGCTTCCGATGATGGCGGTCAGGAGTTCAAGATCGGGGAGTGCTCCCGGGCCAAGGCGGAAGAGCCGCTCACGGGGACGTTGTTCATTGATGGACCAGACTGTGTTCATACCTGAGTACAGTCCGGCAGACGGTGACGGTGCCCACTTTTTTCAAAGAAATTACATCGGTCGCCGTGATGCGTGGATGAAGCGGTCGTCCTCGATTCTCGCCCGGTCGTCAAAGAGCAGGTGCCCGAGGAGGACATCGACGTGTTCCTCAAACCAGGCGTCCCGGGCGAGGTTGACATTGATCTCGTCAAAAAAGGGCGTTGTCTGGGAGACGAAGTTCTGGCGGTAGATGCCGAGGATCTCCGACTTGGTATAGCCGCGTTCACTGATGATCTGCTCGAGCCAGGCCAGAAAGAAGTGTTCCCGGCTGTGTCTCGCCATGTGTTCGAACCAGTGGACGAGGGCGGCTGAAGCCGTGCGTCGTTTGCGCAGGGCTTCGAGCATCCGGGCTGCCGAAAAAAGAAGTCGTACCCCTGTCAGGATCAGGAAAACCGAGACGACAAAATGCAGTGAGACGTAGGATGCCATGCAGGCCAGAATGGCTGCCATCGAGAGGAGGGCATGTCGCCGGGCGGCATGTGCCAGTGCCGCGAAGGAGAACGAGGCATGTTTTCGCGCAATCTGCATGTGCATCTGTGCCAGGACGAGAAGGGCAAGCGCGGTGATGCCGGGAATGGCCAGGGTGATCGTGATCCAGAGGAGCCGGCGGACGATGAAGGGAGAGAAGAGACTGAAGACTCCGAGGAAGAGGAGCCCTGCCGACAGAAAGAGGATGCCGAACCCGATGATGCGGGCGGCAGTCCGTTCCTTCTTCCGGCGGATTCCGTGCCAGGCGAGGAGAAAGGACCCGATCCATGCCAGGATGATGCTCCCCCAGCCGATGAGTTCGGCACTCCCGGTCAGGATGAAACCCAGGATGGAGAGCCCGGCAGCAGAGAAATAGAGGATGACCGTCAGGTGGGATGCGAGGACCGGGGAGGGCACGTCGTGGAAGGCGTCATTGTTGGCAAGCTTTGCCACAAGCTGGTGCCCCTTCTGCGTGAGGGCATAGTGTGTGCCGTCATCCAGAACCAGGCCAGCTTGTTCGAGTCGTGCCAGAGCACTGGCGGTGTGTTCGCGCAGGCTGATGGAAACAAGGCTGTTTTCGAAATCTTTTTCGGCCGCCAGCGCCGTCAGGGTTGTCAGATCGGCGGATGACTCGGCCAGACGGCTGAGGAGACAGGCTTCAAGAGGATTCAGCCCGGCTTTGCGGATACGGGAGCGGGCAATCCGGCGGCGTACGATTTTCATGGTACAAAAATACAGATTTGTGCCGGAGACAGGCAAGGCCGCTCTGTCGGGAAGCCGGGCCGGAAAAACACTGTGTCCTGACAGTATGCTTGTATTCCCTTGCCCGGGCGGGTATACTGCGCGCAGACGGAACGGGGAGGAAGGCGGGATGGAGCACAATATCTTCGAAGCGGCCATGCACGGGAATATTGCAGCGCTGGAGCGTTGTCTTCAGTCCGGAGCCGACATCAGTGCTGCCAGCCGTGAGCGGGAGGCCTGGACCCCCCTTGTCCTGGCGGCGGGGAACGGGCATCTGGAGATGGTCAAGTGCATCCTGGCAAAGGGTGCGGGTGTCAATCAGACCATCCCCCGTGGGGAGTATGCGGGCTGGACCGGTTTGATGCGGGCATCCTGGGGAGGCCATCCCGAGGTGGCCCGGTTTTTGATCGAACAGGGTGCGGATGTCAATCTGGCCAATGAATACGGCGGAACAGCCCTGATGCATGCCTCGATCGAGGGGCATCCCTCGGTTGTCCGGCTGCTACTGGCCAACGGGGCTGTGGTCGATGCGGAGGACAATAACGGGTTGACCGCGATGATGCTGGCAGCCATCGCCGGAACCGAGGAGACGGTCCGGATCCTGCTGGAACACGGGGCCGCTGTTGACCATCGCGCGGGGAGCATGGCCGGAGGCGGGACCGCGTTGATGCTGGCCGCTCACGAAAAACATGCCCGGATTGTACACATCCTGCTCGATTACGGAGCGGATGCCCATGTGCGGAATGCCTACGGACTGGATGCGCTGACGATTGCGCAGCGGGCCGGGAGCCAGACCATCATCAGGATGCTTGAAAAGGCCGGTCGGCGCCAGGTCTGAGAGATGTTCCGGCGAAAGAGCTGGCGTGTCGGGCAGTGCGCAATGGCCTTTCCTCATGAACCTGAAAAAAAAACGGGTTTCCCGCCTGTCCTGCCTGTAGATTTTTTCCTCAAAGTGCCGGGTGCCAGCGGGAATTTTCCGGCCCGGGTATTTGTGGAGGAAGCGGATGGACAGACTGCAGGAGATTGCACGCCGGAGGACCTTTGCCATTGTCAGTCACCCGGACGCGGGGAAGACCACGTTGACCGAAAAGCTCCTCCTGTTTGGAGGCGCGATCCAGGTCGCCGGTGCTGTCAAGTCCAACAAGATCAAGCGGGCTGCGACGTCCGACTTTATGGAGATCGAAAAGCAGCGCGGAATCTCGGTGGCGACATCCGTGATGGCCTTCGAATACGGTGGTCTCAAGATCAACATTCTCGATACTCCGGGCCACCAGGACTTCGTCGAGGATACCTTCCGCACCTTGACGGTGGTGGACAGCGTGATCGTGGTGGTGGATTCCGCCAAGGGTGTCGAGGCCCAGACGGAAAAGCTGATGGAGGTCTGCCGGAGACGGCACACCCCGGTCATCGTCTTCATCAACAAGCTCGACCGGGACGGTTTGGATCCCTTTGATGTCCTGGACGAACTGGAAAGCAAACTCTCGATCACGGTCTCTCCGATGACCTGGCCGGCGGGGATGGGGCATGCCTTCCGCGGGGTCTGGAACCGGCACACCAACCGGTTCTGCATTTTCAGCCCGCATGGCAAGCAGGAAGAGGGCGATGTGGTGGTTGTGGACGATGTCCGCTCACCCGTGCTTGGCCAGCGTCTCGGGCATGCCGCCGAAAAACTGGTCGAGGATCTGGACATGGTGTCCGGCGTCTATCCCGGCTTTGACCGCGAACGCTGGTTGAAGGGCGAGATCGCCCCGGTGTTTTTCGGAAGTGCGATCAACAATTTCGGGGTCAAAGAACTCCTGGACTGTTTCGTGGATATCGCACCACCCCCCGGTCCGGTTGCGGCCGAGGAACGAGAGGTGCACCCGCAGGAGCAGAAATTCACAGGATTCGTTTTCAAGATCCACGCCAATATGGATCCCCGCCACCGCGACCGGTTGGCATTTTTTCGGATCGTCTCCGGATCCTTCCAGCGGAACGAAGCCTATTACCATGTCCGGCTTGACCGGCAGCTCCGCTTCTCCAGTCCGCACGCTTTTCTGGCGGACAAGAAGGAGATCGTGGACGAGGCCTTCCCCGGGGACATCGTCGGCCTGCCTGACAGCGGGAATTTCAAGTTGGGGGATACCCTGACAGCGGGAGAGGTCCTGCACTACAGGGGTGTCCCGAGTTTTGCGCCCGAACACTTCCGCTACGTGGACAATGCCGACCCGATGCGGGCCAAGCAGCTTTCGAAGGGCCTGGCCGAACTTCTTGATGAGGGTGTGGCCCAGCTTTTTACCAGTCTGACGAGCGGGCGGAAGATTATCGGGACGGTGGGCGTGCTCCAGCTCGAGGTCCTGCAATACCGGCTCGAGCACGAATACAATGCCAAATGCCGGTATCAGCCGATCGAGATGCACAAGGCTTGCTGGGTCAGTTCCGAGGATCCGGCGGTGCTTGCCGAGTTCCGCGCCAAGCGCGAGGCATCCTGCGCCCTCGACCGCCACGGCCGGCTGGTTTTTCTGGCGCACTCTGCCTGGGCCATCAAGCTGGCCCAGGATGATTTTCCCCGTGTCCAGTTCCATTACAGTTCGGAATTTTAGGCCGGCGGGGATGGGTGTGCAGGGTTACGTTTCAGGTCTGCGGTCTGCGCTGACTGTTTTGTATGGGGAACAGTCCTCAGGCCGGTTGATGGATGGTCTGGTCGAGGCAGCCGTGCGCCATCCCTTTGCCGTCCCGCCGGGTTGGGCCGGGCGGCTCGGGGGGCCGGGTTCGCCGCTCTGGAAACAGTGTGTCCCGGACATCAGGGAACTCGAAGCGGGCGGGGAGAGCGCTTCGTGCGATCCCCTCGCCGAGACGCGCTACGCCGTGCTGCCCGGTGCCATCCAGCGCTATCAGGACAGACTCCTCGTGTTTGTCAGTGACCGCTGCGCGGGCTACTGCCGCTTCTGTACGCGCCGGCGGATGGTCGGTCGCACCGGGGAATCGCGCAGCCGGGAGACGTCCCTTTCCGGTATGGAGACTGTTCCTCAAAAAGCTGTGGCCGTCCCTGCCGACCGAGGTGCTGTGGTGGCCTGGCTGCGGGCACACCCCGGGGTGCGGGATGTGCTTCTCTCTGGTGGGGATCCCCTCATGCTGGATGACGACGGGCTCGAGGCCTGGGTCAGGGAGATCCGTGAGGCCAGGCCGGATATCCTGATCCGGATCGGGACGCGGATGCCATCCTTCGCACCGGAGCGGGTCAGTCAGGGTCTCTGCAGGCGGCTGGCCGCCCACGGACCCGTCTATGTGAATGTCCACTTCAATCACACGGACGAATTGACGGAGGAGGCCCGGCTGGCTTGCCGGCGGATGAACGCGGCCGGCCTGATCACGGGAAACCAGACGGTCCTCCTGGCCGGGGTGAATGACTCGGTCAGCCAGTTGCGGGAACTCTTTTTCGGTCTCCTCTCCTGCGGGGTTCGTCCCTACTACCTGCACACCATGGATCACGTCGGGGGCACGGCGCACTTTCGGGTGCCCTTGTCCCGGGCCGCCGCACTTTGGGAGGATCTGGCACTCACGACCAGCGGGATGGCCGTCCCGCGCATGATGATCGATCTCCCCGGAGGGGGCGGAAAGATCCAGTACATGCGCGGGATGCTGGCCGAGGATCACGGAACAGGGAGACTCGTGTTCCGGAATGTGGATGGTGGCGTGACACCATACCGGGATCTGCCTGACGGAGGTCCACAGTGAAGCGGGGGGCTCAGTCGGGGGCAATCGTCGGCGTGGTGGCGTTCCATTCGCGGGTGCGGCGCGGGATTGCGGAACAGGGCGGTTTGACCCTCGCCCTGGCGTCGGCCATCATGGAACAGCTCGAGCGGGTCCATGCCTGGTGCGCGCAGCACGGGCGACGGATCGACAGCCTGCCTCCGATGACCCGGCGTGCGGTTGAGGATCTGACACGGATCATCATGGAAGCGGGGAGCGGGAAGGGTGAGATCCGGGAGGAAGCATCACCGGTTGAGCGCGGCTGGTCGGTCCCGGGATTGCAGCGAAAGGTGACCGGTTGGCTTGACCGTCTGGCCGCTGCCCGGAATCCCGCTGCCAGGACACTCTATCGGGAGGATGCGCTGGAATGGATGGCTTCCTTGCGTTCCTTGATGGAGTACAAGGGCTGCCGGCAGGATGATCTGCCTGTCAACGAACAGCGTCTGTTGGCGCGTTTTTCCGCCTGGTGCGAAACCCCATGGCACGAGGTGATTCCGGCGGCTGCCGAGGTGTTTGAAGTAACCCTGATGGAGGGCATGCCGCCGGCGTTTTTCGGCATGAAGACGGCCCAGCGGCCCGGCTTGCGCTATCTTCCGGTCGATGGCCGGCTCTGGCAGGTGACGCGCCGTGGGCGGCTTCCCGAGTTTTCGATATCGGAAATGTTTTTGCTGGACGGGAGCCTTGAGGTGCCACGGCGCCTGGCTCGTCTCCTCTCGGGGCAGGCCGGCCGGTTGGCCGCCCGGGAACGGCGTTTTTTGCGGGACTGGATCCGGAGCGGGACGGTTGTGGACTACATCCTCCGTATCGGCAGGGATGTCCGTCCCGGCGAGGGAGGGGCGCGGGGGATGGTGCGTGACCTGGTCGGGTACTGGGAGCGGATCAACGAGCGGGATTTTGCGGGTAGGCTGGGCCGGCCCGATCTGGGCTGGACGAGACGGGTGGCGCATTGCCGGACCGGGTACTACGATGCGATGACCGACAGGATCGTCATCTCGGCCGCTCTCGACGATGCCGCGGTTCCGGAATACGTGCTTGATTTTGTGCTGTACCACGAGATGCTGCACCAGGCATCCCGCCTGGATATTCTGACAGGCCGGGGCCGGGTGCATGACAGGGATTTCAGGATTGAGGAACAGCGTCATCCCCGCTACCACGAGGCTGAAGCGTTTTTACGCGGGCTGGCCCATAAACGCTGATCGGCCCGGTGACTATATTTCCGGAGTGCCCGCAACAACGGGAATCCAGACTGTGCAGAATACAACGATGATCAGAGGTGTTTGATGAAACGGACCTTCCGGGGAATGAGTCTTGTCATGATGGTGCTGGTGACGGCCTGTGGAGGCGGGGTCCGGCCCGAGGGGAGTCAACCGGAGGTGCCGCAGGCCGGAATCCTGGTCCAGCACGCACACCGGACAGCCGTTCTCCTGACCGCCATGGACCAGGCCGGACACGGAATGGCCAGCATGGATGAAACGGGCGAGGTCTGTCTCTGGGACGGCGACGGACGGATCCAGGCCAGGATTCCCGGTCAAGGCGGCGAGGGAAGCGCGCTCGCGTTTTCTCCGGACGGAAGCCTGCTGGCCATTGCCTGGAGGGACGTCCTTTCCTTCACGCAGAGAGTCGCCGTCTACCGGATCGGCGGGAGACAGGACAACGCTTCTGTCTGGATCCGGACGCATCCGGTGAGCATGCTGCAGGCCCAGGTTCCCCAGGCCGTGACCGCCATGGACTGGAATCCGGCGGGAACGACCCTGGCACTCGTGGCCAGAGACGGTGTCCGGACATGGAATGTCGGTACACAGGAACTTGTTGCCCTGAAGATCCCCGGCTGGAACGAGAGGAATTGTGTGGCGCTGGCATTTGCCGGGCCCGGTTCGTTTCTTGTGGCCGATGAAGCCGGGACGGTCACCGTGATTCCCGCGACTGGAGCGATACGGGAACGGGTCGTGAGCAGCGGGTTGGGACCGGTGACAGCGCTTGCCGGGGGAACGGACGGGGAGATCCTGATCGGTCATGCCTCCGGGCGGATCCGGGTCATCGGTGCAGGGGACGGACAGATGCGAGACCTCTTTTTGGGAGGAACGATTGCCGGATTTGTCCGACAGGGCCTCGCCCGGGATGCCCTTGTCTTCGACGGAAGGCGGGCCTTACTCCTGACCATCGCCGGAGCAAAACGGATGGAGCGCATCCTCCCGGGGCAGGTCCGCGGAGAACGCGCTGTCTCCATCCGGGCCGACGGACTCCTCTGTGTCGGGTACACTGATGGCGGTCTGGGAGTCTGGCGAAGCGACGGGACCCTGCGCCCGGTCCCGACACTCTCGCCGGCCATTACCGCGCTGGCAGTGTCGACGGGAGGGATTTTGTCGGTGGGGACCAGTGCCGGAAGGCTCTTGACCCTCGGTCGTAAGCTTGAAACCATCCGCTGGGCAGCGGCGCATGACGGTCTGGTGCGGTCATTGGCGTGGAGACCCGCGGGCGATTTGCTCCTCTCGACCGGGTATGAGGGCCGGGTGGTGCTCTGGAATCAGTCAGGAGTGGCTCTCCGGGCAGCGACAGCGCATCGGGAAGCCGCCAACCGGGGTGTCTGGAGCCGGGACGGCCAACGCTATGCGACGGCGGGAACCTGGGACAAGAGTATCCACATCACACAGGTCTCCGGATACAGGGAAGCCTTGTTGACGGGGCATTTTGAGGCGGTCATGGCGCTGGCCTTTGCTCCCTCTGGAGAGATCCTGGCCAGTGCGGCCAACGACAGCACGATCAGACTCTGGACCAGGGGCGCCAATCCGGGACTCTGGACGGAGCGCACTATTGACCGCATGTCCGGGGTGGAGACCCTCATGTGGAATGCGGACGGGTCGGAACTGTTGGCGGCCGGGTATGACGGGGTGCGTCGGATCCGGGTTTCCGATGGCCACGGGGGGAATCTTCTTGCGGGAGAGCGGGCCGGGGCCGCCGTCTATGCGGGAGAGAGCATTTATGCGGCCCTTGCGTCGGGAGCGATTGTCCGCTGGCCCGATGCAAAACGCTGGTCCACGCCACTGACGCGGCTCGGTGTGCTGGCGGACGCGTCCGCTCTGGCCGGTGCCGCTCCGGGGCGCCTGATCGTTGCGGGTGCGGAGGATGGCAAACTGGTGCTTGTCGATACCCTGCGCGATACGCGCCTCTTTGTCCAGCTCTTTGCGGACGGGATGATGTTGATGTGGAACGAAGCTGGCGCCTGGGATGGGGATCCTGTTCTGGTTGGAGAACGATTGACCCGCTTGTACAGTACGGGCAGTCGGGAACCCGGACTGGCAGCGAGGTTTATGGCTGATGCCCGTCGGGCAGACTGACAGGCTGGTCAAGGCACTCAGCCACCCGGTCGAATCCTGATCTCCGCTACGTACAATTTGGGCAAATCCGTACTATCCCTGCGGGATCTTCGCCGGGATTCTTCCTCAATCCCGTACGACCAGCGGATTCCCGGTAAAAAAAGCCCCCGCAGAGGGGGCTTTTTCCAAGTCGGCTGTCTCCGGCATACGGCCAATCATGGCTGCGCGTCGAGACTCTCGAGGCTGCGCTGGATGGCCGGAGCGATCGAGCTCTGTGGAGCGGCTGCGATCGCCGAGCGGAGGTGGAGCTTGGCTGAGTCCGTCCGCCCCATCTGGGCGGCACAGACGGCCATATAGTACCAGACCTGCTGGGAGGCCTCCCCCTTGGGATACTTGGCCTGGAGTTTCTCCAGGTCCGTCAGGGCTCCCGCAAAGTCCCGCTTGGGAAAGTATTTCTGAACGATGTCCCCGACATCGCCTTCCGCGCTGTACTTCGAGCGCAGACCGCGGGCATCATCGGCGTCCAGGCGGATGACCTCCCCTTTTAGCTCAGGGTAGCTGGCGAGGATCCCCCAGGCGGAGAGATTGCTGATCGCCGAGACAAGGGCATCGATCTTTTTTGCCGGATCCGTCTCCCGAATGGTTGTCTTGAGAAGGGTGTCGCGCAGGACCCTCTGGTTGCTCAGGGAGAGCAGGTGGGTGAGATAGGCTTTGGCGCCCCCCT
>ERZ795056.5324-NODE-5324-length-12961-cov-22.303192_pt1 | contig 12961 bp, 10 predicted proteins | sample MGYA00375140_ERZ795056 | MGnify/ENA primary metagenome ERZ795056 (study PRJEB30185, sample SAMN05720227) | activated sludge metagenome | isolation source: Anaerobic digester | place: USA | collected 2015-03-09 ...
GGTGCGCGGCAGTCCTACAGCGTCATCTGCGGCCAGCACCAGCCCGGCGGCAGCCAGCCCCGGCACCTGCGCAGTGCTGTCGCAGACCACGATGCAGTCCTCTAAGATGGCCAGCCCGTGAGTAGCCACGGCACCACCCTCGCTGCCCGCCAAAGCCCCCGCGCGAAGCGCCGAGAGCCCGGCCTCATCCCCGCTATGTATATAATAGATAAACTGCTTATGTTGAAATGGTAACCAGCGCAGAGTCTCGCGCACTTGCTGTGCTGATTGATAATTAGTAGCAATAAAGCGGTCCTGCGACGACAGCCACAGTGGCTGCCGCACTACTCCGGTCACGTCAGTAGTCGTCGCCAGGAGCTGCACGCTCTCGACTCGGTCTAGCGGCAGCCCCCAGCTTCGACACAGCAGCTGCCGACATGCGGCATCACTGGAGAGCCCACTCTGCTCCTCGGTGGCCAAGATGGTCAGCGCCTGGCCCTGCCGCATCAGCTCGCCAGCAAAACGTAGGATGGCATCACCGCCTGCTTTTAGCTGCACCGGCAGCAGTCCAGGCATCACCAAGACGAAGCGCGCGGGCGCCTTGATGCTGGTCTCGCTCTCACGCAGCACCCCGACCGGCAGCGGTGCCAAAAGCAGTCCCTCGGCAGGCGCCGAAAACGGGTCAGGCGGCGGCACGGGCGGCGGCAGTGCCAACAGGCTTGCAAGCCGCCGTCCAATCGTCGTCTCGACATAGTGCTGCAGTTGCTCTCGCGCCGAGTGATACAGCTTGCCCAAAAGCACGTACGGACCCTGCTCGGCCAGCGTCGAGCTTCGCAGCGCCGCCATCGCCACAAACTGCAGCATGCGCGCGCTACCGTCGGGACGCTGAATCCACGAGGCCAATAGCTCCAGCTTGGCTTCAGCGCGCGGGGCCGGAGCCGCCGAGGCCAAGACCAGCCGACCCAGGTTCAGCCGCTGCAGCCACTCACGCTCGACTTGCTGCAGAAACGCCGCCCGGTTGGCCGCGCCCAACAGCCGCGACAGAAGCGCCAAGTTTAGCTTGCGCTGCGACGGTACCGCGCCAATGACGTTGCCTCCATGCTGGCGATAACGCACCAGCGGCTGCCGAATCACATGCACCGAGCCCACCTGCAGCGCATGAATCGCGGTCCACAAGTCATGGTGATACCAAGGAGTCCGTCCCTGCGGCGGAAACGGCAGCAGATTGGTCTGCGTCAAAAGCGACGCGCGAAAGGCGGTTGTACAGCCAGTCACGCTGTTGCTCAATATCAGCTGCGGCACGCTGTAATCATCAACATTGCGGCCCTCTGATGCAAAACAGGACGGATGTAGCTGCTGCCCTTGTCCGTCAATTAGTTCTAGGTCGCTATGACACAGTGCCACCTGCGGATCAGCAAATACCTGGCGCTGCATCGCCAATTTTTCCGGTACCCAGATATCGTCTTGATCGCAATAGCAAATAAACTGCGCTTCTTTGGGTGTGTAGTATAGGCCTTGCTCGAAATTATGAAACACACCCAGGCGTAAGTAATTGCGGCGGATAGAGAATCTGCGGTCGCCAGTAACCAGCGCTGCCACCTTTTCGTAGATATCGGGTGGGCTTAAATCGTCTTGAATTAGGCAATGGAAATTTTGGTCAGTCTGCGCGCGAATCGAGTCGATCTGGATTCGTAAATAATCTAAATTAGGCTTGTAACAGCACAGAATGATAAAAAACATTTTTCATATTCTCGTGATATCAAGAGAGTCTGTCTTAGTCGTCGCTTTTAGCGCGCTATGATTCGGCAACATACGACGCAGGGTGCGCCCTCGCAAGCGCTCCGGCAGGACCCCGAAAGACCCTAAGCGCAGCCTGTGGTTCGGGCCGTCTGTCAGCGACTTAGCAGGCGCGGCATCCGTCAGTGGTCAGGGAAAAAGAAAGCGACGAGGAGAAACGCGGCGGGAACTAAGAAGACGGCCTTCCCTGTGACCACACCAGCGTCGGTGCAGTCAGCAGAGAAGGCCGCGTAGCGAGCTACTTCCGATACGGCGCAGCGCTCTGGGCGGTGCGAATCGACAGATACAGCGCGCTCACCAGCAGCAGCAAGCTAACCAGCGTATTTAGGCCGGTCTGCGACTGACCACCTGAGCTGCCTGGGGCCAGCGCGCAGCCGGGGCTGCCTTGCACGCCGGGCTCGCACTCGTCGCCAATGCCGTTGCCGTTGCGGTCGCGCTGCGACGGGTTAAACAGGAACAGGCAGTTGTCGCACGAGTCGCCGATGCCGTCGCCGTCGCGGTCGCCTTGATCCACGTTGGCCGCGCCGGGGCAGTTGTCGCAAGGATCAGCCAGTCCGTCGCCGTCACTGTCGGTCTGGTCAGGGCTGGCCACGCGCAAGCAGCGGTCGCAGAGATCGCCAACGCCGTCACCGTCGCTGTCCTTCTGGTCGCGGTTTGGCGTCATGGTGCAGTTGTCACAAGCATCCGAGACCCCATCGCCGTCGCTGTCCGCCTGGTCAGGATTGGCCTTCATCGAGCAGTAATCACAAGCATCCCCAAAGCCGTCGCCGTCGCTGTCCTTCTGGTCGGCATTGGGCGCCATCTTGCAGTTGTCACAAGCATCGGGCACGCCATCACCGTCGACGTCTTTCGGGTCGGTGTTGGTGACCCCGGGGCAGCGGTCGCAGGCATCGCCCAGCCCGTCGCGGTCGGTATCTCGCTGGTCGGGATTCATCACCGTGGGGCAGTTATCGCAGCTATCCGCCACACCATCTCCGTCGGTGTCCTTCTGATCAGGGTTTGCGACCATAGAGCAGCTATCACACGCATCGCCAATGCCGTCACCGTCGGTATCTTTCTGATCCGGATTGGGCTTCAGCGGACAGTTGTCACACAGATCCCCGCGCCCATCCATGTCGGTGTCAGTCTGATTCGCTCCCGGCTTGTCGACGCAGTTGTCGCACGCATCGCCGACGCCATCTCCGTCGGTGTCCTTCTGATCCGGGTTCGGCTTTGCGGGGCAGTTATCGCAGATGTCACCGCGCCCATCCATATCGGTGTCGGTCTGATTCGCCCCCGGCTTGTCGATGCAGTTGTCGCACGCATCGCCGATGCCGTCTCCATCGGTGTCCTTCTGATCCGCGTTGGCCTTCGCCGGGCAGTTGTCGCAGATGTCGCCCACGCCGTCGCCATCAGTGTCGGTCTGGTTCGCGCCGGGCTTATTGATGCAGTTATCGCAGGCGTCACCGATGCCGTCGCCGTCAGAGTCCTTCTGGTCCGGGTTGGAGATGGCCACGCAGTTGTCGCAGATGTCGCCCACGCCGTCTTTGTCGGTATCGGTCTGATTAGCGCCCGCTTTGTTCTTGCAGTTATCGCAAGCATCGCCGATGCCATCACCGTCAGAGTCCTTCTGATCCGGATTGGCTTTCGCGACACAGTTGTCACAAGCATCGCCCACGCCGTCGCCATCGGTATCCTTCTGCGGATCCATCGCGCTGTTGTTCGGCTTTAGCGGACAGTTATCACAGGCATCACCCAGGCCGTCACCGTCGGTATCCACCGCCAGCATGTTGCTGCACTTGCCCGGCACACCCGAGGCCGCGACATAGTCATCACACGGTCGCGTCGGCGGAAACTCACCTGCGGTACAGGAGTTACCGTTGGCGACGTAATCGATACACATGCCTTCAATCGGTCGCGCGATGGTGTTGCAGTTCTTGTCGCTAAACTGCGCATAGCTGGGGCTGGCGATAAACAGCGCCACGACGGCCAGCAGCGCCCCGAGGAGCGTAGCACTGACGCGGCTGCGACTGCGGCGCGCGCCGGGCGGCTCGCTCTGCAAACAACGGCTTGGGGTTTGGGAAACTGTCATGGGAATGCGCTCCTTTGTGTAGGAATTCACTTTGTGGGCGTAGGTGAAAGTCGGAGTCGGAACTGTAGGTGCTTTGGCATTATAAACGGTTCCGCTCGCTGCAGAGCAGGATTCCACGCTCGCGGGTCGAGATGCGCAGCGGCACAAAAGCGCCCACGCAAAGCCGCCCGCACAAGCCAGTGCGCAGCACTTTGGATTAGGTAGCCACTGTCGAAGAAATGTTAGGCAGGTGGGCCAGCTTCGCTCAGGCACTGTAGCGGCGGGATGAAGGTCTAGACGCAGCGCGCCGCCGCAGTCCGCAAGGAGCCAAGCGCCTCAAGGACTCAAGCGGTCGTTCACTACAGCGGAATATTGCCGTGCTTTTTGGCCGGATTCTTCTGCCGCTTGTTGCGCAGCATGCGCAGCGCCGAGATCACCTTGGCCCGCGTCTGCCGAGGCCGAATCACCTCATCCACATAGCCAAGCCCGGCAGCGGCGTAAGGATTGGCAAACTTGCGCTTGTAGTCCGCGACATGCGCGGCGCGCTTGGCATCTGCATCCGCGGCGCCGTGCAGCTCTTCGCGATAGATGATGTTGACCGCGCCTTCAGGACCCATGACTGCAATCTCTGCCGTCGGATAGGCCAGGTTGATGTCGGCACGCACGTGCTTTGAGGCCATCACGTCATACGCGCCACCGTAGGCTTTGCGCGTGATCAGCGTCACCTTGGGCACGGTCGCTTCAGCGAATGCGTACAGCAGCTTGGCACCGTGACGAATGATGCCGCCGTGCTCCTGATCCTTGCCCGGCAAGAAGCCCGGCACGTCGACCAGCGTCAGCAGCGGAATGTTGAAGCAGTCGCAAAAGCGGACAAAGCGCGCCGCTTTCACGCTGGCATTGATGTCCAGCACGCCCGCCAAAACCGCAGGCTGATTGGCGACAATTCCGACGCTGCGCCCGTCCATGCGCGCAAAGCCGATGACCATATTCTGCGCCTGCTCGGGCTGGATCTCGGTGAAGCGTCCGTCGTCTACGATGCGGCGGATCAGATCCTTGATGTCATAGCTGCGCGTGGCCTCGACGGGAACCAGCGTATCGAGCGCCGCATCTTCGCGCTCAACCGGATCTTTGGTGGCTACGATCGGCGGGTCTTCGGCGTTGTTCTGCGGCATGTACGACAGCAGCTCGCGCAGCATCGACAAGGCCGATTTCTCGTCGGGACAGCGCAGGTGCGCCACGCCCGACTTCGAGGTGTGCGTATGCGGTCCGCCCAGGTCCTCTTTGGTCACTTCCTCGTGCGTCACTGCTTTTACTACGTCGGGGCCGGTGATGAACATGTAGCTGGTCTTGTCGACCATGACGATAAAGTCGGTGATCGCTGGCGAGTACACCGCCCCGCCCGCGCACGGACCCAAGATCGCCGACAGCTGCGGCACCACGCCCGAGGACAGCACGTTGCGGGTAAAGATCTCAGCGTAGCCGGCCAGCGACTCGACGCCTTCCTGAATGCGGGCACCACCGGAGTCATTCAGGCCAATCACCGGCGCGCCAACCCGCATCGCCAGATCCATCACTTTGCAGATCTTCTGCGCGTAGGCCCCCGACAGCGAGCCGCCAAAGACCGTAAAGTCCTGGGCAAACACAAACACCTGACGACCGCCGACCAGGCCATGACCGGTGACCACGCCGTCGCCCAGGATCTTGTGCTCCTCCATCCCGAAGTCGACGCAGCGATGGGTCACAAACTTGTCTAGCTCGACGAACGAGCCGCGATCACACAAAAGCTCGATGCGCTCGCGGGCGGTGAGCTTGCCAGCGTCATGCTGCTTTTGGACGCGGGCGGCGCCACCACCGGCTAGGGCCTCGGCCTCTTTGGCTTCTAGCACCTGCAGCGGTGTCAGGGCCGCAGTCGAGGCCGATGCAGGGGAAGTCGTCTGCGCCGAGGCAGCGACTGGGGAGGAAACTTGATCGGGGCTTTGCGAGTTACTCATAGGCTCAGCAAAATAGCTGGAAACGACGATGCTGTCAGCAGTCAGCTGCCGACTCATTTTTGCAGCGGTGCACTGGCCAGACATAAGCCCAGCTAGATCCTGTTTTTTGCGGACAGATCCAGCGCGGACCCGACTGTTTGCCCACGCCCGGCTAGACCCAAACCCAGCCAAGCAGCTTGTAGAAATTTTGGCCGCGACACTGCGCCGCACCTTGCCGGTAAGACAAAAAATATGCGTATAGTTTTAGGGAAGGACCAAGCCGACGAAGCAACCAAACCCAGACCTCATAAACGAGCAGTAAACCAGAGCAGCAAGACCGCTTGGATCACCTCGACCGAGACGGCAAGGAGCTACTCCCATGGGATACGGACCCGGTGCTGGCCAACCAGGCCAAGCCAACTTGAACAAGCGCAGCAAAGTCACCCACTTGACCCTGCGCAGCATGAAAGAGCAAGGCGAGCGCATCGCCATGCTCACCGCCTACGACGCCAGCTTTGCCCGGCTTTTGGACCAAGCCGGAGCCGATGTGCTGCTGGTGGGGGACTCGCTGGGCATGGTCATTCAGGGGCAAGACAACACCTTGCCGGTGACCATGGAGCACATGATCTACCACTGCCAGGCCGTCGCGCGTGGTGTGATGGCCGCCACCGGTCGCGCCATGGTCGTCGGTGATCTGCCGTTTATGTCGTATCAGTCCAGCGAAGATGAGGCGCTGCGCAACGCCGGGCGCCTGCTCAAAGAAGGCTATGCCGAGGCGGTGAAGCTCGAAGGCGGCGCAGAGTATGCAGACCTGGTGCGCAAGATGACGCGCATCGGCATCCCGGTGATGGGTCACATTGGCCTGACGCCGCAGTCGGTACACGCGCTGGGCGGATTTAAGATCCAAGGTCGCAAAGCCAGCCAGGCCGAGCGGCTACGCTCCGACGCCATCGCGCTGGCCGAGGCGGGCTGTTTTTCGCTGGTGCTGGAAGGCATCCCGCTGGAGCTGGCCCAAGAGATCTCCGCGGCGCTGCCCATTCCCACCATCGGTATCGGCGCAGGCGTCGAGTGCGACGGTCAGGTCCTAGTCTGCTACGACCTTTTAGGCATGAACGAGGAGTTTCGGCCCAAGTTCGTCAAGCGCTATGAAAACTTCGCCGTCCGCGTCCGCACCGCCGTCGACACCTTCATCAGCGAAGTGCGCACCGGCGAGTTTCCCGGCCCTGAGCACAGCTTCTCTCGTGAGCCCAGCCCCGAGCGCGCGCCGCTAAAGCTGGCCGCAGCCGGCGGTGTCGTCGCCGAATCCGAAGGCGGCGATCTAAGCAGCGCCGGTCTAGGCTGCGTCACCCTGCGCCCGCTGCCCGGAGGTCGCGAGTGAGTTCGGCGGAGCTGACCCCGCACGAAAGCGGCCTTGAGCTCATCGCCGACCCGCAGCAGATGCAGGCGCGGGCCCTGCGTGCCAAGCGCGCGGGCCAGCGCATCTCGTTTGTGCCGACGATGGGCTACCTGCACGACGGCCATGTGTCGCTGCTGCGGCAAGCTCGCGCGCTTGGCGAGCTGCTGGTGCTGTCGATCTTTGTAAACCCGATGCAGTTTGGGCCCAGCGAAGACCTCAGCCGCTATCCCCGAGATCTGTCGGGCGATTTGGAAAAAGCGCGCGCGGCAGGCTGCGACGTAGTGTTTCTGCCCGAGCCCAAGACCATGTATCCCGACGGCTTTCAGACCCGAGTAGAGGTCACGCAAGTCCAGCAAGGACTGTGCGGCGAGCAGCGACCGGGACACTTTGCCGGCGTCGCCACGGTGGTACTAAAGCTGTGCAACTTGGTGCAGCCCGACGTCATGCTGCTGGGCGAAAAAGACTATCAGCAGCTGCAGCTCCTAAAGCGCTTGGCCACGGATCTAAACCTGCCGGTGCAGGTGCTGGGCTGCCCGCTGGTGCGCGATGTCGATGGTGTCGCGCTGTCTTCGCGCAATGCCTACCTGGACCCGCAGCAGCGCGAAGCGGCACGGGTCTTAAGTCGGGCCCTGTTTGCAACACAGGCAGCCCACCAGCAAGGGCAGCGGCACAGCGCCACGCTGCTTAAAATCGCCCAGGAAGTCCTGCACACCGAGCCGCTGCTACAGCCCGAATACCTAGAGCTGCGCGATGCCGAGACGCTGCTGCCAGTGCTGGAGGAGCTGGTAGCACCGGCGGTGCTGCTGGTCGCGGGCAGAGTGGGACGCACCAGGCTGCTCGACAATGTGGTGCTGGGTCGCAGATAGTGCAGGCCGCCCCAGCGCAACGCATCCTCGACATACCGTCGAAAACCAGCGCCCTGGCAGCAGCTCGGGCGTAAGATAAAAGCGACGCCTTATGGCGAAGGAAATGGCACATGGCTGACGACACGCACGCACTCCCCTCCAAGACCGCCTTTCACGCCGCTTGGGAAAATCTACGGCCAGCCATCCTGGAAGAGTGGTCGCAAGTAGATGCCACCGCACTCAACGACACCGACGGTGAGCTAGACAAAGTAGTGGCCCTGATTGCCGAGCGCGCCGTGCGCACCAAGGCCCTGGTCCGGCGCCAGCTGACCGAGCTTTATTATGTCGTCAGCGAGCCTCCGGTCGCGCCCCGAGCTAGCCACACCGCCAGCACCGACCGCAGCCCCAAGACCGCCGTGCCCGAGACCGTCGACGCGATGCTGCAAGAGCTAGAGCGCCGCGCCGCCCAGGTCATGCGTGAGCTACGAGGCGGCATGCTGCAAGATGCGCGCGGCAAGGTGCGCGAAAATGTCTTTTTCTCGCTGCTGGTCGCACTAGGTCTGGGCTTTATCGTCGGGGTCCTGTTCAACGGTCCCGGACGAGGCAAGTAGCGCATGCCCGCCTTGGCCTTCATGAGTCGCCGCCGCGCCGCGCAATCGAGTCAGCGATGAACCCAGAAGTCGAGCCCGCAACCGAGCCCCCGACAGAGGCAGGCGCCGGGGTCGCCTCGCGCATGGGCCGACTGGCAATGAGCCTGCTGTCGATTCACGCGCAGCTGGCCAAGCAAGAGCTGTCGCGCGATCAGAGCCGCCTGGTCCGAGGCCTGGTGCTGCTGATCATCGGGGCGCTGCTGCTGGCCACGGTCATCGTGCTGCTACAAGTGCTGGGCATCACGCTGCTGCAGCGCGTCGGCCTTAGCTGGCCGGTGGCGGTACTGGTGACAGCAGGCGTGGACCTGCTGCTGGGTGCGGTGCTGGTGCTCGCTGGCGTCGGGGCGCTCAAGCAGCCGGTGCTGCCTGAGACCCGCGAAAAGCTCAAGCGCACGCTGTCCGCGCTTAGCTCTTAGTCGCCGCTTGGCCGACGCGCTAGGCGTACCAGCCTGGTGGACAGTCGGCCTCGGGCACGAAGTTGCCATGAAAGCCTGGGGGCGCATGAATCGGCATTTCAGCCACACACACCGTCGATAAATCCCGCGCATCCAGCACATACAGCGCCGAGCGGTCGACCTCGCCGCGATACACCACCGACAAGATCCAGCCGTCATCTTCCGCAGTCGCCCCGGGCCGCGGCACCATCACCGGCTCACCGGGAAGGCTGCGTGTAAAGTCGCACTTTACACTTTCCCCGGTCTGCGTATCGATGCGTCCCAGTTCCGCAATCACCTGCAGCGGGTCCTGACGCGAGCCGCAGACTCCATACGCGTAGCGATAAGGCAGGCCGGTGTGCTGCGGATTTACGCGCGGCAGCTCGATGCGCGGGCCGCCCAGATCCTGCTGCGTGACCCGCGCCTGCGCCGGAGCCTCCGGATCGATGACAAAGCGCGTCAGCTGCAGCTCGGGCAGGTCGGCCAGGTCGCCGCGCAGCAGCCGCTCCATGCTCCGCAGCTCGGGATAGCCGGACATGCGCGCACCGTCGACGACGATGTGGCCGTCGGGGCGTTCAAAGGCGTTGGCAAAGTGAAAGACGAAGCATGGGTCGGCGGTCAGAAAGCGCGGCTCGCCACCGGCGCGGGGCACCAGCAGAACTTGCGTGGGCGCGCCCTCCACCTGCCGCAGCGTATCGGCGGGGGCGGCCAGACCCGACAGGTAGCGCGGCACATCAAACGCCACCGGGTAGACGAAGAACACGCACCAGTTTGGGGTCAGGTTAAAGTCGTGGATAAACGAGACCTCGGGCAGCGGCACCTGCGCTAGATGCTGCAGCGACCCGCCCGGACGCAGACTGTAAAGTAGCACTTTATACTGCTTGCCAGCGACGAGGCCGAAGTTATAAAGCTCGCCCGTCTGGGGATCGACCTTGGGGTGCGCCGAGAACGGCAGGTCGGGCTGCAGCAGGCGCTCGATGGCGTTGCCCGGGTTTTTCAAGGCCCCGTCAAAGTCGTAGCGCTGCAGCGTGTCCAGCGTCACCGGGTCCAGCAGGTGCGGCAGCCCGCCCTCCCACAGCGCCAGCAGCTTGCCGCCGTGGTAGATGACGTTGGTGTTGGCGGCGTTTTTGAAGCGCAGCCGCAGCAGGTTGGCCCAAATTCCGCCGGGGCGGTTGGTGCCAAAGCCGCGGTACAGGATGCGGCCCGCGCGCTCCTCGCTGATAAACTCCTCGGTGCGCACAAAGCGGTTGCTGTAGCGGATGCAGGGCTCGCTGTCGCCGACGCGGCTGCCGATGGCAAAGCGCTGCACCATGCCGTCCCCGTCAAACAGGTGGCCGTAGTGCTGCCCGCCGACGGAGAATCGCCCGCCTCCGTTGCGATAAAGCACCCCGCGCAGCTCTTTGGGTAGCGTGCCGTGGGTGATTGGCAGCGTGGTCTGAACTTCCAAAGTCACCGGCTGGTGGGCCGCGATAAAGTCGCGCGTCAAAGTGTCCATCGTGCTCTCGGGTACTCCTGTCTGGGTCGGATGCAGCTGCGGCGCGTCTTGTAGCAAATCTTACGGTGGGGAGACAGCGGTCTGCGCGATGGGCAGCACCCCAAACTGCTCCACGAAGCGCTGCTGCAGGCGCAGGAGCTGCTGGCCTAGCTGCTCGCTGTAGTCGATGACCGGCGCGTCGGCAGCAGGCGGCGGCGGCACGGCAAAGCGCACCAGCAGCTCGCCCAGGCTCTTGGCATACGCGCCCTTTTCGCTGTCTAAAAAAAGCTGCAGCGTATCGGCAACATCCTCGCCGCCACCGTAGGCCACCATGGCGCTCTTGCCGGTGGGATAGGGAATCAGGCCGGTGGCCACTCGCAGCTGATACAGGCCGGGGCCGGTGGGCACTTGTTCCTTCTGCAGCTGCGCCAGCGGCAACCAAGATCCAAAGTTCATGTGAGTGCAATGCTAGCATGCGCGGCCATGGCCACTTCCCCGCGAGACTTACCCGATTGTGCTGCGACTGCTTCGGCGCCGGATGCGCTGTCTCATCTAGATGAGCAAGGCCATGCGCGCATGGTCGAAGTCGGCAGCAAGTCCGAGAGCCAGCGCCTTGCCGTCGCCACCGGGCGCGTCTACCTGCAAGCGGCCACGCTGTCACGCATCCTGGCCGGCGAGCTGCCCAAAGGCGATGTCTTGCAGGTCGCGCGCATCGCTGGCATCACCGCCGTGAAGCGCACCGCCGACCTGATTCCGCTGTGTCATCCGCTGCGCATCACCGGTGTAAAGCTGCACTTTACACCACACCTCGCCGCAGCAACTGCAGCCGACAATGCCTCTGCCACCGCCGAAGAAAGCACCTTCCTACACATCCGCGCCGAGGTCCGCGCCTTTGATCGCACCGGGGTCGAGATGGAAGCGCTGACCGCAGTCTCGGTGGCGGCGCTGACCCTGTACGATATGTGCAAAGCAATCGATCGCGGCATGCGCATCAGCGACGTGCAGCTAGAGGAAAAGCAAGGGGGCCGCTCGGGCCACTGGCAGCGCCAAGACCTGTAGTCGGCGCTAGCAGGGTCCCGTCCACAGTTACGTACTGACGTTCCGACGGTCACACACAACAACCGATGTAGTCGCGTAAACTGCACAAACTAGCTCACTTAGGAAGTGCTTGGGCTGCTGCTGCGCTGGGTGCATTATTTAAAAAGGGGCAGTGGGAAAGCAGCGCTCGCAGCAGTCGCAGCGCCGCTTGCAACCGCCACCGCCGGGCCTTCTTGCCGATCAAAGTGAGCCGATGCAGAAGCGAAAGATTTTCATCGTCCATCCCGAACCCATCGTGATCGAGCCAGTCACGCGACGGCTGAGCAAAGATGGCCATCAGCTCTCGGTGTCGAATCAGACCATCGGGGCCAGCGCCGCCATCTTGCGAGAGCAGCCAGACCTTTTGATCATCGATATGGATCGGCCCATCATCGACGGGGTGGCGCTGGCGCAGCTGCTGCGAAAGAACCCAAAGCTGCAGGCGCTGCCGATCTTGCTGTGGTCTGCCACGATGCCGACCGCGACGCTGCGCAGCAAAACGATGGAGTCCACAGCCAACGGCTTTCTGTCTGGAAGCATGACGCCCGAGCTGGTGGTGGAGCAGATCTACGACTTTTTGGCGCGGCGACGTCCCCACCTGCCCGTCAATGAGGCGCAGCGGCTGCAGACCTTGCAGCGCTACAAGGTGCTGGACACTCCCGCAGAGGCGGTGTTTGACGACATCACCCGCGTCGCCTCCATCGTCTGCGAGACGCCGATGGCGCTGGTCAGCCTGGTCGATGCCGACCGTCAGTGGTTTAAGTCCAAGCAGGGCCTGGACGCTACAGAGACGCCGCGCGAGCTGGCCTTCTGCGCCCACGCCATCCACGACACCGAGATCTTGGAAGTGCGCGATGCCACGCATGACGACCGCTTTGCGCGCAATCCGCTGGTCACGGGCGATCCCAACATCCGCTTTTACGCGGGAGCGCCGCTGACCGGTAGTGATGGCACCGCAGCAGGTACGCTGTGCGTGGTGGACCGCATCCCGCGCACGCTCAAGCCGCACCAGCGCGAAGTCCTAACCGCCCTAAGCCGCGTCGTGACTAGCCTGCTGGCGGGCCGCGTCCGCTAATCGCTTCCGATTCCTAATCCCTCGCCGATTCCCATTCCGATTCCCAACCTGATTCCTATTCCTAAGCTGATTCCCATTCCCATTCCTAATCTGGTTCCCATTCCCATTCCTAATCTGGTTCCCATTCCCATTCCCCACCTGATGCCCATTCCCAGGTCGCGGCACTTTTGGAATAAGAGAGTGACTGTGCAGCTGCGGAAGATCATTTAAGCTC
>ERZ795056.5325-NODE-5325-length-12960-cov-22.357458_pt1 | contig 12960 bp, 13 predicted proteins | sample MGYA00375140_ERZ795056 | MGnify/ENA primary metagenome ERZ795056 (study PRJEB30185, sample SAMN05720227) | activated sludge metagenome | isolation source: Anaerobic digester | place: USA | collected 2015-03-09 ...
CGATAGTACGGCGCTGGCGTGCGATAAATCGGCGCCGGTCCACGATAGTAAGGAGCTGGGCCTCGATAGACCGGGGCTCCATAGGCGTGGGGACGGTACAGGTTCCATCCTGCGTAGGTGTGCACTGGGCGCTGCACGAAATACCGACCGCCCAAGTATGAGCGGCGATAGTAACCGTCATAGTAGTTCACATAGTTTAGGCGGTTTGCGTAGTAGTCCTGCGACCAAGAGCCGATGTAGGAGTACGCGCCTCCCTGCAGTACAAACTGCACACCCACCGGGGCAAACAGGTGGCGATGCGCCCATGACATGTAGCAGTGACCGCCTCCGTGCATGTGGTCGAGTGGGTGGTGACCCGCATACAGGTAGCCTGCGCTGCTCATGCCGAAGTCCGCCGGATCACCGATGAAGTATGCGTAGCCGTTCATGTCGCGAAACAGGTGCTGGTCGAACACCGGGTAGGAGTGCTGGTGAGCACCGTCCATGTTGCAAAACCCTGCGCTTTGGCCGCTAACCTGATCGTACGGAATGGGGTGCGCGCCGTAGAAGTTGTAGCCGGCCAGCTGCTCCTGCGGCTGCATCGGATACGCTTGCTGGGCATCGTAGGCTTGCCCTGTTGTACCGTCCTGTGCCTGCAATTCCTGGCCTTCCCACTGATTGTCAGCCTGTGCCAAGGCCAGGGTCGGGGTAAGGGCCAGGGCTGAGACCGCTACCAGCTTGAGCACCGTCGCTACACCGCGAAGACCTTTAGATTGAGTCGTCATGAGCATCCTCCTGCCTCTTTGTCTAAGCGAGATCTGGGCCAGGTCCAGATGCGGGCAGCTGCTGACTCAAATAAAAGCTAGTTCTCGTCGGAGTTCACTACTCCAGCGGGTCTTTTGAATAGGCACAGTGGAGCAATCGTTGCGTCGTGATAGTAACCGCGCGGCTACACCCGCTTGCCTCGCATGAGCTAGCTCGCGCTGTTGCTGCCGCATTGGGTTAGTGGGGTCGCCGATCTGGCTGGTGCGGCGGATGATCGGAGGAAACTAGTTGCGATTGCGTCCGAGGATTTGCTACGTCCCAAAATGATGCAAAGCGCACTAACTCAGTGGCTGCAAGCAGTGAAAGGGTCAGTGGCTGTTGGCACTGCGGTCGGGCTGCTGTGGGTGCTGCCGTGCGAAGCCAAGAAGGTCTCTGCTTCGGGAAAGCATAGAGCTCAGGCCGTAGCTGCACAGTCCCAATGGGCCGGGTCAAAGTCTGTACCTGAACTGGTAACGGCTCGGCGTTCATCGACGCAGAGCAGGACCGCGCAGCACAAACACTCCGGCGCGCAGTCACGTGCCAGCGCACCAGTGAATCCAAAGAAGAGAGAGCCGGCCCGCTTTCCCGCGATCGAGATGGAGCATCTGACCACCCACGCTAGCTATCGGCTCAAGCCAGATCGACCCGATGGCAGCTTTTCACGTAGGCAGATGCAGGTCATGGCGCAGCTGTTGCGCTGCCACCACACCGGGAAGCGACACACGATCAATCAGCGCCTGATCGAGGTCCTGTATGCAACCGCTAGGCACTATCAAAATGCCAAGCTGTTTATCGTTGCTGGTTATCGTGCGCCAAAGATTGCGAAGCAAAAGGGTAATCCGCGCAGCGCTCACAAACGGGGTGTAGCGTGTGATTTTCAGCTGGCGGGTGTTCCGCCGGAGACGGTTCGAGATTACCTACGCGAGGCCTATCACAACATCGGCGTTGGCTACTATCCCAACGCGGGCTTTGTACACGTTGATGTAGGTCGGAAGCGGCCCGCGTATTGGATTGACTACTCGCATCCTGGTGAGCGAGCTCGCTATGGGCAGGCTGGAGCGATGCCGACAGCGGGCGAGGCCGTGGCCGGCGTAGAGTCACCCGTACGACCTGCGACCGACGGTGATTCGGGTTTAGAGCCGGACTCAGAGACTGAAGCTGCTGATTTCGCACCATCGGAAAACGCAGTGGCAGTCGCATCACAGCATGTCGGCACTGTGACGATGGCAAGGCGCAGCGTGGATGTTGAGCCCTCTTCGTCAGTGGGTGCTGAATCGGCAGCGCAACCAGGTGAGCGCAGAGAAGACAAACCTGCTGACGGCAAAGGTCTTAAGCCCGAGGCCGTGGCTCAGTAGTCTCGATACTCGCACGCGCCGCGGCACATTCCTGGGGCAGCGTTTGCTAAGGAGTAACCTGAGCTTGCTGGCAGTCTATTGACACAAAGAAGACCCCCCTCCTATAAATGCAGGAATTTTGTCCAAGGACATACCCATGACCTCTAGCGTGCTCGCTTCTGCTTTTTCGCGCCTTCAACGCCCCTTTATGAAAGTGGGCTCTGCCCTTGCTTTGGGGGCGCTTCTCACGGGAGTACCCGCCTGTAATCGGACCTCGGGATCGGGCGCCGCCAAGGATGACCTGGCGATCGTTCCCCAGGAAGCCGACGTGGCTTTTATGGTCAACATGACGCAGGTTCGACAGAGCTCGATGTGGAAAAAGCTCGTCGAGAAGATCAATGGCGATGCCAAGTCGAAACAGCAGTACGACGACTTTATGAAAAAGTGCAGCTTTGATCCGCTGAACCAGATTGACTCGGTTTTTGTGGCGATGCCGCAGACCGTTGCCGAGAGCAAAGAATACGCCGTGCTGGTGCGTGGCACCTTTGCCACCGACGTCGTTATCAACTGCATGAAGACGACGGCCAAGGAAAAGGGCGAGACCGTCACCGAGTCCGATCGCAACGGCACCAAGATCTACGCCATGGAAGGCAAGCAGCCTTCGTACTTGGCGGCGATTGGCAAAAAGGCGATCGCGTTCGGTGGCAAAGAGTGGATCGGTCGCATCGTTGATCTCAGCGCTGGCAAGGGCACGGCTCCCAGCGCCAAAGACCACAAAGAGCTAGTCGACTTGATCAAGCGAACTCGGACCGGTGATGCACTGTGGTGGGCGGGTCTGGTGCCTCCGGCCATGGTAGAGAAGCTGGGCAACAATCCTCAGACGGCGCCGGTGAAGTCGCTTAAGAGCGTCTCGGGGTCCATTGATCCAAGCAAGGGCCTGGCGCTGGCAGCCTATTTGGATTTGGGCAGTGACGCCGACGCAACCGCGCTAACCGCTACCGCCACTGAGCAGCTGACCAAGGCTCGCGCAACGCCAGCCATTCAGATGATGGGCATGAGCGCATACCTTGACACCATCAAGGTCGAGGCCAAAAAGAGCACCTTTGTGCTAAACGTCAACATGACGCAGCAGCAGGTGGACGACCTGACGAGCCGTTTGTCTGGTATGGCCAAGCAGTTCGGGATGTAGCTAGCTGCCGATCGCATTGGCCCAACTGGCGTTGTTTTTGGGACCGCGCTGGCTGGGCTGAAAAAGTGCCGCACATTTTTCCCCACACCGCTTGTTAAGTAATTAAAACGAGTGATAAATTGCCGCGCATGCAGTCGCGCTGTGCTCATGGACATCAGGTCCTTCCACGGCAGCGACAGGGTTGCGGTGTTTTTCGATTACGCCACGCCGTCAGCTACGCAACGAATCTGGCAGTGGCCTACGCAGTGAGGAGCTCAGAGTTATGAAGAAGTCGCCGTTGGCAGTGGTGAAAGAGCAGTTTGGTTCGAAGGACAAGTTGGTGGACGCGCTCGCCGGCTTGCCCGCTGGCGTGCTGGATCGGTCGAGCGAGGACAAGGACGCATTTCGTCAGCAGTTGCTGACGGCTGCGAACTCGAAGCTGCTTCGCCTTCACTCGGTCGGCTCGGATGTCGCGAAGCGCTGGGGCAGCAAGGCCAAGATGGTTGAGGCTTTGGCCACCCTGCAGAATCGGGTCAAGGACCAGGACTACCGCAACAAGCTGTCGACGCTAACGGTGGGCAAGCTGTATGACCAGCTGACCTCGCTGGAGCGGGCCGTGAAGCAAGCGCAGCGCAAGGCCAAAGCCTAACCGCAAGTTTTCGTCGCTGAATATCGGAAAAATCCATGGTACTCGCGCGTGTTGTCGGACCGATTTGGGGGGCGCGACACGCAGCGAGCCTAACCGGCCATAAAGTTCTTGAGCTGGTGACGGCGCAAGGGCAAGTACTGTGTGCTGTTGACGCGCTGGGGGCCGGGCCGGGAGAGTGGGTGCTAGTTGCCCATGGCTCTCGGGTGCGTGACTTGACTGTCGGGGCCGAGCTTGCCGAAAAAGACATCGTCGTGGCGATTGTTGACGGCATCCAGGATTCCGATGGAGCAGACTCGATAAAGCTGTCGAGTCAAAGTGCTGGGTTCATACCTGGCGCAGCTCGAGGGGCTTCATGATCATCGGTCGCGTGGTAGGCGAGGTCTGGGCCTCTCGGCGGCATGCTGGTCTAGACGGTGTCAAGCTGCTCATTGTGCAGCCACACTTGTGGTACTGCCCGCCATTTGAGGTCGCTCATATCGTCGCTGTAGATACGCTAGGTGCGGGTGTTGGGGAGGACGTGATCGTTTGTCTGGGCGAGCCAGCTCGACGCGCTTTGACCACGAAAATGGGCGAGGCGGAGCTGTCTCGTCTATTCTCATCGCCGCCGGGTTATCAAAGCGCTGCGTGGCTTCCGGTGGACGCCGCAGTGTTGGGCATTGTCGATCAGGTGCAGCTCGCGTCGGTTGAGAGCAGCGCTTCCGGGACGCACCGACCGCTGCGTTTTGTTGGGCCGACCCCAGCTTGGGGTGTGGATGCCGTAGCATCCTTTGGGCAAAGTGCGACGCAGGCCGCTGAGTCGGTGGCACCATGAAGCGTGGTGTTGTCGTCGGTGAGCTGTGGGTCACAAAGCAAGCCCCTGGTCTGCTTGGAAAGTCGCTAAAGCTGATTGCGCAGCCAGCGCAGCAGGTCTCCGATGGCGATGCCGCTTCAAGGACACTCAACGAATTAGCTGAGTCTCAGCTAGTCGTCGCTGTCGACACGCTAGACGCCCGCAATGGCCAGACCGTACTTTTGGCTTATGGTTCCGGCGCGCGCAACGTGGTCGTTGCCGATGGCAGTTCGAATCGCTTCGAGCTCTGCGATGCGGCCGTCGCAGTTCTAGTGGATGGCGATTCCAGTGGGGCCCTCGACTGTGAGATCGCGCCGCAAGTGGTGATGCTGACCGCGCAGGAGCTATCTCGCTAAGGCTTTGCGGTGATCCTGATCGATCTGCGCTTTTTCACCCGCTTCCCTGGTTCCGTTACCTAACTCGCTTGGGTCGTACTTCTGATCTGCCTTTGTCCTGGGCACAGTCTTGTGAGGCGCTGCAATGTTTGTTGGGAAAGTAATTGGGACGGTCTGGGCGACGGTAAAATGGCCTGCAGTGCAGGGGCAAAAGCTGCTGCTGGTTCGCCCCTATCACCTAAGCGATCTGTGGGCTGCTTCGCGCGCAGCCAGCCTTCAGTCACAGCCTCCGGTTGATGGTTCAGCGCTGCCAGAAGGGATGCCCCTGCCACTAGTGCCAAACAGTGAAGCAGTGGTCTGTGTCGATCTGCTGGATGCTGGGGTTGGAGACAGCGTGGTTGTGGCCTTTGGTCACGCTGCGCGCGTAGCGGCAGAGAGCCTTACCGGAAATGCCGATCCTGGGCATGAGCAAGCGCTTCGGCCAGGCTTTTCTGCAGTACCGCAGACGTTGCAGCCCACGATTCCAATCGATGCAGCAGTGGTCGCCATCGTCGACGGACTGCAGGTGATGCTACCGGGTACTTGACGGCACCGCGAGTAAGGCGCTACCGTTTCGCTATGCGAGTCTACTTCGCCGCTGCGGTCTGTACATGGGGATATCTGACGTGTGCGAGCGTTCCCGCTTCGGCTGCTGAAATCACCGATTTGGCTAGCTCATTTGAGAAGGGGAAACCCTTCGGATTCAAACTGGGCGCAAAGTACAACTTCTCTTACAAGACGGCCTCCATTACGCGAGAGTCGCTGCCTCTGTTACAGAGTCCGCGCACGCGTACGGATGTCTATAACCACTACAAGGTGCCGCTCGGTGAAGACTTGCCGCGCACCGAAATAGTGCCAGATCTGCTGTTCGCGCAGCGGAAGCACAGCCTCTCGCTGGATCTAGCGATCGGCTTGTTTCAGGATCTGCAGCTGGCCGTCTCGGTTCCGCTGGTCTTGCGGGATGAGCGTCAGTACAACCTCGATCCCAACGCGGGTTGGAATACGTGTGCGGCGGGCGCGTGGGACTGCGTGGCCACCTCGTCATCGACCTACCTGGACGGCATTTATCCAAGCCAGCCAGCAGATCAGATCGACAGCGGTAGCTTGCTGTTCCGGGCGCCGGTTCGTGGCGGCTCTGGCCTGAACATGCTCGACACGGTGAATGTGTCGCTCATGGGCGCGCCGGTTTCGCAGCGTCGTGACCCATCCAAGCCGACGTGGGTCATTGGCGTAGAAGGCCAGATCTCCATCGGGACGATCATGGGCTACGACAACACGCGGCGTTACCTGGACCCCAATCAGCCGTCGCAAAAGCTGCTGATTGATCAGTCGGTAACTGCTGATCCCCAAGGGCAGCGCGGCTGGCAAGGCGTCTCCGAGGGTCTGCACCGCATCATTGTGCGCACGGCGCTGTCGCACAAGTTCAAGTACGTCGATCCGTACCTCGGGCTTTGGTACATGATTCCGATCGCCCGCAAGGACGATGGATCGCCATGGAAGACGGACTACGGCTTTCAGCAGAAGCGTTCGTCGCCGCAGCAGCAAGCCGGTACGACCTTCGGCTTCGAAGCGACGCCGCTTGAGAACAAAGAGAAGGGCCACCGCTTCGCGCTCGACTTCCGAGGCGGCCTCAACTTCCACTTCCTCGGTCGTGGCTACTCTGAAGCGTGGGAGCTGTTCTCTTCGTCAAATGCGCTGGTGTGTGACGATGCGACGGCTCTGCCGCCGCCGTTTAACTACAAAGACACGATGGGTCGTCCCGGTACGCTTAACGCCGTCACGCAGGGTACGTTTAACCCCGCCTGCCGCGCGCCGCTATCGGAGAACATCTCTGGGGACAGCCGGCCTCGGTTGACCAACGCCAGCCCGTACTATCAGCAGCCCTACACGGGTCTGACGCTGATCGAAAACTACCTGACCTTCACCGCCGAGGCAGGCATCATCGCCGAGCTGTTCCATCACGTGCGGGTCCGTCTGGCCTTTAACTACCTGCGCGATCAGGGACACGTCATCACCCAGGACGATGCTGGAACGATCACGTACCCCGACGGCAATCGCTCGGCGCTAAACGGCGGTCGTAACTGCAATCCATCGCGCGTTGACCTGGCTTGCCCAGCAGACTGGAACCCCGCGTTCCGTCAGGCGATCAACGTCTCGGGCCGTCGCTACCGCGTGGACGATGTGAACGTCCTGTCAGGCTCGGCGATGCTGCAAGCCTACTGGTGAGCCAGCGCTGGTACCGTCGCGGCAGTGTCGACAAAGCGACGCAGCCGCGCCAAGGTATCGACAATCCCAGTTAGATTTCCTCTCCGTAGCATCCACTCAGGCGCCCACTGGCCTGGCTCCATCGAGACATAATAAGTCACCACGCAGCGCTCCGATTCTGAGTCAGGGTGCGGCATGACACGCCAGCGCGCGCTGAGTCGCTTGAAAAAGCCGCCGCTCTGCGCGTTGCGCTCGACCACGTAGGACTTGCCGTCTGGGTCGCGGAAGCTCACTACGTCTTCGATCCACTTGACGGTGCCGATCGGCCACGGCTTGCGCATCTCGATCGCCACCACTTGCGCTTCTGGCGAGGACTTTAGGACGTTGATGCTGTGCGCCGGGAGCAGCGGGATAAAGTTTTTCGGATCGCTTAGTACGTTGGCGACTTTCTCAGCAGAGGCATCGATCACGATCTCGGCTTCCGAGCTAACGCCGCTTTTGGCCGGAAAGCTGCGGGTGATGATGCCAGCCTTGTCTTTTGGATCATCTTTGGCGGCAGCGTCTGCCCCAGGAGCCAGCACCGTCACAAAAATCACAGCGCTGAGCAGTGGCTTTACCCAAGTAGCTAGCTTCATCGGATGTGCAAGTCGTGCGGATTTTGGCGCTGATGTCATATCGCCCGGACCGTACGGCTCGAAGGTGTAACTGGTCAACAGCGAATCCGCGGCGAATGAAGGAGCTAGCCAGGCTGCGCGTCGTCTCTATACTTGTCCCCATGTGGAGGTCCGAGATGTTTAACCGTCGTCGTACAGACCAAGTGGCAGCAATTACCGCATCAGCACTTTCGCTTCTTGCACTGTTAGGTGCAGGCACGGCTTGCGCAAAAGGCAGCGAACTGTCAGCAGCGGTGGCGGGTGGGCCGTATACGCTGACGGTGGCTCCCGTAGCGGCAAAAAAAGGCGTCTCAACCGTCGCCAAAGTAGTGATCACGCCAGCGGCTGGATATCACATGAACGAGCAGTTTCCGGTGTCGCTGAAGCTAACGCCGCCCGCAGGCGTCAGCGTGCCGAAGCCAGTCCTCAAGAAGGAGGACGCCAAGGCTTCAGAGAAGGAATTGAGCTTCGAAGTCGCGATGACCCCAGGCGCGGCAGGCAAGCTGACCATCCCCGGCGACTTGCGGTTTGCCGTCTGTACCGAGTCCACTTGTGATCCGCAGAAAACCACCGTCGCCATCGTGCTGGACGTAAAGTAGCCAAGCCGCAGATGCGAATTCCTCTGCCGGCGCTCAATGCCTCGATGGGGCGTGGTCACTACGACCGCGCTCAGCCTGAGGTGAAGTTTTACTTCGACTTTGTTTGTCCGTACGCGTACTTGGCCTCGCTGCAGCTGCCGGCGCTGTGCGAGCGCATGGATGCTTTTATCGAGTACCGACCGATCCTCCTGGGCGGGGTGCTAAAAGCTCTCGGCTCGGAGCCGAATGTGGGGCCGCAGGTCAAGACCGCGATGACCAGGCGCGATCTGCAGCGCTGGGCTGAGTATCTGCAAGTACCGCTGAGCATGCCTGCTGAGCACCCGCGTCGCACCGTTGAGGCACTACGGCTCTTGTGCTGGGCGCCCCGAGCCGCGTGGCCCGACTTGGTAAAGGTGCTGTATCGCGCCTACTGGGTCGAAGGGCTCGACATCACCTCGCATCAGGTCTTGGCGCAGCTGGCGGCCAGTGTGGGGCTACCTGCCGAGGCGGCCTTGCTGGGTTTGCAGCGCGCCGATGTGGCCGCAGAGCTAAGACGTCGCACCGATGAGGCGATCCAGGCGGGCGTATTCGGAGTACCCACCTTTGTGGTGGATAGCCACACCGGCCCGCGCCTGTTTTTTGGTCAAGATCGCCTGCACTTTGTTGAGGCCGCGCTGCGACATCATCCCCTGCGCATGGAAGACGACGAGGTTCAGGATGCGCCCCAGCCTGCGCTGTCGATTCGCGAGGCGGTGCTGACACGCTCGTTTCCCATCGCCAATCAGGCGCGACGGCTGCAGTTTTTCTATGACGTGGCCAGCCCGTTTGCTTACTTAGCATCGACGCAGATTGAGCAGCTGGCCGAGTACTGCGGCGCCGTTGTGGACTGGCACCCCATCTTGCTGGGCGGGTTATTTCGCAGCCTTGGTACGCCGATGGTGCCGTTGTCGGCATACTCCCCGAGCAAGCGTCGGCACACGCTAGAAGACCTGGCGCGCTGGGCCCATCACTACGACCAGCCGTTTCATTTTCCGACGCAGTTTCCAATGATGACGGTGACTGCGCAGCGGCTGCTCATGCTTGCTGGAGAGCGGACACCGCAGCTCTCACATGCTTTGTTTCGCGCTTACTGGGTTGCCGATGCCGACCTCAATGATCCGTCGATACTCGAAGCAGCGCTGCGCGAAGCCGGTCTGCCCATCGAGCTTTTATCGCGGACCAGTGAGCCAGAAGTAAAAGAGAAGCTGCAGGAAAACACCCTCGCTGCTGAGCGCGCTGGCGTGTTCGGGGTGCCAACTTTTCGCATACCGCAGCCACATGGCGAGCCCCTGCTGTTTTTTGGTCAGGATCGTATGAAGCTAGTGGAGCGGGCGCTGCGAAAAGGCACCAGATCAGAATAAGGACGACTGCAGACTTAGGGGCGAGACTGCGGTGCTGTCGCTACGGGTCGCATGCAGGCGCGCCAGCTCCACAACAGAGCTGGTGGGTTACTGCCATTGCAACTGGTTAAGTAGCGGCGTCGCTTTGAAAAAACAGAGTGATGGTCAGGCAGTGAAACTCGCGGTCGGAGCTTTGTGTAACGACCTTGTCCACGATTCGGATGTCTGCGTTGGCGCGCAGCCAGCGGGTGATGTGCTCACCTAGCTCTTCTCGCTCGCGCGCTTTGGTGGCTGAAAAGACTTTCACGCCGTTAAAGGCCATGTCGTCATCTCCTTGCTGCGATGTTGCTTGCGCCGCTGACCAGCGCTCGTCGGCACAGCTTAGTAGCTGGAACCAAGCCCTGTTTTAGCACAGCTGTCTTACCCAGCCGCGCCACAAATATACTCAAGCAGTGGCCCAGCTGGCCGCGCACTTTAACCAGCGGAGAGCCGACGCGGGCTGCGATCGAGCGCGCGGTTTTTGCGACTTCGGGATGCGCAATGCGGTGCTTGTATTGACGAGCAAAAATGCCCGCCCTTATGATGGGCAACTTTTTCGCCAGAACACTACACACGGCCCCTTTGGTGCCGACGAGGAATTCGATGCACGTAGCACACGGTAAGACCTGGAATGCGCGCGAGATTTGGATTGTGGCCGCCAAGCGAACGGCGTTTGGCACGTTCAACGGCACGCTCAAAGACTTCACCGCGACCGACCTTGCAGTCCATGCGGCCAAGGCAGCGCTCGAGGCTGGGGCCGTCTCGGCGGGCGACATAGATCAGGTGGTCTTTGGCAATGTGATGCAGACCTCCGCTGATGCTATTTACTTGGCGCGCCACATCGGGCTGCGGGCCGGGGTTCCGATTCCAGCTCCAGCGCTGACCCTGAATCGGCTGTGTGGCTCGGGCTTTCAGGCGGTGGTGTCGGCGGCAGAGCAGATCCTGCTAGGTCAAGCCGAAGCCGTGCTGTGCGGTGGCACTGAGTCGATGTCGCAGGCTCCGCACGTGATTCGCGGCGCGCGCACCGGGCTGCCCTTTGGCAAGCCGTCTAACATCGGCGACACCTTGTGGGACGCGCTCACCGACAGCTTTACCGGCATGCCAATGGCGATGACCGCCGAGAAGCTCGCCGAGCAGTACCAGCTCAGCCGTGCCGAGTGTGATGCGTTTGGTCTGCTCTCGCAGCAGCGCTGGCACCAGGCCAACCAAGCGGGCGTGTTCCAGGCTGAGATTGCGCCGCTGGACATCCCAAGCAAAAAGGGTCCGGTGCGCTTTGCAACCGATGAGCACCCGCGGCCCCAGACGGTGATTGAAGGCCTGGCCAAGCTGCCGCCGGTATTTAAGAAAGACGGCACTGTGACCGCGGGCAATGCGTCGGGTATTTGTGACGGTGCAGCGGCGCTGATCTTGGTCTCGCGTCAGACGGCAGAGGCCAAGGGTTACAAGCCGCTGGCCAAGCTGACGGCGTGGGGAATTGCGGGCTGTGACCCGACGGTGATGGGAATCGGCCCGGTGCCTGCGATTCAAAAGCTGCTAGCGGTCTCGGGTACCACGCTGGCCGATTACGACTTGTTCGACGTCAACGAGGCCTTTGCGCCGCAGTTCCTAGCGGTTGAAAAAGAGCTGGGCCTGCCACGTGCGCAGACCAATGTAAATGGTGGTGCAATTGCGCTGGGCCATCCCCTGGGAGCCTCGGGCGCGCGTATCACTGCCCACTTGGTCCACGAGCTACGTCGTCGTGGCGGCAAGCGCGCCATTGGTGCCGCCTGCATCGGTGGTGGCCAGGGAATCGCCGTCGCCGTCGAGTCGGTCTAATCAGAGCAAGGTGGGATCATGAAAAGCACTGCACAGCCTGCGTCAGACATCATCTACGACTGGAATACTCGTGACGCTGCGGTGCCGCTGGTCCCGCCGGGCTTTTCGCTCTTTGACGAGACGCTGCGCGACGGCATCCAGTCGCCATCGGTTCACGATCCCAGCATCGAAGACAAGCTGCAGATCGTGCATCTGCTCGACCAGCTGGGCATCGAGTACTTAGATCTCAGTCTTCCTGGTGCCGGACCTCGTGCTTTGGAAGACGGGGTGCGTCTGGTCAAAGAGATTGCCGACTGCAAGCTACGCATCAGGCCCGCCTGCGCCGCACGCACGCACCTAAATGACATCCGTCCCATCGCCGAAATCGCGCAGCGCACCGGCGTTGCGGTGGAGGTCATGACCTTTATCGGCTCCTCGCCAATTCGGCTGTACGCCGAAGACTGGGACGAGGCGCGGATGCTCAAGCTGTCCGCTGAGGCGATCGACTTCTCGGTGCAAAACGGCCTGCCGTGTACCTACGTCACCGAAGATACGACGCGCGCTCGTCCCGAGATGCTGGCGAGCCTATTCAAAAATGCCCTGGACCATGGCTCGCAGCGTCTGTGCATCTGCGATACCGTCGGACACGCGACCCCGGCTGGAGTCAGTAGCCTGCTTGGTTTTACGCGCTCTGTGATCGATGGCATGGGCCTGTCGGGCAAGATTGGCATCGACTGGCATGGTCACAATGACCGCGGCCTGGGCGTGATCAATGCGCTGTGGGCGCTGCGCTGTGGCGCCGATCGGGTACACGGCACCGTCTTGGGCATCGGCGAGCGCGTGGGCAATGCCGCCATCGATCAGATCTTGGTGAACTTGTATCTGATGGGCGCGCTGCCCGAGGGTCGTGATCTAAGCAAGCTGGTGGAGCTAGCGCAGCTGGTCTCACGCGCGTGCAACGTGCCGATTCCCTACAACTACCCGGTGCTGGGCGAAGATGCGTTTCGCACTGCGACGGGCGTGCATGCTGCTGCCATCATCAAGGCTGAGCGCAAAGGCGATGCCTTTTTGGCGGATCGCATTTACTCAAGCGTGCCAGCAGCGCTGTTTGGTCGTCAGCAGGAGATCGAGATCGGTCCCATGTCCGGCGAGTCCAACGTGATGTACTGGCTGCG
>ERZ795056.5326-NODE-5326-length-12959-cov-4.990933_pt1 | contig 12959 bp, 14 predicted proteins | sample MGYA00375140_ERZ795056 | MGnify/ENA primary metagenome ERZ795056 (study PRJEB30185, sample SAMN05720227) | activated sludge metagenome | isolation source: Anaerobic digester | place: USA | collected 2015-03-09 ...
CCTTGCCATCGCCCAAGCCAGCCAGAATCCCGGCCAGTGACCGGGGCTGGACCCCCGTCTGCCTCGGCGCTTCGGCCAGCACCAACTGCTCGAGCCCGATGGCCGGGGTGCTGTCGGGCCGTCGCATCAGCAGCCGGTGCAGCATACCCGCCACCACGATGGACTCTCCCGGCACGCGATCGCTCATGAATGCCGAGAACGGTTCCTCTCGGACAATCGCCGCATTCTGGCGGGCCAGCTCTTTCACCAGGCTCTGGTAGACCTGAAAGCGACGACCTTCAATCACACTGCGCACATCGGGCACGTCCCCGGGCTGGATGCGATATTGCTCACGCAGCAGTGCCGTCCCGGACAGGTCCATGCGGTCATCATCCTTGGGCGTCTGGGCTTTGGTGTTTCGCAGGTCTTCGTTGACGATCGAGGGCGTCAGCACCACGATCACTTCGCGTCGGTTGTCCTGGCTGTTCTCGTGCCCGAAAAGCTTGCCTACGACCGGGACCTCGCCAATTCCGGGAACCTTGTCAGACGTGGACGAGTTGTTGCGGCTAACCAGGCCACCAATAATCAGCGGCACGTTGTCACGAATTCGTGCGTATGTTTGTACGCGCCTGGTGGAGATGGTAGGCGCCGAAACCAGTGTTGCCTTGGTCACCGAGTCCACCACTTTCAAGTCCTGATTCGGCACGGCCGCAGACACCGTGGCGTCGATCAGCATGCTGACCTCATTGCCTTCTGCATTCACCCGCGGCCGTACGTTGAGCAGGATTCCGGTCGGAATGTACTGGAACGAAAACGACACCCGCCCGCCACCACCGCTGCCGCCACCCGAGTCGATGCTGTTGGCCACCGGAATGTCGGTTCCCACCCGGATCGTGGCCTGCCGGTTGTCGATGGTCATGACACTCGGTCGCGACAGCACCTCGGCCTTGTTTTGTTCCACAAGGGCATTGATGCGGTTCAGGATCTCGCTGGGCGAAACCGCCCCAAGCGAGTCACGGGCAAAGCTCAGAGCGGGTGCGCCATTCACGATGGGCACAGCGCTGCCCAACGTCAGCCCATACTGGCCCCGGCGGGCGGACCACTGAATGCCGAGGTCGCGGACTGCATCGGTGTTGATTTCGAGCACAAGGCCCTCGATGTACACCTGCCGTGCAGGCCGGTCGATGGTCGAACTGATGATGTTGCGCAGCCGCTCCAGTTGTTCGGGATAGTCAGGGTGGTGGAGCACCATCAGGTAGTCGGTGTCGTTGGACACCGTGGGCGCCAGGTCTGACGCTGCATTGGGCAGAATGTTGGTCATGCCGAGCTGGTCGCGTTGCATGCCCACGGATCCGCCTTCGCTGGCCCCGACGAGCCCCACAAGCTTTTTGTCAGGGTTCGGCATGTGGACAATGACCGGCAGCTTGTCCATGCTGACGGTTCTGGGCAAGTTGTTCAGGACGCGGAACTTCGCTGCGGCTGCGCTCGGTGTGGTGGGCTGGCCGTAGCCGTACCCCTGCGTCGCAGGCTGGGCTTGTACGCTGGTGACGGTCACTTCCGCGCTGCCAGCGGAAACCATGGCGGGTACTTCAGCCTGCTCGGGCGCCCCCACATCGTTCAGCAGGGTGGCATCATCCTCGGTAATGGCGGAGTAGCCCATCGCCCGAAGCGCGAAAAGGGCATCGGTCACGTCGATGTAGCTGAGTGAAATCATGCTGGTGCCCAAGTCGCGCAGGCGCAACCCTGAACGGGCCTGGCTGCGCTCACCCAGCACCAGGCGCAGCGACTCTTCAAACTGTAACGCGGCGGGCCCATCCACCCACAACTGCGGTAACCGCCGCGGCACCATGATGTAACCGAACCGAACCTGCAGCTGCCCCTCGGAAGACACCATGCGCGTCAGGCCCTTGACCCATTCCGGAACGCCGGGTACGTCGCCCGCATCTGCCACGCGCCGCATGCCGCGGGTCATCTGCAGTTCAATGGTCACGTCCTCCAGGATTTCAAGAATTTGCGACTCCGGGATGCGCGATGTGGTGATGGTGCGGGCACCCCCGGGCGCCGGCTGCGAAAGCGGCGCGCCGGATGACGGTGTTGATGCAGCTGCACTGCCTGGCGTGCCGAACCCGACACCGCCTCCCGGGCCGGGTGGCGGCTGAAAGATCTGCGCACGCGCCGAGATGGCCATGGCTGCGGCTGCCACCAGGAGCAGCGGCCGTGCCATAGGCTGTAGCGGCGGATGCTGCCTTTTCAACGGCGGCATCCGACCGCCACCTTGATGGCTGACACCACCTTGCCGAAGGTGTTGGGCGCTGCGGGAACGTTGGTGCGGAAGTCGTACGCATAACCCCGGTAGTCAAACGTGGAAGAACCAGCGTTGATGAGCAGGTTGGTGTCGTTCTGCAGGTGCAGGAAGTAAGGGCCCTTCGGCCGCTCGACCGCCACGCACTTCAGGAAGCCCTTGTTGTCTGCCGGGCTCGTTCCCTTGTAGGTGCAGAGGCGCCCGTCGTCCTGCATCGTGATGAACATCTGGCCGTTGTTGCGGTCTGCCGGGGGCACGGCGCCGGTCCCCAAGCCTGCATTGTTGCCCACACTGGCGCTGCGCGGATCGCCAGTGCGGTACACAGAGAAGTTGCCATCGCCCTGCATGACCGCAATGTTGGCGCCATTGCGCGACGTGATGTACTCGCCCACGCCCAGCCAGTCGCCGCTGCGCATCAGCTCCCGGCCGTTGGCCGACTGCGGCGGCCCTATAGGAATGTTGTTGCCCTTCAGCCCGGCCGAGAAGCCCTGGGTGATGAAGTGCTGGGTGAGTGCTGGCACATCCATGACGACGGCGCCCTGCGCGTCGCCGCAGCCCCCGGCAGCGCCGCGTGGCACCACCAGGTTCGGGTTGCTGCAAATGCCCTGGTTGCGGCGGAAATAGTAGTCGGCGTCAAAGTAGGCGAGCTTGGGCTCGGCAAACAGTCCGCGGTCCACAAAGGCCGTCGCAGCCGGGTCTGCATTGAAGCGCGATGCGGGCCCGCCCATTGCCACATAGTGATGCATGTAGCCCGCGTTGTCGTTGCCGTAAATCTCGAACAGCTCCGGGTAGCGCAGCTTGAGCGCGCTGATGCTTATGTTCGGGCCCGGGTCACGGCCTTCACGGATGCCAAAGCGCTGGTAGTGGTCCCACAGGCGGTCGGCGTTGTCGCCGAACACGACGCGCAAGTCAGGGTACTTCTGAACGTAGAAGACCGGGTCAAAGTATTTGCGAATCTCGCCCACAGGCGCCTGCAGATAAAGCAGAAAGTCCTTGCCCTCGACGCCCGGAAACTTCAGCTCCTGCCCCTCACGCTGGCGCAGGTTGTAGGTCTGCCCCCGGTAGCGCACCTGTAACGCCAGCTTTTTAACTACGCCAGGGTTGGGGTCGCGGCCAAAGAAAGCATTCATGTCCGGAGGCACATACACGTTGCCATTGAGCATGCTGCTGCGGATTTTCTGGGCAAACGCCGCATCGGGCTGGGCGGACACCTCCACGCCGTACCATGCGGCCGCCACGTCAATGGGAGAGTCGACCGGCGCAGGCAGGTAAGACTTGCCGGGCGTTCCCGGAAAGACCAGCGGTTCGCCTTCGTTCTGGCGGATGTTGTAGTTTTGCCCGTTGTACGTCAGTGCTACCGCCACAACTTTCCTGGTATTTGGGAACGGGTCAAAGCCGAAATAGTCATTCAGGTTCGGCGGCAGCATCAGTCTGCCGTTCTGCACCCCAGCGCGCACTTTTTCCACGATGTGTGCGTTGCTGGGCGCCGCCAGCGTGTTGCGGGTTTCCGAGCCATACCAGGCGGCGTTCACCACCAGCGTGGCCTGTTGCGCCATGGCGGCAATGCCACCAGTCATCAATGCGCTGGCCACCAGGCTGCGCAGGAGTTGAAGCGAGAAACGCATGGAATGCCTCCGTCCGTGTTGAGCAAAGTGGCGGTCGCGACCTCAGCGGCCAATCTTGTCGCAGGTCGGGTGGGTGTAGGAGGAGGCCGCTGATGTCCAGCCCGTCGGATCAAAGAGGCCCACAACCATCATCGTCGCGGCCGCCAGTTCCTCGGCCGTGACAGCGCTTTCCGCCTTCGTGATCGCGCTGCCAATCGTGTAGCCCCTGGAGGCGGCGTCCAGCACTTGCTTGTTGGCGTTGTAGAGCTCTTTGAGCTTCTGCAAGCGGCTGAGCGACTCTGCCGCCTTGGGCGCATTGGCACTGGTTGACGCCGCACCCGAGGTGCCAAGCGTGGCGATCAGGGCTGCTGACTGTGCCACCGCCATGCCCACGCCGGCCACCATCGACCCGGTTGCCGTTGTGCAAGCGGTGGCGTTCCTCGCACAACCCATGCCGCATTGCACCCAGCCGGCTGGGCACTGGCCCCAGCACACCGGCCCTGCGGCCCCGTAGCCAGCGTTGCAGCGTGGGTAGCAAAGGCCCGCGTCGTTTTCCTTGCCCGGCTCGCATACCGACGGGGCCAGGCCGATACCCCGGTCATAGATCTCGCGGGACAAATCGAGCCCCGACGCCGCCGGCCCGGCCACCAGCGCAGAGTAGCCAGCGGGAACCGGGGGCGTATTCAGCCCGCACAGCAGCCCGGCATTCGTATAGCCGCTGGGGCAGGACGTGCTCAGGTTGCAGGCATCCACGCTGGCGCCAACGAGCAATGGCTTGTCAACGTGGCAGGTCAACCCGGTATTGACGTAGCCGGGCGGGCAGGACCGCAGGCACATGGTGACGGCGCCTTCCCAGCCAGCTTTGCAGGGTGTGTAGCACATGCCCACCTCTTTTTGCCGACCGCCCGTGCAGCCCACCGGGATGGTGCCGACACCGCGCCCGTAGCTGCCCTTCCAGCAAAAGTCAACGTCCGCCAAGGCGTCCAGCGGTTGCGAGAGCAGGAATACGGTTGCCAGCTGGGCAAGGATGACAAGACAACGTTTCAACATGACGGCTCCTTCACTTTTTTGCGCTGCGCGCCTCTGCAATCCACTGGTTCATGACGGCCTGATCCAGCATGCCGGGAGCGACACGGTCGCCGATGACAAAGCCTGGCGTGCCGGTGACGCCCAGCGGCGCCGCCATACGGGCGTTGGCTTCGATCTCGCGCGTCACGGCGTCACTGGCCATGTCGGTGCGCAGACGATCCATGTCCAGGCCCAGAGCGCTGGCGGTGTTGAAGACGGTTTTCTCATCCACGTGGTCAAGCGCAAACAGTGCCTTGTGGAATGCTTCGTACCGGCCCTGGGCGTGGGCCGCCAGACTGGCACGTGCGGCCACCAGGCTGTCGGGCCCCAGAATGGGCAACTGCTTGTAGACGATGCGCACATTCGGGTCGGCCTTGAGCACGGCCTCCAGCTCCGGCGCGGCGCGCTTGCAATAGCTGCAACGGAAATCAAAAAACTCGACAACGGTCACATCGCCCCGGGGGTTGCCGGCGACCGGCGAGCCCGGGGCATTGAACAGCTCGGCGCGCAGGGTTTCCATTGCCTGGCGTGCGCGCGCCTGTGCCTCGGCAGCTTCCTGCCGCTGAAGCGCCACCGATACCTCGCGCAACAGACCAGGATTGCGCAGCAGGTAGGAGCGCACGATGCCTTCCACCTGTTCGGCCGTCACTGGGGGGGAGCTTTGGGCTGATGCGTAGCCGGTAGTCAGCAGGGTCGAGAAGGCGACTGACGCGAGCAACCCGCTGAAAAATTTTCCCTGCATTTCAATGCCCCTGAATGGTCGATTCAGGTCCGCATTGTCTGGATGTTTACAGCCGTGCGTTAGGCCCGGCGTCTCGCCGTCGTTCAACGGCGCTTGGCCTGGCGTCTCAGGCCCGGTAGATTCCGGCTGCCTCCTCGGTTCGCGGCACCTGCGTGCGCAGCGATGCCTCCAGCCGTGCCTCACCAGGCGTCATGCCGTACTGCCGTTTGAACATACGGTTAAATCCCGCCTGGTCGAGGAAGCCGCTTCTGAACGCGATTTCCGCCAGCGGTACCGCGGCATGGCTGGCGCTACACAACAACTTGTGCGCGCGGGCGAGACGCGCAAGCCAGATGCGAGCCGACACACTTTCACCGCGCCCTGAAAACATGCGGTACAGCGTTGCCCGGGCGCAGCCCAGGGCCTGTGACAGCGCCTCCGGGTCAAGCTGGGGGTCTGTGCACCGGGCTTCAATCAGGCGGAGCGCGGCCTGGAAAAAGCCACCCTCAAACTGCTGGGCGTCTGCGCGGGTGTGTTTGACAGCCTGGGCCGCAGCGAGCGCCATTTCGGCGCAGGCAGTCACCATCACGCAGCGCTGGTCAGGCGTCAGTTGGCTGGCTTCACGGGCGATCATGCGCATGTGCGACTGCAGCACGGCGCCAACGCCGCTGAGCGCCTGCAGCGCCACCGGCATGTGCTTGACGTCAACACCGGCCTGCTGGAGTTTTTGCCGCGGCAGGAAGACGGATATGCAGTGGTGAGCCTGGTGGTGGAATTCCACGGGCAATGCCGAGTCCACGAAATACAGGGAGCCCGACTGCAATTTGTGCTCGCCCATGTGCTCCATGGTGCCAGGCGCACTACGCAACAAGAGGTTGATGCTGACGTAGTCCACACCGTCCCGGCGCGCGTGGGCCCGCGTACGGGTGGCCACAATGGCGTTGGAGCCATGCTCCATCAGGTGCGTGTCTGTGCCCAGGATGCGGCGAATCCAGCCGCTGTAGACGCCGGCGTCGTTCGCTGGGCGCGAGAGCGTCATGCGGTCAAGGTGGGCGTGCTGCCAATAGTCGAGCCGCTGTGCGGGCGGAACGCCGTCGGTGCTCAGTTCAATGATGGTGCCTGGTGCGCCCGTATGGCTGCTGGCCGGCTTGGCGGCCTGCAGCGCGACTGCGGAGGGGCTGGTATTGAGCATACTGCGGGGCGCGTCGCGCTGCAAAAAAACCTAGGGCGGATTCTGCCGTAATCGACCGTTGCCGTAAACCTGCCCCAGCACGCGGGCGCTGCCCTGCGTGAGCTTCTCTGCCATGCGCCTGCGGTGGCGTCGAGCCATGCACCGTCGTACTGAAAGCGATTTTCACCTTCATGGACAGACCAGACGCCCACGCGCTCACCATGGGTCCAGACCGACAGCATGCTGTGGCGCGGGTCGGGGCAGGCTAAGAACTTATCCGTAAATAAAATACAATGTCCTTCCATGCGCGATGTCCGCGCGTGGAGGTGCGATGTCAAAGTCGAAAGCATGGGAAGTCACTGATGAATTCTGGAGTCGTGTCGAGCCGCTGATTCCGGCCCGGGAGAGAGTTGCGGATCAACTCTATGCCCGAAAGGTTGGTGGCGGACGCAAGCCCAAAGATCCTCGGCTCGTATTTGAAGGCATTGTTTATGTCCTGCGAACTGGCTGCCAATGGAAGGCCTTGCCCACCGAGCGATACGGCAGCGCCAGTGCAATACACGCGCGTTTCCTCGACTGGGAGAAGGCTGGGGTCTTTGAGGCTTTGTGGCAATCTGGCCTTGCCGAATATGACGAGTTTGAAGGCATCGCCTGGCGATGGCAAAGTATTGACGGGGCGATGATGAAAGCGCCACTGGCTCAACAAAGCGTCGGACCCAACCCGACGGATCGGGGAAAAAAATGGGAGCAAACGCCATTTGCTGGTGGACGGAAATGGCGTCCCGTTGTCGCTCGTCGTGACCGGAGCCAATCGGCATGATGTCTCTCAGTTGAAAGCGGTGCTTGATGCCATCGTGGTTCAACGAGCCGTCCCACCACACAGGCGCCACAAGCACCTGTGTGCCGACGCGGGCTACACCGGAGCACCAGCCTTGAAAGTCATCGAAGAACACGGCTACATACCTCATGTCAAAGGACGAGGACAAGAGGCAAGAGAACTCAAGCGTGACCCCGAGAAGAAGGCCAAGCGTTGGGTTGTCGAGGTGGCGCACAGTTGGTTCAACCGGTTCCGCAAACTGCTGGTGCGATACGAAAAGCTTGATCGCAGCTTTCTTGCCCTCAATCACCTGGCGGCGTCGATCATTGTGTTCAGAAAGATCAAGCTGGACGTCAATATTATTTACGGATAAGTTCTAAATACTCTTTAAAGATAGTTAAACCAAGTAACCCTTTAAAAGGAGTAATTGCAATTTATCGCCCTAAGGCATTGTTTCAAAGTCCGCCCAAACAGGCTGAACAAACGCTCCCAGTGCCGCTCTGCAGCGGGCAGGTTGTACAGGCCGTCGCGTTGAGGGAACACAAAGCCGTGCTCCACGCCGGGGTACCACTCGATGCGGTGGGGCGTGCCGGCGTCCAGCAGGGCGTCTTCCAGCGTTTTGATCACCGTGGGCGGCGCCCACTTGTCGGTCTCGGCGCAGGCAAAGTAGCTCTCGCATTTGATTTGGGGCGCCATCAGGTGCGCGGAGTCGGGCTTGTCGGTCACCATGTTGGCACCGTGAATAGCGGCAATACTTTGTATCCGATCGGGGTATGTGGCTGCAGCGGCCATCACAAACGGGCCGCTCATGCAATAGCCCACCGCACCAATACGCTTGGCATTGGCATCTGGTTGCTCATCCACAAACTTCAGCATGGCCGTGGTGTCGCTCACCATCATGGCATTGGTGAGGGAGTTCATGTGTTCGAACATCACGGCCATGGTGGCCTCGTCGCGCACCTTCATCCAGAAGTCGCGCGAACGGCGGTAATACAGATTGGGCAGCACCACGTAATAACCCACGCTGGCCAGGCGGCGGGCCATTTGGTGCAGTTCTTCGCGTTTGCCCGGCGCATCCATATAAAACAGCACTACGGGGTGCGGGCCACCCTCCTCGGGGTGGACCACAAAGCTGTTCATGGCGCCGTCGGCGGTGGGGATGTCCAGGTGGTGTTCGATCATGGTCAGGCCTTGTCGTGTGATGTGCGATAGGGTGGCACCAGCCTAGCACGGCTGGCTGGGCCATTGCTATCACCCGTGGCAAGGGTTTGTGCGCTTGTGTGTGGCGTAACCTACAGTCTTCAGACATTTTGCCAATGCACTTGCCATGCCCACCACATTCCTCACCCCCGTAGAAGGTGGCTGCACCTGCCGCCAGGTGCGTTACCGCCTGACCAGCCGCCCGTTGTTTGTGCATTGCTGCCACTGCCGTTGGTGCCAGCGCGAAAGTGGCTCGGCCTTTGCGCTCAACGCCATGATCGAGACCGACCGGGTTCAGCTCACAGCCGGCCAACCCGAGATGGTTCATACCCCCTCGGCCAGCGGCAAGGGCCAGCAGGTTGCACGCTGCCCAACGTGCCGCGTGGCCGTGTGGAGCCACTACGCGGGCTCAGGGCCCGTCATGGCGTTTGTGCGCGTGGGCACGCTTGATGCACCCGACACCTGCCCGCCCGATGTGCACATCTTCACCGCCAGCAAACAGCCCTGGGTGGTGCTGCCGCCCGGCACACCTGCAGTGGCCGAGTTCTATGACCGCGACACCCTGTGGCCCGCCGACAGCCTGGCACGCCGCGCGGCCAAGCTGCCAGAGATCGAGGCCTGGCAGGCGCGCTAGCTAAGGCCAAGGGCTAAGGCGCCAGCGCCTGCGTCAAAAAATCCACAAACACACGCACCCGCCGCGGCATGTGCCGGTTTTGCGGGTACAGCAACGAGAAGGGGCGCGAGCGGCCTGCGCAGTGTGGCAGCACCTCCACCAATGCCCCCGTGCGCAAGTCGTCTTCCACAATGAAGCGGTAGGTCTGCAACAGGCCGGCCCCGGCACGCACCAAGGTCACGGTGGCCAGCACGTCGCCCGAGCAAGACAATGCCCCCTGGGTGGCCACATCCACATCCACACCATCGACCCGTAAGGCCCACGGAATGGGCAGCCCGGTGCTGGGCAGGGTGAACTGAATGCATTCATGCTGCGCCAGATCTTGCGGGCTGCGTGGCGTGCCCATCTGCGCCAGATAGGCCGGTGTGGCCACCACCACCAGGGGCGCGTCCATCAGCTTGCGGGCAATCAGGCTGGAATCGGGCGGGGTGCGGCCGCGCACGGCCAGATCAAACCCATCCGCCAGAAAGTCGATGTTGTGGTTGCTGAGTTGCACATCCACCCGCACTTGGGGGTACAGCTTGCGAAAAGCGGGCAGCAGGGGCAACACGCGGCAGTGCCCCAAGGGCGTGGGCACGCTGATGCGCAGCACGCCCGAGGGCTCGGCTTGATGGCCGGTTAACTCGCGGCCCGCTTCGGCCAGTTGGTCCAGCGCCTGGCGGCACTGCAGCAGGTAGGCATGGCCGCCGTCGGTCAGCCGAATCTTGCGCGTGGTGCGCACAAACAATTGCACGCCCATGCGGTCTTCCAGCCGACTGATGGAGCGGCTCACGGCCGCCGGCGTCAGGCCCGCAGCCGTGGCGGCGGCGGTGAAGCTTTGCAGCTCGGCAGCCAGGCAAAACAGCTCAATGCTGCCCAGCATCACATCGTCAAACTGGCGCGCCATTTATTACCTCGTGTAATTTTTAAAGTGCATACAAGCCAGTTTATCAATTGAAAGTCGCGCAATAGCATTCGTACCAGATTCAACCCCACAGGAGCTTTTGGCATGAACACACCCGACCCAACCCCCTCATCAAAACAGACCACCGTCGTCTATCACAGCGGCTACGGCCACACCCACCGAGTGGCGCAGGCCGTGGCTGACGGCAGCGGCGGCACGCTGCTGGCCGTGGACGAGCGCGGCAACCTGCCCGCCGAAGGCTGGGCCCAACTGGCCGCATCACGCGCCATCGTGTTTGGCTCGCCCACCTACATGGGCAATGTGAGCTGGCAGTTCAAGAAGTTTGTAGACGCCACCTCGGCCGTGTGGGCCCAGCAGGGTTGGAAGAACAAGCTGGCGGCGGCCTTCACCAATTCGGCCGGCATCAATGGCGACAAGCTCTCGACGCTGTACACCTTGTTCACGCTGTCGCAACAGCACGGCATGCTGTGGGTGGGCACGGGCATGATGCCCAGCAACACCAAGGCCGCCACACGAGACGACCTGAACTACCTGGCCTCGTTTTCAGGCCTGGCCACGGCCACACCGGCAGATGCCTCGCCCCAGGAAATGGTGGCGGGCGACCTGCACACAGCCCGCCTGTTTGGCCAGCGCATTGCGGATGCACTGCGCGGCTTCAACTGAAAGACCGCCATGCCCTATGTCAATATACAAGTCACCCGCGAAGGCGTGACCCGCGAGCAAAAAGCCCAACTGATTGCTGGCGTAACCGATTTGCTGGTGAAGGTACTGAACAAAAGCCCCTCAACCACCCATGTGGTGATTGCAGAGGTAGAACTGGACAACTGGGGCGTGGGCGGCCTGCCCGTGCCCGAATACAGGAAGCGATCCCAATGAGCGACTTTGACGACGTGCTGCAGGTGCTGCAGACTTATTTTGACGGCCTGCACCATAGCGACATCGCGCGCCTGCGCAAGGTGTTCCACCCCGAGGCGCATTACTTTTGTGCCACCAGCGGCGAATTGCTGCACCTGGACATGGCGCAGTACTTCCCCTTGGTGGACAAACGCCCCGCACCTGCCTTGCTGGGCCAGGCGCGTACCGACAAAGTGCTGTCTATCGAATTTGCCGGGCCGGTGACGGCACTGGCCCGCGTGCAATGCAGCATTGCGCCCAAGCACTTCACCGATTTGCTGTCACTCGTCAAGCTGGACGGGCGCTGGCAGATCATCAGCAAGGTGTTTCATTACGATTGATGGGGCGCCTTTGGGGGATGGTCTTGGCAATGTGGCAATTTGCCACTTACAATCTCACATGGCCAAATCCATCCGAATCTCCGATGAGCTTTATGAGCTCGCCTTGCAAGAGGCCGGGCTGATGCAGCGCAGCCTGGCGCAGCAGGTTGAGCACTGGGTCAAGCTCGGTGTGGGCACCGAACACGCCCAAGGCGCCAGCGTTGACGATGTGCGGGCCGCAGCACTGCAATACCGCCATGCACGTGACGAAGCCGCCGTGCGGTCGGGCCGCCGCTCGGCAGCCAGCCTGCATGCCTTTCCCGCAGCGTTGGTCAAAGGGGCGCGGATTGACATTCCGCATGATGCGTTTGCCACCCGGCGCAAGGGCTGGTGAGTCAACCCAAGACTGAGGCGGTCACGCCGCCTGAAACGATTGTCAGGCTGCTCAATGCAGCCGGCGACGACTTGGTTCTTGTGGGTGGCCGGCGCTTGCCTTCTGGCTTGCCGAATACGACTTGGTCCTGCACCGCAACGACTTGCCTGCCATTACCAGCGACGTGGATTTTCTGACCCAGTCCCCAGCAGACAAGGCCGCCGTGCGCAGACTGGCGGTCGTGATAAAGGGGCAAACGCTGTTTCCGAATCACCGCGCACTCACGGCGCTGGTGGGGCAGGCCTTTCTGGAGCTATCGGCCGATGAGTATTTGAATGTGGACGTCATCTTCAAAGTCATTGGCCTGAAGGCTGAGGATGTGCGCAAACGCGCCATCAAGGTCGCGTTTGGCCAAGGCCGTTCGCCATTCCTCGTCATGCACCCGCTGGACGTGCTCTACAGCCGGCTGAGCAATCTGTACAAGTTGCCAGACAAGCAAAACGACAAGGGTCGAATGCAGCTGGCATTGGCCATTGACGTAGGCCGTGCCTTCCTGCGGGGCGAAACCGCTCGCACAAGTGCTGCTTCCAACGCTGCAGGCCGCGCTCAGCCTCTTGCTGTCACCAGCCTACCGCAGCACTATCAATGCGCCTCTATAACGCAATAACCCTGCGCCCCACCTGCGCGAGAATGCAAACATTGCCGCAACCCAAAGAAACCCAGAGACCATGCCCATCCAATTTGCCGACCGCCTGAAAAACGTTGAAACCTCCGCCATTCGCGAACTCTTCAAGCTGCTGGGCAAGCCCGGCATCATCAGCTTTGCGGGCGGCTTCCCCGATAGCGCCATGTTTGATGTGGCCGGCATTCAAGAGGCTGCCAACAAAGCCCTGACCGAAGAGCCCGGCGCCGCCCTGCAATACGGCGCCACCG